>WBZQ01000081.1_pt1 | contig 98079 bp, 102 predicted proteins | sample 5204251 | NCBI WGS metagenome assembly WBZQ01 (sample SAMN12412402, study PRJNA552823) | activated sludge metagenome | isolation source: activated sludge from nitrification reactor of wastewater treatment plant... | place: USA: Virginia | collected 2017-09
TGGTGGCCGGCAGCCTGAGTGCTGCGTTGCTTGGCTCCCGTGATGCCGAGGCCGTCGTGTCCAACGCCGATTACACGGCTGTGCCGGCTTTCGTGTCGAACGCGACGACACCGAATATCATTGTGGTTATGGACAACTCGGGCAGTATGAGCAACCGGGCCTGTGAATCGTCGTCATGCGGGACGCTGGCGGACGGGAGTACGTCCACGGACCCCGCATGGACCAATACTACACGGTACTCCGGGTACTTTGATTCGCTGCGTTGCTATACCTACAACACGACCGATACTCGATTCGAGAGCGGAACCGGCAAAACGGCGTTGGCGACGGCCTGTTCGGACACGGAATGGGACGGGAACTTTTTGAACTGGGCCACGTTGCGCCGGTTCGATGCGGTGAAGCGCGCGATGATCGGCGGGGACTGTGCCAGCACCAGGGCTACGGATGGAACGTGCCCAGCCAGTGGCACGCCGGCACTCAAAACGGTTCGCGCGCAGGCTGCCGGTCTCAGCAATGAGCGCGCCGATGTCAGCCAAGCTGGAGCTGCGGGCCGTATTCCGTTGACAGATCGAAATAAGGTCGCGCCGCAGGATCCCATATACGTTCATATATCCGATGCGTATTTTTGCCTCGAGAACGATACAAGCCTCAATAGCGATTGCGGAGATTCCTCGAGCGTTCGAAAGTATCACCTGAAGGTTGGATACACGACAGAGCCAACCGGGGTCATCCAGCAGATCGGCAGCAAGGCGCGGTTCGGGTTGGTTGAGTTCAAGTCCAGCAGCGAAGGCGCGCGTATGCTGGTAGGGGCCGGGTCGCGCCAGTCGATCGACTGGGCTGACGGCGACGTGGAGACGTTCACGACAAACACCGCGGCCATGGTTGATGCCGTGCAGGAATCTTACCCGTCGACATGGACTCCGCTCGCTGAGGCGCTCTATGAGACCGCGCGCTATGTTGCGCAGATCCAGTCGACCTTCTCAACAGGTTATGTGTATCCGATCGCGTTTTCGGGTGGTGTGTCAAACGGTGTCAATTTTGCTACGAGCGGTGCCGGGTCGATTGGCACAAGTGAAATCAAGGCATTGGTCGGTTCTGAAACGTGCCCGGCCGGCTATATCACGAATGCCTGTGGCCGCGACCCGTATTTCTTTGGGCAAAACCACACGCCACCATGGTCTGCCAGTTCGCAGGTGGTGGCCTGCTGCCGGACGTTTGTGATCGTCTTCACGGACGGTGAACCGACGCAAGACCAGAATATCCCGACGGCGCTTCAAGACTATGGTCATGCCCATCATGGTATTCACTGTACAGTGCTGAACGTTTCTACTGGGGAAGGTGATATCGCGGCGCCCCCACGCCCCATTGACAGTTTATGCAATACGAATGCAGCCACACCCTTTAACGATTTGCTCGCAGAGCACAAGACCAACTATGCCAGCAGCGGGAGCCACTACTTGGATGACGTCGCCTATTGGGCCCACACGACCGACCTCCGGCCTTGTAGCGGCACGACTGACGGCACCATCGCAGGTTTATCGGTCACCGGGCATTGCATCGCAGGGACTCAGAGTCTGACCGTGTACTCTTTCTTCGCATTCGGCAACATCAATGGTCGTGGAATTCTGGCCCAAGCGGCCCGGTTGGGCGGGTTTGAGGATTCCAACAATGACGGCATCCCACAAACGAATGAATGGGATAAAGAGAATAATCTCACCGGCGCGGCGACTCCTGACGGTATTCCGGACGCCTATTTTGAATCTTCGAACGTGAACGATCTTCAGGACAAGCTGCTCGCCACGATCGCAAGCATTCTCAGGCGAAGTGCGTCCGGTTCATCTGTATCCGTGCTGGCTACTGCCTCGACCGGCGAAGGGGCCCTGTACCAATCCTATTTTTATCCCAGCACGATCGAACCCTCGACGCTGAGTGACGTGAAATGGACCGGCTATACGCAGGCCTTGTTTATCGATACCTTCGGCAATACCCGTGAGGATACGAACCAGGATGGCCGGCTTGATTACAAGGTCGACAAGATCATCAAGACTCGTTTTGATTCCGTGTCGAATTCGGTCAAAGTCGACAAATATGTGGATTCCGATGGAGACGGATTGCCTAACGATCAGAATAGCGACAATCTGGTGACGGTGGCGGACTGCAACCCCTGCGGGCAGACGTTGAGCGAGATCCTGCCCATTTGGGAAGCCGGGAAGCAACTGGCGTTGAAAGACTCCACCACTCGTACCATTCTTACCTGGGTTGATTCCGATCATGACGGCGTGGTCGATTCCGGCGAACAGCTGGCATTCACGACGGCCAACGAGCCCACGCTCCGACCATACCTTCGTGCCACGTCGAGTGCGGAAGGGACCAAGATCATTAATTTTGTACGTGGTTGCGATGTGGGGACATGCGCGGAACAGGCGACGACAAGGGATCGTCGTCTTCAGGTTCCGGCCGGGAGCGGGAGCCTGAAGGTGTGGAAACTCGGGGATGTCATTCACTCCACCCCGACGGTGGTTGCGGGTCCGAAGGACCGGCATGATGCCATCTATGGCGATCAGAGTTATTCGGCTTTTCTTCAGAAGTGGTACAACCGCAGGCAGGTCGCCTACGTGGGCGGAAACGACGGGATGTTGCACGCGTTCAACGCGGGTTATTACCATCCAGGCGATGATGCGAGTGCCTCTGCTCCCGCAAATATTATCGAACACGGCTGGTTTACGACTGCCCCCGCGGACAATTCCACCGGGGCTCCATTAGGGGATGAGCTGTGGGGATTTGTGCCCTATGAACTCCTTCCGCAGCTGGAGTTTTTGAGCCGCGCCGACTACCAGCATACCTATTATGTTGATTTGCCCCTCAAGGTCGCGGATGTCCGCATTTTCACTCCGGACACGGATCATCCGAACGGGTGGGGCACGATCCTGATCGGCGGATTCAGAATGGGTGGAAGTTGCGGTGCCTGTTCGGCGGGAACCGGTGCGCCGCCGATGACGGTCAATATCAGCGGTACGGACTATACCTTTTACAGTTCGTACTTCGCCATGGATATCACGAATCCTGATGCTCCCAAATTGCTCTGGTCGTTCAGCAGTTCGAATTTGGGGCTGACGACGAGTGCGCCTGCCGTGGTTCGCGTGAATCCCGCGGCCGATGCCAAGGCCAGCAATACGAATGCGAAGTGGTACATGGTGGTCGGGTCTGGCCCGACCGGATATGACGCCAGCGTAGTGCAGAGTGCAAAAGTCTTTGCCGTCGACCTTGCGACGGGCCCGGGTAGCGGCAACAGCCTCGTCACGTCGTATTCGGTGGGGTCCTGGAATTCGTATATCGGAGACATCACGGCCTTCGATCGAGATCTCGATTACCGCCACGACGTCGTGTATTTCGGGCGAGTGATTCATGACGGAGCGCTTCCCTGGCGGGGCAAGATTTATCGTTTGACCATGGGAGCCGGGGGAGCCACGGCCAAGTTCGGCACGGTCACCAGTCCGACTCAGTGGGGCATCGCCTCGGGGAGCGCTCGCGTGCCCACGGAGATGTTGGATACGTTCGTATCAGGGGCGGAGATGGGCCCCGTTGCGACCGCGCCTTCCGTGACCACCGACGATGCGGCAAACGTCTGGGTCTTTGCGGGCAGCGGACGCTATTACAGCAAATCCGACAAGACTGACGTGTCGACGCAGTACTTCGTGGGGTTGAAAGACTCGGTCCTCAATGCCGGATGCAATCAATCAGCCGGCGCACTCAACTGCATGGACAATGATCTTGTGGATGTCTCGAATGCCACGGTCTGTGTGGTGGGAGTCGGCGATTGTGGTCAGGCCAGTGGAACCAACCAAGTTTCCGGCGTGTCCGGTGCCACGACGTTTACCGGCTTGATCGGATTGGTTCAGAGTAAAGATGGTTGGGTGACTAAATTGGTCGAACCCGCCAACCCACCGACTAACCCAGTCCCTTACGGCATCGGTGAACGCGCGGTGAGTAGTCCAACGGTATTCGGTGGGGTGGTGTTTTTCCCCACCTTCATTCCAACGAACGACATTTGCGTCTCATCCGGAACGAGCCGACTCTGGGCGCTCTTCTATAAAACGGGGAGTGCCTATCAAGAGCCGATCATCGGAACGACGACCTCAGGAGCGAATCAAACGGTCAATAAGTTCGGCTCTCTCGGCGAAGGATTGGCATTCGGTATCGTGGTCCATATGGGCTCAGGACGGGACGGCGGCAGTCCGTTCGGCCTCCTGATCAATATGAGTCAGGGAAACTTCGGTGACTGTGCAACCTGCGGGTTCGGCGGAGGGTCTCCCGGAGGTCTTCCGAGCTCAAATATCGGGGCCAATGTTGCGATTGATCCACGGAGCCGGTACTTCTCATGGACGAACATGTGATGATCGCCTTGGGGCAGGCCATACACGGGAGGGTGGGGGGGCTCCGTCCCCTTACCTTTCCTCAGGCAACTCGTCTGGGCTTCACGGCCCTCGCAGTTGCTGTCTGCTGTGGTTGTTCGTCATCTCATCAGGATGGCGCGGTTCCCGGGGGCGGCCCGAAAAATAACCACCCTCCGACCGTCCGCCTCGTGACCATCGTTCCCAATCCCTTGATATTGACTGGGCCCATCACCGCACATGTTGCGGCCGATGACCCGGACGGTACCGAACCGACCAAGCGATTCCAGTGGATGGTCAACGGAGCTTCGGTACCTGGTGCGACGGGGCATGAGCTCCGTACTGACCATGTGAAGCGTGGCGACACGGTCGCGCTCGAAGTGGTGGCGTCTGACGGGCAGGCAGAGAGCGCTCCCTATCGCTCAGAGCCGGTCATGGTGGTGAATACGCCCCCTCTCGTGTCACGGGTGACAATTGAGGCAGATTCATCCGATAAGGGGAATCGGGTCCTCGCCAATGTCGAGGCCTTGGATCCCGACCATGACGACATCCAATACGTATATCGCTGGTGGCGTAACGATAAGCAGGTGAAAGAAGGCGAGGAAAACGTTCTTGATACAACCGGGTTTGGTCGAAAGGATATTGTGGCGGTCGAAGTCGTCGCAAGGGATCAGGATGCGGCGGCCCCACCTGCGCGATCAGTGCCGATCGTTCTGGGGAATTCACCGCCACAGATCTTCTCAAATCCGGCCGCGTTGACCGATAAAGAGCAATACGAGTACTTCGTCCAAGCGAAGGATGCCGATGGCGATAGCATCAACTATGGGCTCGAGACAGGGCCTCCGGGGATGACGATTGACAAGGCGACCGGCCACGTGACCTGGAAAGTGACACCGGGTGTCGGGGGGACTCATCGCATCAAGATTATGGTGGACGATGGGCAGGGTGGGACGGCCTGGCAGGAGTTTGAGCTCTCGATTCCCTCTACGGCTCAATCGCCGACAGGTTCCTCCGCTCAGGGCTAGTCGGTTCCGGGTGGCCTCCTTATTTTCCGTCCTGTCCCCTCCGACCTTGTTCCGGACTTTCCCGGTTTGTTAGAATCTCCCTATCGTCCTGGCGAAAGGAGTTTTCGACACCGGCGTGCGCAAGATTAAACTACGGGAAGGCACGAATACCGCAGCCCTCTTCGGGCACCATGATCGACACCTCAAGCTGATTGAGGAAGAGTTCGGCGTGCGATGCTCGGCGCGGGGTGAAGAAGTGACGGTGGAGGGTACGCCCGAGACCGTCAAGCAGGCGGAACGGGTTCTCAATGAGCTCGCTTCGTTGACGAATGAAGGGTATGACCTGCGGTCCGATGATGTGACGCATGCGCTGACCGCTCTCCGCCACAACCACGACGCTTCTCTTAAAGAACTGCTTTTCAGCGCCTCGCCCATCGTCACTCGGAAGCGATTCATCGTTCCGAAGACTCCGACCCAGAAATATTATCTGGATGCGATCGAAAAACACGACATCGTGATCGGTATCGGTCCTGCGGGCACGGGCAAGACCTACTTGGCCATGGCGATGGCGGTCAGTGCGCTGATGAAAAAAGATGTCAGCCGCATCATCCTTGCGCGGCCGGCTGTTGAGGCCGGCGAGAAGCTGGGGTATTTGCCTGGCGACATGTATGCCAAGGTCAATCCCTACCTTCGGCCGCTCTACGATGCCCTGTTCGATATGATGGACATGGAGCGGGCCAATCGCCTGATCGAGCGAGGGGACATCGAAATCGCGCCCCTCGCATTCATGCGTGGCCGTACACTGAACGATTCATTTGTGATCCTGGACGAAGCGCAAAACGCGACCGCCGAACAGATGAAGATGTTCCTCACACGGTTGGGATTTCATTCAAAGGCCGTGGTCACGGGGGATATTACGCAGATCGACCTGCCGTCGGACCGGGTGTCCGGCCTCATCGAGGTGCGCGACATTCTGCAGGACATTGCCGGGATCGAGTTCGTCTACTTCGATGAGCGAGATGTCGTGCGGCATCGGCTCGTCCAGGAGATTATCAAAGCCTACGATCGCCACACGGCCGGTTCTGGGCATCCGGCTCAGCCACGAAAAGGCGAGGCTCAGACGAAGGGCCATCGGTCGGATGCTAAGCCCACTCGTCCCGCATCTCCTTCCACGGATTCTTGGGGCCAGTCTCATTAATGCCGGTTGTGATCGGCATGCGGCTGACGCGGAGGCCCCTTCGCCTCGGTGCCCTCAAAAAATTTGCCATGCAGGTGTTGCAGGCAGCCGGCGAAGCTGAAACGCTGTTAAGTCTTGAGATCGTCGGCGATGTCAGGATGCGGCGCCTGAATCGAACCTTTCGTCATCGCGACAAGACAACGGATGTGTTGGCGTTCGCGACCAGGGAAGGGCCCGGGCCACCCTCGTCTCTGCTCGGGGACGTCGTGATTTCTCTGCCGCAAGCTATCCGTCAGGCGCGTCGTCATGGGCAGGGCGTTGACCACGAGTTGGCCGTGCTGCTGATTCACGGCATTCTCCATTTGTGCGGGTATGACCATGAGCGCAGTGAGGCGGAGGCGCAACGCATGAGCCGGCGCGAAAAGGCCCTGCTCCGCGCCGTTGCTCCGGTTCCACGGCTATTGGTGCCGCGCGGATCGGATCGGGTATGATGCGATATTTGGGCGCCGTGCACGAGAAGTCCTAGGCTGGATCGTTCACCAATCTTTTGGATCGCTTGATGAGAGGGTGAGGTACGCGGTGGGTTGGCTTCAAAAGCTAAGTGCGGGACTCTCCAAAACACGAGATGCGGTCACGGGACAACTGGATCGACTCCTGGGGCGGGCGGCTGATCCGGCGCTGCTGGATGAGCTGGAAGTGGCCTTGATCAGCGCAGACCTAGGCATGCCGGTCGTGGAACGCGTGATGGGGCAGTTGCGGGCCCAGATGCGGGGCGGTAATTTCTCGTCGGCCGATAAAGTCCGAGACCTGTTACGGCAATCCGTGCTGGATATTCTTCTTCCGACACAATCTGCCTCGATGGAGCAATTGGTGGCACAGGGGCCGCGTCCCTTTGTGATTCTTGCCGTGGGGGTCAACGGTGTTGGCAAGACCACGACGGTGGCGAAGCTGACGCAACGGTTTCGGCAACAGGGGAAAAAACCATTACTCGTAGCCGGGGATACCTTCCGCGCGGCGGCAATTGATCAATTGCAGGTCTGGGCGGACCGCATCGAGGTCGACGTGATACGTCATCGACCGGGTGCGGATCCGGCTGCCGTGGCCTACGATGGGATGACGGCTGCCAAAGCGCGCGGGTCGGATGTGGTGTTGATCGATACCGCCGGGCGACTGCACACCAAAACAAATCTCATGGACGAATTGCGCAAGATCAAACGTGTGGTTGCGCAAGAATGCCAGGGGGCCCCCCATGAGGTGTTGTTGGTATTGGATGCGACGGTCGGCCAGAATGCCATTGCCCAGGCACGACAGTTTCACGAGGCTGTGGGAGTGACCGGAATCGCCCTGACCAAGCTGGATGGAACGGCGCGCGGCGGGATCGTGGTGGCCATCGCCGACACCTTTAAGATCCCGGTTCGTTTAATCGGTGTCGGGGAAGACGTCGAGGACCTCCAGGACTTTGACGCGAAGGCGTTTGTCGACGCGCTGTTCTAGTCGTTCCTGACGAACCGCCGCCCGCGGTATCTCCAGACGCTTTCATTCAATTTCTTCTCATCCTGCCGTGCCCGTGCTAGGCTTCTGCTGACGGGCCACTTCCCTCCGTGGCCCTGTCGCTCCTGATCCAGACGCACAAGCGAGACACGATGATGAGCACGTTACTGGTGATCGACGATGATCGGTTGCACTGCGACCTGCTGCAGATGGCGCTGGCCCGTCACGGGTATCAAGTCAGCATCGCGACCGGCGGTCGTGAGGGAGTTGCGTTGTTTCGGCAGCTTCGCCCGCTGGTGACGCTGCTCGATCTGCGCATGCCGGAAATGGATGGTCTGGCGGTGCTCAAGGAAATTCGAACCCATGACCCCCGCGCCGGGGTGATTATGCTGGGTGGCGGCGCGACGGAGGAATTGGAGAATCGAGCGCGCGAGTTGCGCGTCACGGATTTCCTGCGCAAGGGGCTGTCGCTGGATGTGCTCATCGGGGCCGTCCATCGTGTGGCGCAACAGGCGAGGCGACAGGCTTCGTCCGAGCAGGCCCGTGCCGGAGAAGAGGCGGACCAGCTTCCCGACGAGCATATCCTTGTGGTCGATGACGATGTGATGGCGCGTGATCTGCTGGTACGGTTTCTCAGCCTGCGCGGATACCACGTTCGCGCCGCGCCAGATGGCCGTGAAGCCTTGCGGCTGATCGGAGAATCGGTGCCGGACCTGCTGATCCTGGATCTCGCCATGCCGGAAATGAACGGTGTAGAGGTCTTGCGGGCGCTTGCAGCGCGAGACTATGCCGGCAGGACGATCATTTTGAGCGGACATCACAATGACTCCTTATTGGCCGAGGCCTGGGCGTTGGGTCCGCAAGAGGTGCTGGATAAGCCCATTGATTTGGAGCGGGCGTTGATGGCTATCCAGCTTGTGATGGTCTGTCGAGAGTGTTAATCTTCACCGTCCACCTCGGGGTGCCGGTGAAGGGTGACTGGTTTGTATCGCCTCATCCGTTTGGGTCTGCTCACAATTTGTCTCCTGCCCGCGCCTGTACTCGCTGCGTCAGTCCTCCAGCATCCGACGATTGAACATCATCAGCTTACCCTTGAATTACGTCCTGATTCTCATCAACTGGTTGCCACAGATCGAGTGACCGTTGCGGGAGGAGTTCCCGGGCAGGAACTGGCATTTTCCCTTGCACCGACGCTCTTGTTGGAACGGGTTGAGGATCTCACGCATTGTCAGGACCCCTGCGAGGTCGTCCCCTCCGTTCCATTTGCACGGGACAGGTCGTCGAGTCAGGCGGAGTCGCAGCGCATTCTCCTGAAGCAGCCGCCTTCCACCCGAGCGGGCGGATCCGTACGGCTGAAGTTCGTGTATCATGGGGTGATTGATGATCCTCCTCGGGATCCACGCCACCTGCGGTTTGTCACGCCGAGCGAAACGGCCGGGCACATCGGTCCGGAAGGCGTGTACCTCAGCAGCGAGAGCCAGTGGTACCCGGACCTCGACGATTCGCTGGCCACCTATGATGTACGCATCACGTTGCCTGAAGGGTGGGCCGCCGTTACGCAGGGCACGGCCCAGGTCGATTCCTCGCGATGGATTGTCTCGACGAAAAGCGAAGCGCTGACGGTGGTGGCCAACCGCTTTGTGGTCAAGACCCGCGCCTGGAAGGCGCAATCCGGACAGGCGGTCCAATTAGCCACATATCTGTTCCCTGACGATGCCGCGCTCGCCGAGGAGTACCTCGATGCCTCGGCTAGATATCTCGATGCCTATATCCCGCTACTGGGGGCCTATCCCTTTTCACAATTTGCCGTCGTCGAAAACTTTTTCTCGAGCGGATTGGGCATGCCCTCCTTCACATTGCTGGGGAGCGGAGTCATTAAGCGCCACTATACGCAACCATACGCTTTGGGCCACGAGATCGTGCACTCCTGGATCGGCAACGGGGTGTTCAACCGGGTGAGTCAGGGCAACTGGGTGGAGGGGCTCACGACCTACCTGTCGAATTATTACTATCACGAACTGACCGGCGACGAGGCTCAGGCCCGTGAACAACGGCGGTTGATGCTGCTGGGCTATTCCATGTATGTGCGTCCCGGCGAGGGGTACCCGCTCAGGAGCTTTGCCCAAAAGAGCGATGAAAAAGACAATGCCATCGGCTATCAGAAATCCGCGATGGTCTTTCATGCGCTCCGGCAGGAAGTGGGCGACGCGGCATTTTGGCGGGCGCTGAAACGAATTCCGGAACGGTACCTGGGGACGGTCGCCGATTGGAGTGATCTGGAGCGGACCTTTCAGGAAGAGGCGGGCCGAGACCTCCGATGGTTTTTTGCCCAGTGGGTCGAGCGAGCCGGTGTGCCTGAACTCGCCCTGTCCGGCCTTCGCCTTCAGAGTGCCTCCGGCGCTTCGGGCCACGCGAACCTTGTCGAGGCGACGGTCCATATCGCCCAGGGTGACGACCCCTATCGGGCTCCGGTCGAGCTGGAGTTCGTGTTGAGCGGAGGGCGCACCCAGCGTGTCCGTGTTCAAGTGAGCGCCGCGCAGCAGGACGTGGTTGTGCCCCTTGCGGAGCCACCGGCGGCAGTCCGGCTGGATCCGAACTATCATCTGTTTCGTCGTGTCGCGCGCAGCGAGATGGCTCCCATGCTGAATCTGTATGTGACGGATGCCCCGCGAACGGTTGTCCTGGCCCAACCCTCGTCCGGGCCGCCTGGTCCGATCGGCGATATCCTCCAGCGTATCGCCGCGCAGGAAGCGGCGAAGGCTGATGCCGTGCGCACGACGGTGCTTCAACCAGGTGCGGGCAAGCAGCCTCTGCCGCCGGGATCGCTGTTGTTGCTGGGGGATCCGCGCGAGAATCCGTTGGCGGCAGAAGCATGGCGGTCTTGCGGTGACCATGTGCGTTTCTTAGACAGCGGATTTTCCGTGGCGGGTAAGACCTATGAAGGTGCCGGTATGGCGCTACTGGTATCCTGTCGGCGTAGCGACCAGCCCGGGAGTGTGGTGACGCTGCTTTACGGAGTGACGCCCCAGGCGCTGGGACGTATGGGTAGGCTCTTGTTTTTTTACGGATGGCAGAGTTATGTGGTCTTTCAGGAAGGCGCCGTGGTTGCACGGGGAGATTGGGAGGATAGGATGAGTACAGAGGTGCGAATTGAAACACGTTAAGACGGTGATGATCGGAATGTTGGGGCTCGCGCTGGTCGCCGCTTCAACGGTGTCGGCGGGAGCGGCCGAGCCAAGGCCTGCGCAGCCACCGGCGAAAGTGTCTGCCTCGGCCGAGCGGCATCTGACGAATATCCGGCAACTCACATTCGGCCGACAAAATGCCGAGGCCTATTTCTCATTCAGCGGGAATAAACTGATCTTTCAGTCCACGAACAATTGGATGAAAGACACGTTTGCTGCGGCGATGCATCCGTCCGATATCCCACTCGGCTGTTATCAAATGTACGTGATGGATCTCGGGAGCGAAAAGATTCGGATGGTCAGCACCGGTTCCGGGACCACGACCTGCGGCTATTTCTTCCCCGGCGATAGGCGTGTGTTGTACTCGTCCACCCATCTGCGAGGTCCCAACTGTCCTCCGAAGCCGAAGCGTGACGGTGGGGCCTATCGCTGGGCGTTGGATGACTACGATCTCTTTTCCGTGAGGATCGACGGGTTGGACCCCCAACGTTTGACGAACACGCCGGGGTACGATGCCGAGGCCACGGTCTCTCCCAACGGCAAGTCGATCGTCTGGACCTCCATGCGCGACGGGGATCTGGACATCTACGCCATGGATCTGGATGGGACCCACCCCCGTCGACTGACGCAAGAGATTGGCTACGACGGTGGCGCGTTTTTCTCTCCCGACAGCAAGCGGATTGTGTATCGCGCGCAACATCCGAGCAATCAGGAAGAGCTGGATCAGTACAAGGCGCTGCTCGCTCAAAATCTTGTGGAGCCCGGGCGGCTTGAAATTTTTATCATGAATGCCGACGGATCGAATAAGCAGCAGGTGACGAATAACGGCGCTTCAAACTTTTCGCCCTTTTTCCATCCCGACGGCCATCGGGTGATTTTTGCGTCGAATGTGGAGACGCGGAACGCAGCGGGGCGACCGGAGTTTCACCTCTATCTCGTCACCGAGGACGGTTCCGGGCAGGAGCGGTTGACCTTCGATGGACAGTTCAACAGCTTTCCCATGTTCTCGCCGGACGGGAAGATGCTTGTCTGGGTATCGGATCGGCACGCGAAAGAGCCCGGAGAGTTTAATGTGTTTCTCGCCGATTGGGTTCCATGATCGAACCAGGTGACGGGTCGGCTGCGCCGCAACCGGCGCAGCCTGAACCACCACCGGCCTGCCCGCCGATGCCGGCGGTCGTGCTCTCCGTGGCCGCCTTGCTTGGTTCGTTTGCCGCTCTGTTTCACATCGATATTCCCATCCTCTGGTTTCTCCGGTCGCACAATCTGTCGGCGCTCCAATCGCTTGGGGATCTGGGCGAGAAGCTCGGCAATGGCGGGACCCTCGTCACCATCAGTGGGCTCCTCTTAGCGGCCGGGTATGTTCTGAAGCGCCGCGCACTCATGCGGGTGGCCTTGGATAGTCTCCTGGCGCACGGGGTGGTGGCGATTTTGGTGAACAGTTTGAAGCACATCATCGGACGACCGAGGCCCAGACTGACTCATTCGGGAGGGTGGCAATGGTGGCCATCGCTGGATTCGGGGCTGGATTCGTTTCCGTCCGGCCATACTTCTGCCACTGTGGCCGTGGTGACGGTGTTGGCGCGGGCATTGCCCCGGTTCCGATGGCTGCCGTTTGCCCTGGCCGCGTGGGTTGCGGCCAGCCGGGTTTGGCGGGGCTCCCATTTCCCGGGTGACGTAGTGGCCGGCATGGTGTTGGGGTTTGTGGTGGGCTCGATCTTCAATGGCCCGCTGCGTTGGTGGGGACGGTCCTGTGCGCAGGCGCTCGTCCGCATCGCTCCGGTGGTCTTGTCGCTGACAGGTCTCTTCTGGGTGCTCACGCACCGTATCGTCGACCCGCTGACCGATCACATCCTGCTTGCGTCTGGAATAATGTTGCTGGCTGGAGGTGTGGCGTTGCGAATGGCAGGACGTCGGAATCCGGCCGGTGACGGCAATGTCACGAGAGTCGCAGCGGCAGAAAGTCTGGTCGGATTGGGGTTAGGTGTCGTGACCGGCGCACCGGTCGTGATCGGGTTGGCCGGACTGGTGTGCTTCGCACGATGGAACGGGAGAGTCGACTGCGCGGATGGGTGCTCGGTCGCGCCGCCTTCCTCCTCACGGCACATCCTTTATGTGGCAGGACTCATGGCTGCTGTGGTCGTGATCCAGGCGTGTAAAGGGCTCGTGCCGTTGCAGTAGGGAATGGGTCAGTGCCCTGGAATGCGAACCGGCGGCTGCTCCGCCTCTTCCGGCACATGGATCAGCGATTGGTTGGCCAGCAGGATGTAGCCGTATCGTTCGAGCAGAACCGGGTAGTCCATGGTTTCGAACGGCAGCCTGTTTCGAAGCGCCGCCGGGAGGAGAATCATTGTGCGTCCCGGCTGCGTCAGATAGGGCTTGATGTTCGCCTCCTCATTTTTCGGGACGACAATGGCTTTCCGCTTCGCATAGAACACCAAGGAGGGGCGTGGTTGCCCGTAGAGGATCAACCGATCGTTGGGCCCGAGATTGACGCCTGCGACCTCGGCGAGTTGCTGGGGCGGTTCGATCACAAAGTGGTGCACCAGTGGGAAGATCAACTGTGTGGTCGCGAGGACGACGAGAGCCAGCGATCCGCCGGCGACCCAGAACACGGCCGGTCGTCTCGTTTCGCTGAATCCGAAGTAGGCGATGAGACCCATGCCCACCAGAAAGATGGAGGCGACGGTATAGGGGCCCGGTCCGAGTGTCACCTGCCCCGCAAGGGGGAATTCATCGATCAGCTTTCCTGCGAACTTGGCATAGATGGGCGGCAATAAAGCAAAGGCCAAAGCCAGGAAAGAGCCCACCGCGGTGATGGTGTGGATCGCAGCGCGCAGCCCGGGAGTGGCCTGATCGGTCACGCAGCGGTTCCAGTAGGACGCCGTCAAGATCGCCGCCGCAGGAAACAAGGGACCGATGTAATGTGGCAACCGGGTTGAGGACAGGCTGAAAAAGACCAATCCGCCCAGCACCCAGACAGCGGTGAACCATTCGAGCGCATAAGGCGAGGGCTGGACATCCGAAACTGAGCTCCGAAGGGGAGGCAGTGCGCCGGATTGTTTCGAGTCCTTCCAGCTGCGATAGGCCTGGTACCAGGCGAAGGGCAGCAGGCCGCTCCAGGGGAAAAATCCAAGCAGGAACACGGGGAGATAAAAGACCAGCGTGCCGCCGTGCCCTTCCATGGTGCCGAAGAACCGGCCGATCGTGTCGCCCTGCGCCGAGGTCGTATATCGCTGTCCATGGATATTCAGCATCATCAAGTACCAGGGTAACGCCAGGAGCAGAAACAGTACGAGGCCGGGAATGGGAAACCCCTGACGCCAAAAGAGTGACCAGGAGCGGGTGAGCCACAGGTACAACCCCACGGCCAGCATGGGAATGAGAAAACCGATCGGGCCCTTCGTCAGGGTCGCGAGCGCCATGCCGATGTAGAAGAACCACAGGTAGTGGCGTTCGCGGCCTTCCCCATATAAACCCAGCCAGAAGCCGTAGAGGGACAGGGTCGTAAAGAAGATCAGCACGCTGTCGGTGAGCGCCATCCGGCTGAGGCCGATGATTTCCAGGTTTAGTAACAGCATGGCCGCGCCGAAGAGGCCCACCACCGGCCCCCGGCAGCGTGTCAGAAAGAGATATTGGAGCAGGATCAATCCGACGCCGAAGAGGGCCGACGGGAATCGTGCGGCGAATTCGTTCACCCCGAAGGCGTGATACGAGAGCGTCATCAGCCAGTAGACGAAGACCGGTTTGGCGAAGCGCGGTTCGTAATTGAAGGTGGGGCTGATGTAGTTGCCCGTTTCGTACATCTCGCGGCCGGCTTCGGCGTTGCGCCCTTCATCTCGATCGGTCAACCCGAGCGCGCCGAGACCAACGAAAAAGAGCACGGCGGCGAGCGCCAGCAAGAGGATGAGCGCCAGCGGTTGGACCGATCGGTCGGCCTGCGCCGGCGTCTGCGAGGACGGGTGCTGTCCGTTCATGTGAAGTTCCATTAGGATTTGGTCGCCGGAGATGCCGAGCCGGACTCGGCTTGGCTGGGACGGTGAATCAGCATGAGGTTGCGGAGATAGACGATACTGCCGATGCTCTGTCCGGCGATGAACACCGGATCCTGCCGATAGATCGCATAGGCCAACGTAATCAGCCCGCCGATCATACTCATGTACCAGAAGGCGGTCGGCACGCGACTTTCCGCATGACGCTCGGAGGCGATCCACTGGACGACCCAGCGCATAAAGAAGATCCCCTGCCCCAGGAATCCGATAATCAGCCAGATGGTGTCGAGTGTCATAATCGTGTGGGGGCCGATGGCGAAGGCGAGGATGTCGTCGCGGCGGTCCGATATTGGTAGCGCAAGCAACGGTGCTGCATCCATCGCACGGCCACCAGGTCGTAGAGGCCTTTGAAGAGGCGGTTGCCCACGCCGTATTTCGAGGTGCCCCGGGTGCGTGGATAGTGGCGCACCGGTACCTCGGTCACGGTGAACCCATGCATCAAGGCGAGGGCGGGAAAGAACCGGTGCATGCCCTCGAAGAGTTGCATTTTTTCCACCACCGCGCGGCGAAACAGCTTGAGCGAGCACCCGGTGTCGTGCACGCGATCACCGGTGACGGCGCTGCGGACGCTGTTGGCAATACGGGAGGAAATCTTGCGTGTGAGGTTGTCGTGGCGATCTTTGCGCCAGCCGCAGACGAGGTCGAAGGTCTTGATGTGCGGAAGCAGCGTGGCGATATCCGCCGGATCGTTTTGCAGGTCGCCGTCGATGGTCATCACCAGTTCCCCTGTCGACCGCTTGAATCCGGCATCGAAGGCCGCCGACTGGCCGTAGTTCCGGTCGAAGTGAAACACTTTTACTGTGCGGTATCGGGCTACCAGACTGTCGAGCACCTCCGAACTGCCGTCCGAACTGCCGTCGTCGATGAAGATCAACTCGAATGGGGCCGATCGTGACTCCTCCCGGGCGTCCAAGACCTTCACGAGCTGTTCTGTCAAGGGCATCAGATTGTCGCGCTCATCCTTGATAGGGATGACTACGGAGGCCCATGGGCGGGTCACAGTCATGGAGCGGGAACAGTTCCTTCACGCAGCGGTTTGTCGGTGTGCACGGCGCCCATTCTACAAAACGCATGGAGGGGTGGTCAAACGGTTCCGTCCAGGGTTCCGTCTCAGGATGTGTGGCCGCGCTCACGAGTCGAGTGAGATCCGACGGTCAACGAAGGCAGAGAAGTTCGGATCGTTGGACAGGAAGATGACCGACCAGGGTTCGTCTTTGGCGCAGAGGCGGCGAAGCAGCACCTCCCGCGTGGCGGGCAGCATGTTGTGGAGCGTGCCGTCGAAGATCAGTAGTTGCGGCCGTATCACAATCGCGCGGGCCACGAGGAGCCGCAGGATCTGACTCATGGAGAGATTGGTTTCCAGGCTGGACACGCGGGTGTTCAGGCCCTGCGGCAGCGCATCGATGTCGTGATCCAGTTCCACAAACCGGAGCGCCCATTGGAGGTCTTGATAGTCGATCGTGGGCCGGCCAAGTGTGATGTTGTCTTCCAGCGTGCCGTCCAGCAGTGTGGGATGGGAATCGAGGACGAGTCCGCGAACCCGACTGATCGAATCGCGTTTCACCTCTACCAGATTCATATCGTTGTACCGGACGAAGCCGGCAGCCGGCGGGTGCAATCCAGCCAGGACCTTGGCTAGAGCGGTCTTCGCGTTGTTCGTGCTGCAGAGGACGGCCACCTTCTCCCCCGGGGCGACATCGAGGGACACGTTCTGAAAGGTCGGTGCGCCATCCGGGCCGGTATACGAGAGGTTCCGGCACGTCAGACGGATGCCGACGGCTCCAAACTGTGCCGCCGGCACGTCTTCCTTCGCGCCGTCCTCTTCTGTGGGCAGGGAGAACACCGCGGCCATCTCTCGACAGGACACGAAGGTGAAAAACATCGCGACCATTCGCCGGGCCAAGGTATCCATGTTGACCAGAAGGTTGCCGACCAACACCTCGGCGGCGGCGAATTGCCCCACGGTGAGTTGTCCGTCCACCACGAGGAGTCCGGCGGTGATCAGTAGCCCGCTGTGGCCGACGACTTGCCAGAGGGCCGCGGCCTTGTATTGCCGGCCCGTGAGCGTGTCGGATCGGCGCTGTCGAATTCTGGCATAGACGCGGGTTAGTGCATCGGTTCGTTCAAGCAGATACGGGCTGTCGCCGGCGGCCCGCAGATGGGGGAGATTGTGCGCGATGTTCTGAATCCACCCGAAAATGTCGTAGTGGAGCCGGGACATTTCCAGGGTGATGAAGAAGCCGCCGCGCCCGAAAAGGGTCAGTAATCCCACAAAGCCAAGGATCAGCAACAGAATGTAGAGGAGAAAGAAGGGGTGAAACAGGATCAGCATGGTCACCCCGATGGTACCGACCACGGCGACATTGAACAGATCCGCCACCATGGCTACCAATGCCCGGGTCAGCAGGTCGGCCTCCATGAACCGATAGGCTTGCGGCGTGGCGAATGTATCGTCGCGGAGGCGGGGGAGGAGACGCGTAAATCCGATCGCAATGCGGGTGTAGATCCGCTGTTGCAGCGTTTCCACGGCGCGGGCTTGCAGCACACGGAATGCCGCGACCCCGGTCAGGGAGCTGGCGACGAACAGCGCCAGCGTAAAGATCATGCGGGGTTCCATCGCAAAGGAGAACGTGCTGACGAGCTCCTGGACGGCGATGGGAACACAGAGCAGGAAGAACCCGATGGCCACCGCATACGAGGCGATGATGCCCAGGATCGATCGCTCGAGCTTCAGCAGGGTGCTCAGGTGCGCGAAGATATCGCGGAGGACCTTGGTCAGCTGATACTGGGGATAGGTCGGGATTGTTGTGGGGCGCTGGTTCAAAGCAACTCCTACCGCGTTGGGCGCTGGTAGGAGTTATCAGCCGAAGGCGAGGATCGCGACCGGCGGTTCTCGGTGAACTCCATCACCTGAGGATTTCTAGGACTGTGCGAAGTCTAGACCGAGGCTCTGTAGTTCGTCAACACATCGCCCGATTCCCGGCCTCATGTTCGTTGGCTTGGCGTGAGCTAAGCCGCCAGCTGACCAGTCCATTGTCGGTGGTATACGGCGCCGGCGGAGTGTTTCCGCATCCGATCAGCGGAGAAAGAGGGACTTGAAAATCAGGGCGGTGCCGGACAAAAAGAGGAATGCGGCGAAGGTGGTGCGGTAACGTTCGGTGCTCATCTTGTTATAGAGCAGCAGTTCGGTAGCCAGGAACATGCTTACGCCCACCGCCATATAGAGTACGGTGGCGGACGTAGCAATGGCAGAAGGACCGAGGGAGATGCCCAACGTGACGAGTTGAAACAGCGCGAAGGTCCCGTAGGACACGGCAGTCGTGGCGCGGGTCTGATCTTTGTCGTACGGGTTGCTGTGGATAATGGCCGTCAACAGCGAGCCCCCCAGATTGGTCAGGCCGTGCACAATGCCCATCACGATGAAATAGGTGCGCTCATATCGCACCAGCGACTCGATCAACCGATTAAATGGCGCATAGACGCTCTTGAGCGCCGCGACGATCAAGAAGAGTCCGACAATGCTGCCGATGTTCAGCTTGAGTGTTGTGACCAGTAGGAGACACAGCACCACGCAGGGAATCGACAGGGTGAGCACTTGCCGGTAGAACGGCGCCTGGACGTGCCGGTAGTCCTTGCTGACTTGTAGCAGGTTGATGGTCAGCGAGATCGGGAGGAGGATGGTCAGGGCGGTGATGAAATCGTAGCCGAGCACGAGCAGAATCGGGGTCCCGAACAACAGCACTCCCACGCCAAAGAGAGATTGGATGGTGGCCGTCAGGAGGATGGTCGCAAGAATGTCCCACTGCACGGCGATGAGGCTCCTCTCGGGCTGCACACGTCCACGACCGATAGGCTCTCGATTCCCGGTTCGGTAGCCCGGTATAGCCCAGCGTTGGAGCGGGCGTCAATCAGTTCACAGGCGGGGCGTAGGTTACCGGCTCCCGGCAGGGGCTCCCGAGTCCGACGAGGCGGTGATGGTGAAGCGCATGGTACCCATCAGGCTCATGTCGTTGATCTGTTCACCGGCATGGATTTCCACCTTATACCGTCCTGGTTTCCAGCCACCTTCTGCCGGGAACAGCTTCAGGTAGCCGGTTTGGTCCTCCAAGGCGATGTACATCGCATCGTCAGCGACCACGGTTCGCCCGTCTAACCCTGCCACTTCCTCTGGGTAGCAGCGCCCAAATACTTGAAACGATTGGTAATGCTGATGGAGTTCGAAGACGATGAAAACCGGTTTGGGACCGGCGGGGAATTGTTCGGCCGGTCTGACGGGGACAATTTCATGGGTCCGTTGCAATCCGAGCTCCTCATCAAACCCTTCGGCGAGCACGATATGGCGAAACATGCCTTCGGGCGGGGCGTCGAAGTTATAAGGCTTTGCGCTCTCGGTGCGGTTCTGGAAATCCGGAATCGGCACATTGCGGGTGAGCGGAAGATCTTCGGCCCAGAGCAGGGAGCCGGAGAGAAGGAAGACGGGACAGCAGAACCAGAGCAACTGCCTCATCCTGACTTGGTACACTCCGTCCAGCCGGCCTGTCAAGGAACGGGTGTGCGCTGGGTCTCTGGCTGGACGGTCCGTCCGGTGAGACGGAGGTCTGAGCGGCGAGGCAGGGGCGATGAATCGTGCGGGGTAGGTTGCGGGTGAAAATTGCTTCCTGTTAGACTTTCCTCCTTTCTACAGGGGGACAGACATGGAACAGCACCTCATGACGCAGGTAGAGGATCCCGACGCGCTGCCGCAGCCGCTTGGGGAGTATAAGCCGGTTGATTACTGGCAGGCCCATATCAATACCCTGTTCTATCAATTGCGGGGCGACCAGCAACGCAGCTTCTACCAGACATTCACCTCGGCTGATTATCGATTGGCGCATGCGTTGGCCGCCGACTACTTCGAGCAGGTGACCAAACGCGACAAGAAAGTCGCCGCAAAACAGCTGACGCCGAATGGCCCCGGTTCGAATCCGCTCTCCGACGCCACTCCTCAAGCTCAGTTGACGGTCATGGAATGGGGGCCGGGAAACGGGAATCTGGCCGCATGTTTTCTCAGCCATCTGCAGCGGCTCGACAAGGACGGGCGGGTGTATCCACGAGTCCGGTATCTGCTGGTCGATTCTCAGGCCCATGCGTTGGAGCGGGCGCGTGCCCATCCTGATCTGGCTCCCCACCTTGCGAAGGTGGAGTCGCTGTGTGCCGAGGTCGAGCACTTGGCGACTATCGCCGACGGCACCGTCGATCGAATCTTCTGTAACGAACTCTGGAACGAATTGGCGACCAAGCTTATGGTTAAGAAGGGGGGCGAGTTCGAGGAAGAACACCTCCGTCCGAACCTCAATGAGCGTAAGGCGGCGGCCATTGCCGATTGGTCTGGATTTGTCCGTGCCTTTGAAGGCAAAGATATCGAGCGACTCAAGCAGTTTCCGCCCTTTCTGGACGACCTGATCTGGGAGCGCGAATACCACAAGGTGGACTGGAAAGACGTTCCCTTTCGCAAGACGATCACCGAGTTCATGAAGGCCATCGACGATGAGGTGTTGGTGCCGGTCAATCTCGGCGCGTTTGCATCCCTGAAGGAAGCGAAACGGGTGTTGGCCCCGGATGCCGTGGGGTTCAGCAGCTTCGATGCCGGGACGGCGGATATGGAAGTCCTCAATGACCCGGACAAGCCCTGCTATGGCCAGTTCGGTGGCCAGTACAGCTTCATGGTGAACCTGGCCCTGATTCAGGCCGTGGCCAAGCATCTGGGGCTGAACGCGGTCGCGATTGAAACACAGCGCGAATTCGTCGGGAGCCGGCTGGGGACGAATGTGATGACGCTGATGGACTTGCTGGCTTGCCACCCGATGGTCGGCTCAAAGGTGCAGCCCTGGGAACTGGATCGCCTCACGGTCAAGACCATCCGCACGTTGAACGAGACCTATGAGAGTCCCTATCAACGCAAGATCGAGTTCCCGTTGCGCAGTGAGATGCCGGCCGAGGAGCGCGATGCGGCGCAGGGTATTCTGCTCTCGCTCAAACCGAACGGGATCCCCGATACGATCGCCTATGTCACCGAAGAAGAATTAAGCCAGGCACAACCGGAGTTGGAGCATCTGGGCTATGAACGCGAGGCGGTGTTGATGGCGCTCGGGGCGCCTCCCAGCCCTGTCGAGTACTATCACTTTGCCTGTCGTCCGTAAGCCGTACCGGGTCGTGCGGCAGGACGGGCCTACCAGGTAGTGTCTGTGGGAGAAAGAGCTTGACTAATTAATTCCATTTCTATAGCCTTTCCCGCGATTTCGAAGAAAAGACCCGTCTCCCCTCCGTGCATCGCGAACATTCAATCGGGATGGGGTCACGCAGACACGATCATCTGAGACGACGTTCCTCACGATACGGTTTTGCGGTCGCGAGTGCGTGAACATACGTCGTGCGAATAATCGCACAGCTGTAACAAGGAGCATACAGTACCATGTTTGGTTCGTTTGGCTGGATGGAGCTGTTGCTGATTCTCATCATCGTCCTGATCATCTTCGGTGCGGGGAAAATTCCCCAGCTCGGTGAGGGATTAGGCAAAGCAATCAAAGGGTTCAAGAAATCGGTTCACGAAGCGGATGCCATTGATGTGACGGCCACCGAGGCGGAACCCGCCCCGGCTCAGCCGTCGGCACAGATCCAGCAAACCGGACAGCCGGCCACACCGCCGCCTGCTCAGCAGGCCGGTGCGGCTCCACCGCCACGGACGACGCAGGGGTAACTTGCGAAACTGAGGATGCAGACCGAATGACGGCGAGGTGACCTCGGAGTTCCGCCGCCCCGGTCTTCAGTACACCCCCCTCAGTATGGAACACCATGTTCGGTCTTGGCGCTGGTGAAATTCTCATAATCCTGGTCATTGCGTTCCTGCTCTTCGGGCCCAAGCAGTTGCCTGAGATCGGGCGTCAGGTGGGCAAGGCCGTGAAAGGATTTAAAGAAACGGCGGACGATCTGAAGAAGACGGTTGAGCCGGAGCTCAACATGATTCAGCAGGAAATGAAAATGGTGGAGCAGGATTTTGAGTCGTCGATGAAGGAAGCGGAAGAACAGATTAACCACGCAACATCGGGCGTAGAGCACGGGGCAGAGGAATCGGGTTTGCCCAAGCAGGCCTAATACCATTTCATATCCGCTCTACGGCTGTGAAGGGAGGTGACCACAGCAACAATACAAGACCTTACGGTGTGAGGAGCTCGTTTCAGGAGTGAAGCGAGGATCGGGACCGAATGGTGGGCACCATTCAGGTTCGAGCGTCCCGACATCACACACAAAGTAGGCTTTGTAGTGCAATAGCGGTTGGATGTATAGGCGGCACCCGGCGTGAGTGGGTACACAACGGGTTGCCATCCAATTCACAGGAGGAACGCTATGAAACGCATCCATGGACGGACCAGATGGGGCCGGTTGGCCGCCATCTTCGGCGCTGCGGCAGTGACGGCTCTGCAGTGTCTGACAGTCCCGGCCTTTGCCGGATATGAACTTCCCCCGGGCGAACGCATCACCAACCTTCCCGCTATTCCTCGTAACATGCCGCAAAAAGAAGCGTACGAACTGTACGATCCGGTCATCGGCCGGAACTTCGACATCAAGAACCTCTGGATGCGCGCCGATCTGCGTGTGCGGCCGGAAATGCGAAACAATGCCTGCTTCGGCTTGGCTCAAGGAGCCGGCGGAACATGTAACTCGTTCGGAACCCGCGGAACCGCAGCCGGCGGCGGCAACAAGGGCAATGACATGTTCGTGCAGCAATGGATGCGCTTGGGCATCGGGTACGACCTCTCTCCCGATGTGAATTTCTACGTGGAAATTATCGACAGCGCGACCTGGGGCGGAAATGGCAGTGCGACCAACGCGGGGAACGGTGGTGATCCGCTGAACCATAATGGTGGGGCTATACAGGGAGCCAACACTAATGGAAACGGCGGCCGTTTGGGCGTCCGTGCGGCCTATATGTTGATCAGGAATCTGGCCGATGTGCAGGGTCTGAGCGTGAAGATCGGTCGGCAGTATGTCGTGTTCGGTAACCACTCTCTGTTCGGTCACTTCGATTGGGCCAACACCGGTTATTCACATGACGGTGTGATGTTTGCCTACCAGACGAAGAGCTGGGACAGCTATTTCGGCTGGTTCCGTAACTCGGAAAGTGACCTCGGTCAGGCAGCTGCAGTCGGGAGCGGCGCGCCCAATATCGCCGGCAGCGGAGCTCAGGATGCAAACCGCGATGCTGACATGTTCATTTTCTACAACCAGATCAAAATGGTGCCTGGAATGGTCATCGAGCCGTTCTATGTCTTGTACCAGAATCGGTATGGTTCAGCGGACTTTGCGGGGCAGGGACTTGGTACTGCGAAGCACTCCAACCAGACCCGGCATATGATCGGAAACCGGATCGAAATGCGCAAAGGCGGATTCGATTTCAGCAACGAAATCGCCTATCAGTTCGGCCAGATGGGTCAGGCTGGGGCTTGCGTGGGCGAACAGAAGTGTTTGCACATCAATGCCTGGGCAACCAGAAACTGGATCGGCTACACGTTCTATGACACGGCGTGGAAGACCCGGATCGCATTCAACCTCGATTACGCCTCTGGCGACAGCCGGAACAACACCTGCGGCGCGACGGCTGGTTCTTGTAAGACAGCGAATACCTTTGAGAACTTCTTCCCGACGAACCACATCCACATGGGCTACATGGATGTGCAAGCGTGGAAGAACATGCTGTCACCATCTGTCAACTTGCAGGCTCGTCCTACCGCACGTGACCATATCGAATTGTGGTACACGAACCTGAACCTCGCCAACTCCAAGGATTGTTGGTATCGAGCCGCTCAGGGTTGCTACGTCTTCTCGAACGCCAACAATACCAAGACGCACATCGGCGACGAAATCGACGTCAGCTACACCAGAATGTTTGCCGACGGCAAAGTCGCGCTGCAGACCACCTACGGCACGATTTTCAGCGGCGGCTATTTGACCAGCACCCTGAACCAGACGCAAAATCAGCACTGGGCCTACATGTCGCTCTGGATGAACTTCTAGGAAGAAGCGATCAGCTTACAGCTTTCAGCTGACAGCGTCCTTGCTGATCGCTGATGGCTTTAGTCAAAGGAGATCATGATGAAAAAACTCATGTTCGTAACGCTGGGCGTCGCAGCGTTGGCGATCGGCAGCCAGCCGGTCACCGCGCAGGCTCAGGTCGCGGATGCGATTCAGGCAGTGAACGATGCCATCGTCGAGTTGACCGATGCGCCGGGCCTCGGCAAGCGCACGACCGTCGACTTGGCAAAGCGATGGGGAGCCGACCGGTCCGTCATCGACAGTGCCACGGCAAAACTGCAGGACGGACTCAGCAAGGCCCAGTCAGGCGGAGCCGGGGCCGATGCCATGCGTCAGTTGAAGCTGGCGGTGGATTACGGCAAGGCTCGCTTGCACAAAGAAGCCCGCTTGTCCGCACAGGGTGCCCTGCGGCATCTGTGTGTGGCGAATCAGGATCAAGGTCCCGGATGCGACACGGTGCCGAAGTTCGGCAGCTATACCGCTCCGTAGGGTGAATCGACCGACAGAGTGCGAGGCGTGAGGGAGATCCCCTGCCTGTCTCGAAGCGTGAAGCCCCGCCGGGTGATCCCCGGCGGGGCTTCTTTTTTCCCGCGCCGGTGGTCAGCGGGTTGGGGTGAGAGCGTCGGCTTGCCCGCAGTCAGTCGATCGCCTTATACTCGGCCACTCGTCATCTTCATCATTGTTCCTGCGTTTCTTTCCTTACCGTGGACGATCTGAGTACACAGCTAAGCCAGACATTCGGGTTCACGGCCTTCCGTGCGGGTCAGCGCGAAGTCATGGAGGCCGTGTTGACCCGTCGCGATGCCATGGCGGTTATGCCGACAGGCCAGGGCAAGTCGCTCTGTTACCAGCTTCCCGCCACCCTGTTGCCAGGGGTGACCCTGGTGATTTCTCCGCTCATCGCGTTAATGCAGGATCAAGTCACTGGTTTGAAGGCGCGGGGGATTGCCGCGGCGGCGTTCCACTCCGGGCTTTCCGAGCAGGAGCGGGATCGAGTGGTATTGGATCTCAAGCTGCGCCGGGTACAGTTGCTCTATCTCGCTCCGGAGCGGATGCAGCACGAGCGGTTTCTCCGGTTGCTCCGCTCGCTGTGGGTGTCGTTACTCGTCGTCGACGAAGCGCATTGCATTTCCCAGTGGGGGCACGATTTCCGCCCTGACTATCTGAACATCGGCCGGTTGCGCAGGGAACTCGAGAATCCCCCTTGCCTGGCCTTGACGGCCACGGCGACCGCGCGTGTGCAGGCAGATTTATGCGATCGACTGTCGCTCCAGGATCCGCTTCGCCTGGTGACCGGCTTTCGACGGCCTAACCTCGCGCTGTCCGTTCGCCTCTGCCGCTCCCGCCAGGAAAAGCTCGCGATATTGGATCGTGCGGTGCGTGAATACGAAACGGGCACCATTCTGGTCTATTGCGCCACGCGCCGAGCGGTGGAGGAGGTGGCGGCCTGCCTGGGGGCGTCGCAGTCGTCGGTCGGATATTATCACGCCGGTTTGTCGGATGAAGAGCGACGGAAGGTGCATGACGAGTTTCGGGTTGGAGCGGTGAGGATTTTGGCGGCGACCAATGCGTTCGGCATGGGGATCGATAAGTCGGATGTCCGACTGGTGGTGCATTTCGATATTCCGGGAAGCCTGGAGGCCTACTATCAGGAAGTGGGCCGGGCGGGGCGCGATGGCCGACCTGCCGCCTGTCTGCTGCTGTTTCACGAACGGGATGTGGCCACCCAGGAATACTTCATTCAGCAAGCGTCGAAAGAATCCGGCAGTTCAGCACGCGCCGATCGCATGAAGACATTGCTTCAAGACTTGCTGGAATACGTGTCGGTGCCGACCTGCCGGCAACTCGCCATTCTCGACTACTTCAGTGACGAGGCCGAACGGGCCCTTGGGCCCTGTGGGCTGTGTGATCGTTGCGTGGTGACGTCACAGCCTAGTGCGCACGTTGTCGGTGATGAGGCCACCTGCGCGAAGGCTGTCCTGGCGGCGGTCTCCTGGTGTAGGGGCCGATTCGGTGTGAGCCGCATCGTCGACATGCTCCGCGGGAGTCGATCGAAGGCGCTGCTCACCTATGGGGCCGAAGAGTGTCCGGGGTATGGGGGCTATCACGCATGGTCGAAGACGGCGTTGACTCGTCTGGTGAAAGCCCTGATCGATGCGGGATATCTGCAGGTCGAGGGACTGGAGTATCCCACGCTCGACCTCACGCGGAAGGGACAGGAGTCGTTGAAAGGAATCAGTCCTCTGTTAATGAGCGAGCAGGTTGAGGATCCGGCAGCGTCGGCGATAAAGTCAAAAGCGAGTGAGCGGGGCAGCTCGATGGCGCCTATTCACACTGCCTCCGTCGACCCACAGCTCTTTGAGCGGCTCCGCCAGTTGCGGAGAGAGCTGGCTGAGGAAGAGGGCGTCGCGCCGTTTGTTATTTTTCATGACAAGACCCTTCGGAATATCGCCGGTTACAAACCCGTGACGCTTGCCGCCCTGCTGGAGATTCCCGGGATCGGCGAGGTCAAGGTGGAGCGGTATGGCCGCCGAGTGCTTGGCGTGGTCAACGAGGCCTGTGACTAAGCCGTCGTCTCGTTATTGTCTTGCGACCCTCCGATGCCATTTTGCCGGAGAAGAATGATTTTGTAGCCGTGTGGCTATTATTCGCGCAAGTTCCCTGCCTTTCGAAATTGCTCCTGCAGTTCGGCATACGTGTTCGTCACCGGAAACTGAGGGAATTCTTTCGGGAGATGGCTGGGCGGGCGGAAAAAGAATCCGGCGTGAGCCTCTCCCAGCATGGCAGTGTCGTTGTAGGCGTCCCCTGCCGCCATGACACGAAAATTCAGATTTTTCAACGCGGCCACCGCATGTTTTTTCTGGTTCGGCTGGCGGAGTTTATAGTTGACGATCTTGCCGGTCGGCCCAATCTCCAGTTGATTGCAGAAAATCGTCGGATATCCGAGCTGCCGCATCAAGGGAAGCGCGAATTCATAAAACGTATCCGACAGAATGATGACCTGTGTCCGTTCCCGCAACCACCCAATGAATTCGGCAGCGCCTTCCATCGGTCCCATGGCGTCAATCACGGATTGAATGTCCGCCAGGGTCAGGCCATGTTGATCCAGGATGCTCAAGCGGCGTGTCATCAGGGCATCGTAATCCGGCATCTCGCGGGTGGTAATCTTGAGCTCTTCGATCCCGGTCTTGATGGCAAAGTTCACCCAAATTTCAGGCACCAGCACGCCCTCAAGGTCCAGACACACAATCACGGGGTTCTGCATTCATCCTCCTGCGGAATCGGTCGGTGGTGAAAAGTGAACTTCTCGGTAACGGAGAGTAATAGGGTCAACCCAACGGGCTACCCTATCCCACATTCCTGCGACGAGCCGTTTCCTGACTGAGATATTGCCAGACTTTGTCCATGGCTTTCTCGAATAATTCCGTGCCGGCCCATTGGTTGGTCTGCTCTTCCTTATGCCGTCTGGCCCAATCAACGGCCAGCGGAAGCGGGATCAGCCTGGGTGCCGTTCCGGTCAGGTCTGCCCAGAGCAGGCTCAGAGCCGTACTGAGACGAACGGCGACGGGAACCGGCTGGACGGTCTGCTTGGTCATCTCCTGACATTCTGTGGCCGGCGACGTGACAGCAAGCTCCCGGCAGGCTGCCGGCCGATCGGCGTAAATGCTGCAGGTTTCGTTGTCGAGAAAGGGGCAGGGCATACGAAGCGCATAGTAGGCCCGGTTCAACGGCTCGATCGCCTCGTCATTCAGCGGCTCAGAAGAATCGGCCAGCGAAGAGAGTTGTTTCAGGATACCGGCGCGAGCCAGTTGTTGCTGGGCCAGGTCGAGTTTGGCCAGCAGGCGATTCCGCTCATTCTGGTCCAGTTGGTCGATGGCGTTGGTGAGAGCAAAGGCCTCCGGCACCGAAATCGGCACGAGCATTCGGCAGCAGGCGGCGCAGCCCTTTTCGCACGAAATCCTTTGGCCTGCTTCGAGTAATCGGCGTTGTTCCAGCACCTGGGCTTCTCCTCCGAGACTGCGCATGAGCGGGAGAATCGCGGTGATCGGTACGAAGCCTGCCGGTACGCCTACGGCAGTGCTGATTTCTCCGCTTGGAGTCTGTAGAGAGATTTCAAAGTGTTCAGCAGCAGGGTGGTGACTCACGGGTACCCATCTTTCAGTTCGAATGGGAGTCAGCAGCGGGATGGCATTCGAGCCATGCTGCGCAGGCGCTATCATAGAGAACCTCAGAATCAGTGGTCAACCAAAGCCTCTTCGCCCTGAGTCTTGCCCCGGGAGGACCGTTGCGGCTACTCTGTCGTCGATGAGCTTGTCCGGCCATATCATTGGATTGTTGAAAGAATACATGCGGGATCTTGTCGAGCAAGCGCGGCAGGAGTCGCAGGCACAGGAGGCCTTCGGCTTCTCGGCACCTCCTTACCGGCCGGATCATGCCATTGCCGATTTATTGGCTATTCTAGATGACCGCATCGAGTCGGAAGGGGTGCAAGTCGGGCTGCCTAGTGAGTTTTTGCACGAGATGTGGCGGCGTTGCAACGAAGCGCGCAATGAGATCGCCGATCGTGTGTGGCTCGAGAGCAATCTCGGTCCCTCTGGTCTTTCCAAGGCTCGTGTTCGCGAGCTCACCTATGCCTCTGTGATTGAGTGCCTTGAGCATGAGTCTTCCGGCGAGTGATCCAGACACATGAGCGCATCCTTTCGCACAACTACCCGGTTCTGATTGGCTTGACTGTGTGGAGTCTCGGTCGGCTCGGGAGTCGTGGACCCTACAGTTTTCCCGCAAGCCAATAGACGATGATCCCTGCCACTTCATCGACGGCTTGGGAGGTGATGAGCAGGGCCTTGGCTGTGGGCAGGAAGTCAAAGAGGGTGGCCTGTTCCCAGGCTTGCCGTGGAGTGTGTTGAGATTCAAAGCCGCAGGGAAACGGGGTGACGACAAAACCTTGTTTTTCGAAGAGTCTGACTGCCCGGGGCAGGTGATAGGCTGCGGTCACCAATAGGATGCGTCCTGACCCGAGCATGGACTTGGTTTGCACGGCGTTTTCATAGGTGGTCCTGGATTGTTCCTCGGTCAGGATCGCGGATTCCGGCACACCAAGGCGAATGGCCCACCGTTTCATCTCGTGGGATTCCATCAGACCGGTTCGGAATACGGTGGCGTCGCCCCCGGTGAGTACCAGTTTCGGGGCAAGATTCTGTTTCCACAAGTCTGTGCCACAACTCGTACGCTGGCGGGAGGCATCAGAAACCTCATCGGCTGGGCGGAGTGATCCCTTCTGAAAGACGCCACCTGCCAGAACCACCACCGCATCGAACTTCGATGCGGAAGCGGGCAGGAATGATGGATACTGCGTTTCGAGCAGCGCAATGTATACGAGGGATAGTACGGGGGTGGCCGTCAGCAGCAACAGTAGCACGGTGAGGAACAAGAAGCGCCTGACCCAAGTCGTCCTTCCGGGGGACACCGGGAGGCAGGCGGTCAATAAGGCAAGTAGTCCGGCGATGAGAATCCAGGACAAGGGGTAGAGCAGGTATTTCAAGGCCTTATACACACCGAACCACATGGGCGTAAGGTCCATAGACGCTCCCGGTTAACAGGCGAAACACAGGGGATTCAGCATACACTGAGGGCGCACAGACACCAAGTGTTGAGGAGGATTCGATGGCAGACGGACGACACTATTGGTTGATGAAATCCGAACCCGAGGTCTTTTCAATCGATGATCTTGCTCGGTCACCGAAGGGAACGACTTCGTGGGATGGTGTACGGAACTACCAGGCGCGTAACTTTATGCGGGCAATGAAGGTCGGGGATCAGGTCCTCTTTTACCACAGCAACGCCAACCCTCCCGCGGTGGCGGGAGTTGCGGAAGTGGTGAAAACGGCTTACCCCGATGCCACGCAGTTCGACAAGCGGGATACGCACTACGATCCGGCCAGCAATCCGGATGAGCCACGCTGGGACATGGTCGATATCCGGTTTATTCGCAAATTCGTCGCACCGCTGTCGTTGGATCTACTGCGTGCACAGGCTGGCCTGAAGGGAATGGAATTGCTTCGAAAGGGCTCGCGACTGTCGGTTCAACCAGTGCGGGCGGCCGAGTGGAATGAAGTTATCAGGCTGGCAGAGGTACAGGCAGACAGCTAGGAAGTTCCGGGAAAAACTCGATTCCGGACGGGAGGTATCCTCGGTTCAGAATAGGTCAGCTGCGAGCCTTTCCATCATCCAGATATCGATGTTGCCAATCGAGCCAGGCATGCCCCAGTTCGTGGGCGAGGATGTATCTCCGCCTTGTGACGGGCAAGCGTTTGCGGATATAGATGGTTTTGGCCTCATTGTCCCAAATCCCATCCGCATTCGAATCCTGCCGGTCCATCTCGGAGTCCGTGACCTGCCTGATCATGATGTGGTAGCCGAACGGAAGGATGACTTTGTTTGGTATTCGCACCATGCCCCCCACGGTCGTATCAATTAGGTGGCCTCAGCCAGGAATTCCTGCTTCGGAATAGCCTAACATATTTCCTCGTTGCTCTTCCTGTGTAAGTATTCAGTATTATCAGTGGCTTAGGAGATATTGCTGCTTGGCTGCTCTATTGTGGCTCGGTGGCAATTGACTAATTTTCGTTGGTGATGAGACGGCGCCGAGGATTTCAATTGAAAGATTGGATGGTGTATCATGCCCCCATGGTTGAGAAACTTCTTGCGCAAGAACTCGCGAACCCCTATCCCGCAGTCGTTCGGATCGTGGGCGTAAAGATCCGTGACCGTGGAGAGGTCAAGAAATTCGATGCCGGAGAGGCGTCGCTGGTGATGGGGGATCGGGTGCTGCTCGAAGTGGCCGGCGAGTTGAGCTACGGGGTCGTTTACGGGGCTCCTCAGGTAATGCCGTTCATTCCGCCCATGCGCGTGCTTCAGTCGATCACCAGGAAGGCGACAACGGAAGATGTGGCCACGATCGATCGGTACGAACGGTTGGCATCGGAGGGAATGAAGGCCTGCCGGGAGCAGGCGGCGGCCCTGGGACTCAGAATGAAACTTGTGGAGGTGTTCTGCTCGTTTCATCGCCGGCAGATGACCTTTGTCTATACCGCTGAGGATCGAATCGATTTTCGCGAGTTGGTTCGCTTGTTGGCGCGCCGATTCGGCGGGCGCATTGAAATGCGTCAAGTTGGGGTGCGCGACGAAGCCAGTCGGTTGGGCGGGATCGATACATGCGGTCTCGTACTCTGTTGCGCCGCGTTCCTCACTGAAGTGAAACCGGTGACGGTCAAGCAGGCACGAGTGTTGGGGCTTCCTGTCGATGACCCCAAATTACTCGGTGTCTGTGGTCGTCTCAAGTGTTGCCTTTTGTTTGAGGCGATGGACAATCCCTCCTCAAAATCATCCGCTCTGATTAACCCGTCCCGTTCGCGCCTGGCGTCGTCGTAATCCACAGCAGTTCAGAAGAGTATTCCTCTCATTCGTCTCCACGGCTCCGCTCTGCCCTCACCTTTCGTTCAGAAAAGGCGGTTCTTTTCGTCCGAAGGAGTATAATGGGCTGTGAGGTGACGGATGCCTCAGGTGTTGGTGCTTGGAGCCGGAAAAATCGGGTCCCTCGTGGCGGGGTTGCTGTCGGCTACCGGGCAATACCAGGTTCACTTGGCCGATCTCACGCTTGATGTCCCGAAGCGACTGGTTGACGACTTGTCGCTGTCCACTGTTACTCCCTGTGCGTTAGACGTGCGGCGACCGGATGCGGTTGCGGCATACGTCGGTTCCTACCCATTCGATGGGGTGATCTCCAGCCTGCCGTACTTCTGCAACCCGACCGTTGCCGAGATCGCGCGAGCCCATCAACTCCATTATTTTGACCTGACCGAAGACGTGGCCGTGACCGGTCGCGTTAAGGCGATCAGCGCGGGCGCCGATCGTGCGTTTATTCCTCAATGCGGGTTGGCGCCGGGGTTTATCAGCATCGTGACGAATGACCTTATCGGCCATTTTGAATCCATCGACAACGTGAAGATGCGTGTCGGCGCCCTGCCTGTTCATCCGAGTAATGCGCTGAAGTATTCCCTCACCTGGTCCACCGACGGGTTGATCAATGAGTATGCCAACGTCTGTATCGGCATTGAGGGGGGGAAGGAAGTCCCCCTTCAGCCGTTGGAAGGATATGAGACAATTGAATTGGACGGGCTGCTCTACGAGGCCTTCAACACGTCCGGCGGTCTAGGCACTCTCGCGGACACGTACCGCGGACGGGTCCGAACCATGAATTATAAGACCCTACGGTATCCCGGGCATTGCGAAAAAATTCAATTTCTCATGAAGGACCTCAAGCTGAATGAGGATCGGGAGACGCTCAAGCGAATCCTGGAGCGAGCGATTCCTCAGACACAGCAGGACGTAGTGTTGATCTATGCGGCCGTGACCGGCACCAGGCAGGGTGAGTTGTTCGAGGAGACCTATGTGAAAAAGGTGTATCCGCGGACGATCCTCGGGCGGCTCTGGTCGGCGATTCAGATCACGACAGCATCGTCGCTTTGTTGTATCGTCGATCTGGTGATGGCCAGGCCTTCAGCTTATCGCGGCTTCGTCACGCAGGAACACTTTCGCTTGCAGGATGTGCTGAACAATCGATTCGGGGATTGTTTCCGGGCCTGAAGGCATCATGACGATACAGGAATTGTTCAAGACCTTGGGGTTGACGCAGGAACAGCCCGGAGGAGGTCTCTCCTCCGCGACGTGGAGTCGCACCACCGACGCCGGTATCGTCGAGTCCCGTAATCCATCAACTGGAGAGCCGCTGGCACGAGTGTACGGGTGTTCCCTTGCCGATTACGATGCCCTCGTAGCCGGATCGCAGGAGGCCCAGGCCTCGTGGCGGATGGTGCCCGCGCCGAAGCGCGGCGAGGTGATCCGCCTGATAGGTCAGGCACTACGCGTGCACAAGGATGCCTTGGGTACGCTGGTGTCCTTGGAGGTGGGCAAGATCAAGGCCGAGGGTGATGGCGAAGTACAGGAGATGATCGACATGGCGGACTTCGCCGTCGGGCTGTCGCGCATGTTGTACGGGCAGACCATGCATTCAGAGCGTGCACGGCATCGGATGTATGAGCAATGGCATCCATTGGGTGTGGTGGGTGTCATTACGGCGTTTAACTTTCCTGTGGCGGTCTGGGCCTGGAATGCTTTTATCGCCGCGGTGACCGGCAACACCGTGTTGTGGAAGCCGTCACCGAAAGCTCCGCTCTGCGCATTAGCGGTTCAGCGTCTGTGCAATCGTGTGTTGGAAGAGGCCGGGTATCCCGGTGTCTTCGCGCTTTTTACGACGGACCGTGTCGAGATGGCCGAGCGGATGGTGCGGGACGAGCGGCTTCCGTTGATCTCCTTTACGGGCTCAGTGCCCGTCGGGAGGCATGTCGCAGAGGTGGTCGGACATCGGCTGGGCCGGAGTCTTCTGGAATTGAGCGGGAACAACGCCGTCATCGTGGACGAAACAGCCGATCTGGATTTAGCGACACGCGCCATCGTCTTCGGCGCGGTCGGTACGGCAGGACAGCGCTGCACCAGCACCAGGCGACTGATTGTGCATGAATCTCAGTACGAGTTGCTGGTCCCGCGACTGTTGTCGGCCTATGCGCAGGTGAAAATCGGTGATCCCCTGGAGCCGGATATGCTGATGGGGCCGCTTATCGACGGGGAGGCGGTGGCATGTTACCTGTCTGCGCTTGAAGACGTGAAGAAGGCGGGCGGTGAGGTGCTATGCGGAGGATGTGTCGTGTCTCGTCCCGGACATTTTGTCGAGCCCACGATCGTGCGTGCGCAGAACCACTGGGATATCGTCCAGCGGGAAACCTTTGCGCCGATTCTCTATGTCATGACCTATCGAACGCTGGACGAGGCCATCCGGATGCACAATGCGGTTCCACAGGGACTGTCTTCCGCGCTGTTTACCACCCATCTTCGGAACAGTGAGACCTTCTTGTCCGCGATCGGCAGCGACTGCGGCATTGCCAATGTGAACATCGGGACGTCCGGTGCGGAAATCGGCGGGGCATTCGGTGGAGAAAAGACCACGGGTGGCGGACGGGAAGCCGGTTCCGATGCCTGGAAGGCCTATATGCGCCGGCAGACCAACACGATCAATTGGGGGACTGAGTTGCCGCTGGCTCAGGGCGTGACGTTTGGGCGAGTGGAAGGAGGGAACGATGGGGCAAGAAGCTGACCTCGATGCGTTGATGGCTCGTATGACGGCCGACTTTCTGGCGCAGAATAGTGCCGGCCGGATGCTCCGCCGGGCGCTGGACGACCTCGGGGTTGGGTTTATCCCGGTGATCGACCATGTCACTATCCGGACGATGGATATTGATCGGCGCGCCGAGGAATTTCTCACGCTGGGGTATCGGTACGATGAAACGCTTCACTATGATGATTGGTACGCCAAAGTATTCCGGCGGGCCGGGTATCCGGCGCTGTTTGTCGATCAGGCCTATCCGGACGACCGTGGCAGGACCAGCATTATTCCCCGCTGGGTTGAGAAATTCGGTGATCAGGTGTTTCACCATGTGGCGGTCCGGGTTGAAGACATCGAGCAGGCCATTCTCAAATTGAAGGCGAAGGGCGTGGTCTTTGCCGGCGAGATCGTGGGCGCCCGAGGAGGGACGTTACGTCAAATTTTTACCGCCCCTGAGATGCTGGATGGGCAACCCTTTTCCGTGCTTGAATTGGCCGAGCGGCACCAGGGTTATCAGGGATTTCTTCCTCCACAAGCCGACAGTCTCATGCGCTCGACCGTGCGAGGCCTATAGGGCCGCAGGCGTCGGCCGACCGCTGCGCTGCTGTCGCGATGTGTTGCCAGTCTCATCCCGCCGCCAAAAGAGTGCCTCGACCAGATGTGTTGAATTGCGTACAATGCGCCGTATCGACCGAACCAGGTCGAGAGTGTCTTGCATGTGCAGTCTCAACAGGAGGTTCTCTTCATGGTGCGATCCAACGCGACATTACGCTTGATTCTTGCCCTGCTGGTGCTTTGTGCATTTGGAGCAGGAAGTGGTTCCGTACAAGCATCGTCGTCCGGCCATGCCCCTCATGGGATCGTGACCATTGACGGTGTCACCGTGCCGGATGTCGGGCCCTTGCCGACGGTGGTCCCGGTACCGTCCTCCAACCTCAACTACACCGCCAAAATCGAACTCGGCAAGCAGCTCTATTTTGACGGGCGACTCTCCAAAAATAACGCGATCTCCTGCGCCTTCTGCCACAACCCCGGGACTGGATTTGCGGACCCTCGCCAGACCTCCATCGGAGTCGGCGGAGGTGTCGGGGGACGACAGTCGCCGACGGTCTACAATACGGGATTGAATCACGTTCAGTTTTGGGATGGTCGGGCACGTTCGCTTGAAGAACAGGCCATCGGGCCGATTCATAACCCTGTGGAGATGGCCGAGACGCATGAACACGTGGTGGCCAAGCTGGGAAAGATCAAAGGGTATCAGCAACAATTCAAGGCTGTGTTTGGGACGGACGTCAATCTCCAGGGCATTGCCGAAGCGATTGCCGCCTATGAGCGCACGGTGCTCTCCACCAATTCCGCGTTTGATAAATATGTATTAGGCGATCAGAAAGCCATGGATGATGCGGCGGTTCGAGGAATGGCCCTGTTTAGGGGGAAGGCGCGGTGCATCCTCTGCCACAATGGGCCGAATTTCACCGATAATCAGTTTCACAACCTTGGCGTGCCTCAGGTCGGTCCGATGAAGGAAGACCTTGGACGTTTTGTCGTCAGCAGGGCGGAGAAAGATCGGGGCGCATTTAAAACGCCGACGCTCCGTAGCATCACGGAAACCGCTCCGTATATGCACGATGGTGCGTTTAGAACGCTGGAAGAGGTCGTCGAATTTATGGATCAGGGCGGCGGGAGCAATCCCAATCTGAGCCCCCTCGTCAAGCCATTGAATCTGACGGCGGAGGAGAAGCGCGATCTCGTCGCATTCTTGAAAGCGCTGGCAGGAGAGCCGATCCCGTTCAGCATGCCAAAATTGCCGAAATAAACACGAATCCTTTTGGGCCGGCTGTGACTCTCACGGGCAGATACGTGTGCCTTGGTCAGTCTATTTTGTCCAAGTATCGGTGCGTTCCAACCCCCAACCATAGGAGGCCTTCTATGTTTCGAAATCTTTGTGTGCTCGGTGCGAGCACCATTGCGCTCGCCCTCGGCGGGCCCGCGCTTGCGGCGGATATGAAGCCGGGTCCGGCGGACGGATTCGACATTCACGTCATGGCACCCCATAAAATGGAAGATGGGTCGGTGGCAGGTCCATTCCATCACTATTGTAAGGCCGTCAAGCCGGAAGTCTTGCAATGTCTGCTATTCGAATCCACGGATCCCAATGCCGTGCTCACCGACGTGGAGTATTTTGTGGCCAAGCCTGTGTCACGGTCGGCGGTGCCTCTTGATGTCTGGAACAAGTTCTATCACGATCATGAGGTCGAAATAGCGACCGGGCGTGTTCAGGTGCTGGATATGCCTGATGCTCAGGCCAAAGAAGTGGCGGCGGCTGCGGCCAAGACGGATGGCATTATTTTCCACTTGTGGCCGAAGGGTGCGAAGGCTCCGGATGGATCGGTGGAGCATCCGACGTCCGTGGGGCATAAACCGCGGACGGAGTAAGTTTGCGAATAGCGCGTGATCCATCCTGTGCCCTAATTGTAAGGAGGCCACTATGCGAAGTGCGATTTTGATGTTTGGATTGTGTGCGGCGGCGTTGACGGCAGCCGGTTGTGCGGAGACTGCCCGCGAAATGAAATCCTCCTCTGCGGCACCAGCTGCCGCCACGGCGGCGAAAGCTCTGCCGACACCGGCTCAGGGCTATACCATTCATGTCATGGCTCCCCACAAGTTTGAAGATGGATCGGTGCATGGTCCGTATCATCACTACTGCAAGCCGATTTCCCCGGAAGTGCTGCAGTGTTTATTGTTCGAGTCGACAGATTCCAACGCTTTGTTGACGGATATTGAATATTTCGTCGCAAAGTCCGTCTCGCGCGCGCATGTTCCGTTGGAGACGTGGAATAAGTATTACCACGACCACGAGGTAGAGATTGCCACGGGGCGGGTGCAGATTCTGGACATGCCGGAGGCGCAGGCGAAGGAAGTCGCTGCCGTTGCGGCCAAAACCGACGGGATCATTTTTCATCTTTGGCCGGACGGAGCCAAGGCGCCGAACGGTCAGGTGGGACATCCCCAGTCTGTGGGCCACAAGCATCGCACTGAATAGTCGAAGCGACGCAGATCCATCAGGCGGAGGGGGCAGTCCCCCTCCGCCTGTGCTGTTTCTGATGAAAGGGAGACGCTGTGATGGATGCTGGACGTGTAGGCCTGATGGTATGGATCCTGCTCGGCGCGGTATCGGTTGGCTGGGCATCGAATTCCGAAGTGTTGCGACCGCGTGTTCCGATCGATCAGATCGAGGCGGCCAGAGCCGTCACCAACCCCTTTCCTGTGACACCGGAAATGCTTCAGCAGGGAAAAGCTCTCTTTGAAGGTAAAGCGTTCTGTCGCGCCTGTCACGGGGCGGACGGGAAAGGGCTCGGAATGGATTTGGACTATTCCACCTTCAAGGGACCGCTCCCACGGAACTTTACCGATAAGCTATGGCAGCAGGCCAGGACGGACGGTGAGCTGTTCTGGATTCTGAAGAACGGGAGTCCCGGGACGGATATGGCTCCGTTTATTCCACTCGTCCTGACCGAGGAGGAGGCCTGGCAAGTTCTCATGTATGTGCGTTCTTTCGGTGGGCGATGACGCGTGAGCGCCGCGCCGCATTCACGGTTTTAGTGTCGTCGATAGGCTCGGTTCTTTGCGGACGCCTTGTTTATCGGGAGGCAGCAGGCGTGCCGCGCTGAGACAGGTGAATGGTCGGCATTGAACGAAGCCAAGGTGCTATATACAAAATATTGCCTGGGGGTTTCATAATGTTCGGCGTGTCTCAACGACAGCCTTTGGCCGGACCGAATGCTCGATGAACGGAACCGGGTGTCCTCGAGAGCGATCATAGTTTTCCTATTCACGGAAATTGTCGGTTGCAGGCAACAAGGCGTTGGCTCCAGATTGGATCGCGTTTTGTGTCCAGTGCAGGGTTTCTCTTCGTACCTTGGGTAGGGCTATCAATGGAAGAACGTTACGATTGAGTTGGTGGGAGATGCGATTGGGTTCTAGTTGAGTGGACCTCTGTCGGGTCCGCGGAACTGCATTGTCGGATAGGCCCAGCCGCGTTGAGCCCCATGCATTGCATGGGGATCGGCGAGCCTTCAATGCGGCGGTCGTGATTGTATAGTACCAACACCTCCGTCGGGCCACAGCATCGACTTTGGGTTATGAGGACAGGCGTTTGCGACAGTGTTGTTGAGACGCTAGGAGGTCAGCGTTGGTGCGCTGATAGGAAATGAGCTAAGCGGGCCTGATCAGAACTAGGGAGCTTGAGGAATTCCATCCCAAAGTATTCCTCCCTGATCCATCGGACCGCGGCGAGTTCAATGGTCAGAGCGTGGGTGGAATCGGGCAGGAGCAGGCGCACAGCCATATAGCTGCCCTCCAGCGTGCTCCGGTTGCATTCCACTAAGCATCCCCTGTGAGACAGGTTGTGGATAAGGCCTTCTCCGATAGATAGGGCGCCGGAGAACACGACAGGACAGACAATTCCAAGGCGGTCTCGAGAGCGTTGAAATATGAGAATTGCTTCGGATGAAGGTGGGCGGTCCAGAGGACTAAGTGATGCTGGGGAGTAGTGGGTCATGGAAGGGAGTATAGTTCCGAGATGCAGTGTGGCAACATCCCGCCTTGGAGGGGCCAGAGACTCGTTGGATGAAGTCGATGCGGGAATTCGAATGACTTGTGATGACAGGTAATTCAGGGACAGTTTATCGGCGGCTTGCGGCATAAAAGCGGTGGCTGCAGGCTCGACACCGCCAAGGGTAACGACCAAGCAGGTACCGGACGAGGTCTCGCCAACCCCGACGTTCAGAGCGACGAATGATTCCGGTACAGGCGGGGCACGAATGCGCTGTCTTGGACAGGGTTTCCAGTGAGCGCCGATCGCCCCCAAAAGAGATCATTTAGTGAGCCCCCGATTTGAGAGCTTCGCACTGGTCGCGGGCGTAGGTGTGAAGCGGTTCACAGGGAGCAGGTTTCGGGCCTTCCCGGTTCGCCATGCGATAAAATCGCTCTTGATAGCTGCTGGTGAGTAAGTCGAAGGGGCTGGGTCGAGTGTGTTTCCCCTGTTCACGTCGGCGGTCGGTCGCTGTTTCATTGTGAGCAGCGCTTAGATGCTTGGTGTGAGGACGCATTACTCCTGCCACCACACCAGGCGAATGAGATAGATTCCTGCCACATAAGTTCCCGCAATGACGATGGCCCAGAGCATGATCTGCCTCCTCTTTTTATTTTCTGTGTTTTTTCCGGAGTGTCGCTGCCATAACGACTCTGACCAGTAGCAACTCGCGTACCAATCTCGGGTAAGTGCATTGATTTGCTTGTGGGAGTGCCCGTGCGGTCATTGCGCTAACAAAGTTCGTCTAGACAAATAGGGACAAGGTGTATCTGATTCGATAATGACAGCATCAATTTAGATAACCTTGGGAAGTTCGGCTTAAGTATGAATGTGGGTTGGCTGTTCGTGGCTGGAGGAATTTATGGTTTGGACGGCCGGAATTGCCTGAGGGAACATGGCACTAATGGACTTGGATAGCACTGGCATGCTTGGCCTGGGATTGAAAGCGGGTCACTAAGCTGGTGCCCGCCTTGATCAAGGCGGGCCTGGATTTTGGTCGCGAGAGCTAGTTTGATCCCAGAAGTGAGCTCACAATGGCCACCAGCACCATGAATAGCGATGTGATAAGACTGAGTGCCGCAGGCAAGTCGCTCTGTGCTCTTCGTAGGAGCTCTGTTTGGAGGGGATCTTTCTCAGCCATTTTGATCGTGGTTGAATTATGCAAGATTCTGAGTGGGCGTAGTGCTTTTTCGAGGTTGTTGTTCGACGGCCAAGGCATGGGCTGTGATGGCGTAGCCGCAGTGGCCGCAAGATAAAAATCCCCCCGTGGGGGCGAGGCTGTGATGTTTGCAGCGCGGACAATCATAGAGCTTCATAGCGGTTTCCTGGATTAGTGGCAGAAATCATTGTGTAGCGTCGGGATTGTGCCGGATGGTTGTGGCTGCCGTAACTCCTTATACCGTGCGTGTAGGTGCGCCACGGCGTTGGCAAACGATGTGAACTCGTCGGATTCAAAATGCAGGGTGACTGGACCATACTTGAAGTGGAGTTTCCCGCAGGTGCACATGTTGAGTGCCGTCTGGGCGTTGCGTGGTTTCAGTGAATGCATGGGTTGAGCGCTCCTTGGTTGCATGAGGTGGCTGATTCGATGATCGGTCGCAAGACCGGCTGATGATTCGCAATAAAGGCTCATCTGGGTTAGGACTAAGGATTCCGTGTGAGTCGTAGATCCTCTACAGTTATGTTGGGTAGGTTGCGGCGCGATCTCGCCTGGCTCTCGCGTGAGGAATATGAACGAAGTAAGCTATGGGCCCCGCAATTGATGCACCTCCACCGGTCCTCCGGATGATAGAAGTCATTGGATGGCTCGCTGGCAAGATATCCTCCGCAACGAGAACAATTCATGAGTTGGCGCTCCGGGGCAAAGGGTTCTGCGTGAAGCCGCTGGACGGAGATGGTAAAGGGGTGCTCCCTTCACAGTCTCCATCCAGCGGGTCCATTCACGCTACTTCGTCGATCTGATGGGCTGATCAGCATCGTTTTGTTCTTCAGGCGAGGGACATAAACGGGCAGTTCAGTTCCTGATCGCGCTGAAGATTGAAGCAGGGTGAATGTCTTTTATGATTTCAATTCTCAATATCATTATAGTGAGTTGATGAGATTTCTGGAATGCTCACTTTCCGGATCTGTAGATAATTTCTTGGTGCTGAGGGTGCGCGGGCCTGCTATTCGAACTGTGAAATCGAGGACCTAACGCGGTACGCAAAAGAGGAAGCTAAAAAGGCGGTTTGGGAGGAGTGCGGTGGTCGTGGCCGGCTCAGTCAGTGAAACTTCTTCATCGCCTAAAATCTACGCCACGCTCAGCAGGAGAAGGAAGAGCGAGTCTGGTCATCTGTGGCGCTCATTCCGTCTTGCGCTCGGCAGGCGAAAATCGAGGGTTTCCGTTTCCACGACCTGCGCCATACGTTTGCGACGATCCTGTTACAGCGTGGGATTGGTCTCTAGAAGATGCAACAGTTGCTCGGGCACAAATCGCCCATCATGACGCAACGATATGCCACCATTATCAGGAGAGTTTGTGGGATGGAGTGGAGATCTTGGATCGACCGCGAGACGGTAGCACAACGCTAGCACAGTCGGTGGGTCTTGAAGAGGGTGTGAACTGTATAAGTGGTTGAAAAATGGTGGGCCGTGTAGGGGTCGAACCTACGGCCCGCTGATTAAGAGTCAGCTGCTCTACCAACTGAGCTAACGGCCCCACCTGTGTCCACTATGTTTCGATCGTAACGTACCTGATGGAGCGAATGGTGCGCCTGACAGGATTTGAACCTGTGGCCCTCAGCTCCGGAGGCTGATGCTCTATCCAGCTGAGCTACAGGCGCTCCCGTCGATCAGATCCGACACATTAGCATAGCGTTTCTGTTGCTGTCTAGGGAGTTAGCTCACCATATTGGCACGAATCCATAGGGCAGGAGGATTTCGTCGTCGCCTGAAGATTGAGCGCGGCGCAGGATGGACAAATAGAGTGCCTCGCGTTCGGCCAAGCGGTCGGCGTCTCGTCGAAGGGTGGCTGAGAGCCGGACAATGGGCACTTCGGTTTGGACGGCACAGGCACCATGGACTATCCCGTCCGATTCAACGGGAATGCCCATCGTGCGGCATGTGATGGGTCTGTGGGGGTAGATACCGCAGGTTCCGTCGGCCGCTAGGGCGGGGCATGGAAGGTGGGCGAATCGTTCGACCATCTCATCGATGGTGTCATCTGCCCACCCGTCAAGGGCCGGTTTCGATTTCAGCCTCGGGTAGGCCGTTTCCACAACGGTGATTTGGTTACGGGCCCGCGTGACGATGGGGTGCGCGAGAGCAGAAGTTAATTCATTAAGGCCGCGTTGTATTTCGAGGGCGTCTAGGCGAGTGATGGGAAAGATACCGGTACAGCACTCGCAGCAGCCACGCCCGCAGGGGATCTGTCCCAACAGCGAGGCTCGTGCACGCTGGAACCAGTCCTCGGCTTGCTGGAAAAGGGGTAATGGGTGAGGGGAGGACGCCGTGGTCCCCATGGTGCCTATTCCTCGGGGAGAGAGAGATCCACGATGAGCTCTCCTTTCGGGGAGAAGAATCCTTGCTGATCGATCTGCACGATGCCGTTACAGTGTTCCTGGAAAAATTCCAAAATCCATCCGTTGAAATCATAGCCCTCGTCGGTGACGTCGGCTTCGACCATGCGCGTCGTGAGGATGAATCGCGCGCGGGTGACGTGTTCTTGGGCCAGACTGGCCTCGAGGCTGTCGTGTGAGGACAGATGCTCCAGGAATTGTTTCTGCTCCTGCTCGAACAAATCTTGATAGCTGCCCCGGTCGCGCACGCAAAACACGTGAATCGGCTTACGCTCGCGCGCATAACCCAAAATGACCTGCACCCATGCCCACTCGTCCAGCATGGCATCGCTCATGTCGGGGGGGAGAATGGGAAGTTGTCCCCGCGACTTGAGGAATTCCATCAACAGGCGAAGCGGTGGAGCATTGTCATTTTTGCAGAAGACTCGTGAGTAGATGACCGCTTCGGGTGCGGCGCCCTCGGCTGGTTGGGCACTAGAGGGAAGAATAGGAAGTTCTTTAGCCATGGCGACGCCTCGTGATCCTGAGTGATGCAGTGGACAGCAACTTGCCTTCGTACTGTACTCTGTGGTTCACGCGGCGCGCAAGAGGATCGAACGTGCTGGTCGCCTCTCTGGATGCGTGTGCTCCGCTTTGCGGCTCTTGACAGCCCCCAGGGCTTTGGATACACTCTCGCCCTGTTTTCGGACTGATTCTGCAGGACACTCGCAGATTTCCGGCTCCACCTCTGTACGTACGAGTTTATAGATCGCAGACCGCACAAGTCAGTTCACTTTCATTCGTTGTTCAAAGGGAGGAACGCATGGCCAAGTCGATGACGAAATCGCAGATTGCTGACCATCTTGCTGGAAAGGCGGGGATTACCAAGAAGACGGCTGTCCAGTTCCTGGACGATTTTGCCGCTCTCGCCTATCGCGAAGCGAAGAATGCCTTCGTAGTACCGGGAATCGGAAAGTTGGTGCTGGCCAATCGGAAGGCCCGCATGGGTCGGAACCCGCAAACGGGTGAGCCGATCAAGATTCCGGCCAAGCGGGTGGTGAAGTTCCGAGTCGCGAAGATGGCCAAAGATTCGATCCTCGGAAAGAAGTAGTCAGCCTCGTTCCTCTATTAGACTGAAGGGCCGGTGCTCCGTCATTGAGAGCACCGGCCTTTGTGTTTTTGCTGCGGCCATAGATAGCGGCGTGCCAGTGAGTATCTGACGGATACTAAAAAGACGGGGCGAGTCCGCTTCCACCTGCGCCGTCATGTCCCACGAAGCGCACCGCATCGCCGTCTTGCACCAGAGAATCTTCGCTGGCGATGCGTTTGTTGATGGTGACCAGGACTTTTTTTTCCCGCAACAGTTGGAGCATGTGACGAAGCCCGCGTCCCTGCCGCTGAATAACTTGCCGAACTGTCACAGGGGTGGGGAGCTCACATGCGAGGTCTCGTTCTCCATCCGTGGTTTGAAGTTGTCCCATCAACGTAATCGTAATCATGCGACCTGTGTCCTCCCAGTCGATCTGCCATAGTGGTTCGTTGTGCCGTGCAGCCGAGCGGCCCAAATTGACTCCCCCAGCCGGCTGCGACTAATATTATCACCATGCAATCCCTGAATATCCAGCGACCAGGAATGCCGGACCTCCAGTTTGCCTTGGTGGTATCGGCCTTGTGCACGTCCGGCCTGGAAACCCTAAACGTCCCAGAGGAGCTCCGGCGGAGAGTGTTCGACGCCTGTTGGGCGCTCGTCAGTACCGATCCCCCACCGACCAACCCTCGGGAGCGTGTGCTGGACTTGCGATTCGGCACGGAGCTCACGCTGGACGCCATCGTGGCTGCCATTCGCCAGCTCTTCGCAGAAGCGGGGATTTCCACGCTGACCTGGGATCATGCTCCCAGCGATCCAACCCGACCGAGTAGTCCTGCTGCAGAGCCGTTGATTGATCGATTGCAGAAGCTCTACCCTGATCCGCCTCCGACTGCTGATCCCTCAGACCGAAACTAGCTGCCATTCTTGGTTCTCTATTGGCTTCGTTCATTCAGCATCAGGTGGGGGAAGTGGAGGGCCGCTTTCCAACTGAGGTTGAACGAGGTATGATGCCATCCGTTCTCCCCCTGCGATTCAGGAGGTGTCATGCAGATTACGCCCACGCCGCTTAAGGGCCTGTTTCAGATCGAGCCTGATGTATTCGGCGATGCCCGGGGAAAATTCGTCGAGATCTTTCGCGAGTCACGCTACGATGCGGCCGGAATCGACAAACCATTTGTACAGGACAATTTTTCCTGGTCCGTTCGAGGCACTCTGCGCGGACTCCACTATCAGCTAGCTCGACCACAGGGGAAATTGGTCATGGTCGTCAAGGGTACGGTGTTCGATGTGGCGGTCGATATCCGGCAGGGGTCGCCGACGTTCGGGCAATGGTACGGAGTGGAGCTATCCGACAGCAACATGCGGCAATTGTATATTCCTCCCGGTTTTGCCCATGGCTTTTGTGTGCTCAGCGAGGACGCAGGGTTTCTGTATAAGTGTACGGATGTCTATTCCCCGCCGGATGAGCGGGGCATCCTATGGAATGATCCGGCTCTCGCCATTGCCTGGCCTGTAAAGACCCCGCTGCTGTCGGCGAAAGATCAAGCATATAAGTGCCTGGCTGACATGAGGACGGAGTTGCCCCGTTACGAAAGCCGCTAGCCCTCGGCCGTTTGGTCGGCCGATTCCATGGCCACACAACTCTTCTCCGTAGGCGGGTCTCCGGCAACGTGTTGCCCGTGTCTTCTCTTCCCCTTCCTTTCGCTCGTCGTCCGGAATCATGGACCCAGGTACTTCGTGGCCTTCGTTCCGATCGCTGAGGCCGATCCAGTCTTGCCGCACGATGGGCCTGCATGCTATGTAGGAATCATTCCTGTCTAGTGAGCGAGATCATGAAGTTGGATTCGCAGGAGATTGAGGCCCGGTTTCGACGGCACGCGGTGCGTGTGACTCGCCAGCGGGCGGCCATCTATGCGGCGTTGGCGGAGACTACCAGCCATCCCACTGCCGAAGACCTCTATCGCACGGTCAAGCGCGAGCATCCGATGATGTCACGCAATACGGTGTATTACACGCTGGGGGTCTTGCGGCAAGCCGGTTTGGTGCAGGAAGTAAACGTGGGTCATGAGGTGGCGCGGTTCGACGGAAATGTCACTGTGCACCATCATCTGATTTGTCTGGGCTGTGGTCAGATTGTGGATGTGATGGACGACGGGTTGAATCATCTGGCCATCCCGAGTCGGCAGGCCAGGGGATTTCATGTGCTCGGGCATCGGGTGGAGTTTCACGGATATTGTGCGGACTGTCAGCAGGCAGGTCTTGGCGCGATGGAGCGTCGCGGGTAGGAGTATCGATTCGTCACTTAACTGAAGGAGGAGCGTATGGGAAACAGTTTGAAGGGCACGAAGAGTCACGAGAATCTTAAGCACGCGTTTGCCGGGGAATCACAAGCCAACAGGCGCTATCTCTATTTTGCACGCCGTGCGGACATCGAAGGGTATCCCGATGTGGGCGGGCTGTTCCGTGATACGTCTGAAGCGGAAACCGGTCATGCCTTCGGCCATCTGGATTTTCTGAAAGAAGTGGGTGATCCCGCCACCGGTGTGCCGATCGGAAACACCGAAGCCAACTTGAAGTCCGCGATCGAAGGGGAAACCTACGAATACACGCAGATGTATCCGGGTATGGCAAAGACCGCGCGCGATGAAGGTTTCTCTGAATTGGCGGAGTGGTTCGAGACCCTGGCCAAAGCGGAACGGTCCCATGCCAATCGGTTTACCAAAGGCCTGGATAGCTTGAAGCAAGGCTAAGACCTGTTCAAGGTCAGTCTGTGGATATCGGCGATCAGCGAGGGATCGATGTGATCTCCTCCGCTGATTGCTGGTTGCCGATGGCTGCCTGCATGATGGCACCGCGCCTATGAACCAATTCAACCTCATCAATCCGATCGATCCCAAGGACCTGGAAAAGGAAACCCTGCGGATCTACGATGTGTGCGACGGCTGCCGCCGGTGTTTCAATCTCTGCCCCTCGTTCAATACGTTGCTGGATCGAATCGATGAGTACGAGAGCGATGTGGCGAAATTTACCGCGGCGGACCATCATCGCGTCGTCGACGAATGCTACTATTGCAAACTCTGTTTCAACCATTGCCCGTATACGCCGCCCCATCAATATGGCATCGACTTTCCGCTCTTAATGGCGGTCTGGAAGAAGCGGCTGGCAACGGAACGGGGCACCCGCTGGCGGGACTGGCTGTTGACGAGGACCGATCTGTTGGGGAGAGTGAACAGCGCCTTCGCGCCGTTGGTCAACTGGGGGTTGGGCCAGGGGTGGCTACGGGGTCTTCTGCAGACGGTGCTGGGTGTTCACCGGGACAGGCAGGTGTTGCACTATCAGCGTGAAACCTTTGTGCGATGGTGGGCCCGTCGATCTGCAGGCCGCAAGGTAGGCACTGGAAAGAAAGCGGCATTGTTTGCCGGGTGCTTGGTCAATTACCAGGCTACCGATGTGGGCAAGGCGACCGTGCAGGTGCTCGAAAAGAACGGGGTTGAAGTGGCACTGCCGGACCAGTCCTGTTGCGGAATGCCGTCATTCGATATCGGCGACACGGCAGCGATGGTGGCGGCGGCAGAGCGCACGATCGCCTCACTGAAATCATGGGTGGATCAGGGCTATGATGTGGTCATTCCCGCTCCAAGTTGCAGTCTCATGGTGAAGCGGGAGTATGTCAGTTTGGTGGCCGGAGACGAGGCGAAACGGGTGGCCGAGCATACGTACGACATCAGCGAGTACCTGATGAAGATGAAGCGTGAGGGGGGCTTGGCCATGGATTTCACGCAGAAGCCGGGTCGTGTGGCCTATCAGGTGCCCTGTCATCTGCGGGATCAAAATATCGGGTTCAAATCGAAGGAACTCATGGAATGCGCCGGGGCGAAGGTCGAGGTGATAGAGAAGTGTTCCGGGCATGACGGTTCCTGGTCGGCCAAGGTCGAATTTTTCCCCCTCTCCATGAAGATCGCGCAAAAGGCCGTGCGCATGGTCGAGCAGGCGCCGGCTGATTTGGTGGCATCCGACTGTCCGCTGGCGGGGCTTCAGCTTGATCAGGCCGGGGTCGGGGCCCACGTGGGAGGGACATCCTCGCAGCATCCAATCCAGATTGTGCGCGACGCCTATGGATTGCCCAGGGATCCGCGTGCCTCCTGAGAGTTGGCCTCCTGCTCGCGGCGGGAGATGTTTTCTCACCCCGGACTAGATCATGAAAGCACTCACACCGCAAGACCTGATTCCTCACGATGAGTATGAGCGGCAGCGCGAAACGTATCGTCAGGCCATCATCGAGCTCAAACGGCGTAGGCGGATCGGTCTTGGCGAGAAGATCACGTTGGTCTTCGAGAATCAGGAAACTCTGCGTTTCCAGATCCAGGAAATGATTCGCGTCGAGCGGATCTTCGATCCGCAAAAGGTCCAGGAGGAGCTGGATGTGTACAATGCCCTTCTCCCGGCGTCGGGTGAATTGAGTGCGACCCTCCTGATCGAACTCACGGATCCTGACACAATGAAGCAGTGGCTCGATTTATTTATGGGCCTGGATCACGGCCAGAAGGTCGGCCTCCGGGCCGGGGGAGACGTGGTCTATGGCGAATTCGAGGGCGGCCACAGCCATGAAACGAAGATCAGCGCGGTTCATTTCGTCCGCTTTCGCCCGACCTCTGCGATGGTAAGGGCCATCGGCGATCAGGCCGCGCGGGTGGCGCTAATGGTTCGTCATGCCGGGTATGAGGCCGAAACCGAGGTGCCATGGGTGACACGACAGGAATGGCTTGAGGATTTGAGCACGGTCGAGTAATCTTCACGGATGCGTGAGCGATGCGCACTGGCAATAATCGTCACTGAACGCTGTCTAGCGAGAATCGGTTCCTATGGCCGCTGTTCTCCTCAATAAACGCATTGAGTTCTGTGCGTCCCACCGGTACCACAAGCCGGAGTGGGATGCTGCGAAGAACCGTGCCACGTTCGGGGCCTGTAATAATGATCCCGGGCATGGTCATAACTACATGTTGGAAGTGACGGTGGCGGGAGAGGTCGATCAGCGGACCGGCATGGTCGTGAACCTCTTTGACTTGAAGCGCGTGTTGTTGCAGGTGTTGGAGGAGTTCGATCACAAGCACCTCAATCTTGACCTGCCCTATTTTGAGCGCCAAATTCCAACTTCCGAAAACATCGCACGTGTTCTGTGGGACAAGCTTCAAGCTCAACCGGATATCGGTACGCTCAAACGGTTGTCGTTGTATGAGGATGAAGATCTCTGTGCCGACCTCACGGCAGAGGCCGGGCTGGAGGTGGCCTCGGTGACCAGGCGGTATTCTTTTACCGCCGTGCATGACGGCCATCGTGGACATACCTGGGATCTGTTCGTGTCGGTGCATGGACCGATCGATCGTGAGACCGGCATGGTTACGGATATTGTTGCGTTGGATCACTTGCTGAAAGAACGCGTACTGGTCCCGTTCGAGGGACGGGATCTGCGTATGGTGTTGGCGACGCCCTCAGTCACCGGGGAATATCTGGCCAAGGCGGTGTGGGATCGTATCGTTTCGGCCATTCCAGCCGGAACGCTTCAACTCGTCAAGCTCGTCCAAACTCGCGATCTCTTCTACGAATACGCCGGCTGATTCATTTCTTCTCCTCTCGACTCCCTGCAACGTGGCTGAGCGTTGTGCCTGCAAGGGCCAACCGGCCGACGCACTACACAGGCTGCACAAACTTCCTCCGCTCGGCAGTTCTTGCCGGGTGTTTTGCGTCGAGTGCTCCTCGCATTCGACAATTCATTGGGTTTCAAGGCGTTCTTCCTCCCGGTATCTGTGGCCCGAAAGTTGTATCTATGGATGGGTGTTGGGTCGTTCTGCTCGGGTCGGATCGGGAGGTACTGACATTATGATGTCCATCTGGGAATTCTTCGGCCAAGACGTGGCGCTCTTCGGGCAGCTCCACAGTCCCATGTTGAGTTGGCTCGGCTCTGTCGGATTGGTCGCGCTGTTTCTGTGGCATGCGGGTCGGCTGACGGCGGCCATCTCCAGCGTGCAGGGATGTTACACCCGCGTATGGCCGACCTTGATGAGTCTCACTGCCAGCCGCAAGAGTCTGCAATCAGAGTGGTTGACGGTCCCCAGCTTGAGCGATGTGAAGAAAGCGGCCAATCAGTCCGGCGGTCAATCGGAGCGGGTCGATTTGGATGACCTTCACACACTCGACAAGGCCATGCGTCGGGAGCCTCGTCTTGAACAGGCCTGGCTGCATTTTCGCAAGACCTTTATTGTGGAGCGTACGGCCTGGTTCATCGAGCCGAAAGTGTTTGCGACACGCACGGCGGCGGAGTTTTTCCCTCGTGATCTACTGAATGGCCGCTTGAATCTCGCCTTTTACCATCAGTTCCCGTCGTTGATTACGGGAGGCGGTCTGTTGCTCACGTTTCTTGCGATTCTCATCGGCTTGAGCAAGCTCCATGCGGACGGATCACATATCGTGGGCATTCAAGGGTTGATCAACGGATTGGCCGGGAAATTTTTGACGTCGATTGTGGGATTGCTCTGTGCCAACCTCTTTGTGCTTCTGGAGAAGTCCGGCTTGCATCGGTTGGGCACCACTCAGCAGCAGTTTGTTGCGATGGTCGATGAACTGTTCCCGCGCAGAACCATGGAGCAGATGTTGGAGAACTTCACCCCCGGGGCGGGGGCATCACAAACGCCTGCCGCAGTGGGTGCGGTGCCCGTTGATCTTGGCGATCGCCTCGTGGGGACCCTCAGTGATCGCTTGAGTCCCACCGTGACGGCGCTGAGGGAGGCCGTGGAGGTGTTGAGCAGGCGGGAACCAGGTGGACGGTTCGCTGCACCGGATCGTTCGGCGGAGGAGTTGTCGCGGGTGATACAGCAGACGATGGCGGTTCCGATTCAGGAATTGAACCAGGCCATTCACATGCTTGCCCGCTCGGTCGAGGAACTCAAGCGCGACCCCAAAATGGAGCCAGAAGCGGAGCCGAGAGAAAGTGAGTTTGAATCGACGTTCTTTGATGACACGCTGCCGTCAGAATTGGAAGAGGAACCCAGCCCTGATGACAGCATGAGCGGGTTGCGGTGGTTTGCGAATTGGCGTCAGAGCGCCTCAATGAAGGGAGCAGCCTGATATGCGCCCCAACTCCTCGCCGGATTCGCAGGAACAGTCTTCGACCCTCACCATTGGCATCACGGATTTGATGACGTCACTCGCCGTCATTTTTATCCTCCTGTTCAGCGCCTATGTCACCAAAGTCTCCGAAACGGAATCACAGGCGAAGATGCCGGTCTCCACTCCGGCGCCGGAGCGGAAGGTGGCCCGGGCAACGACGGACGATATCAAGGGGCTGCTGCGCGACCATTTCCAGCGCTTCGACCTTTCCTTGGATGCCGATTCCAGCGACCCTCATGTGGTGCGGATTGTCGTGCCGGAAGCGTTGTTAAACTTTGAGTTCGGCAAGGGCGCACTCTCGTCGGCGGCGGACCGATTCCTTGCGGATGCGATGCCGACCTATGCGGCGTTGCTCTGCGGTGCCATGCGGGATCAAATCGATTCGCTGGTGATCGAAGGGCATACCGATGATCGCGGTACGGACATCTACAACTTGAAGTTGAGCCAGGAGCGTTCGTTGAATGTAATGGTGAAAGGGCTGGAAGTCATCAAGGACTCGGCTCCGTGGGCGTACCGCTGTTTCCACGAAAAGACGTCTGCTAGCGGGCGAGGTCGGCAAGATCTCGTCATGGATGAGTCGCGTGGCCCTGATCGAGATAAGAGCCGACGAGTGGTATTTAAAATCCGCCTACGGCCTACGGCTCAGCAAACTGAGATGAAGCAAGCCATGCGGACGATTGAAGAGCCGAACGTCAGCTCCCGCCTGTTCTAACGCCGTTCCGGGGACGGCCCGTCTTGCGCGCAACGAAATCCGACATCATTCCGTCTCGCATCTGGCGCATATCCGGCGCGATTTGACGACCTGATAGCCTTGGAATCATTGTTCCAGGCGCCTCCGCGCAATGCCCTAAGGGGCCCTGCGGAAGGTCCTTTCGGATTGTCTCGTACACTGAATTGGTAGTAGGTCGGATCATACCAGTCGGCGACCCATTCCCAGAGGTTTCCCGACAAGTCATACACCCCCTCCGGTGTCTTGCCCAATTCAAAGCGTCCGACATTGCTCAGGGTGTCGTATCCTCGCCATCTGGTCTCGCCTGCATTGGCATGTCCCCTGGTCGGATGCGCACTCCCCCACGGGTAGATCCGTCCCTCGGTACCGCGAGCTGCAATCTCCCACTCCGCTTCTGTCGGCAATCGTTTCCCCGCCCATCGGCAATAGTCACGCGCATCGTACCAATTGACGCCGACCACAGGCCTCTTGTCGTGAGTGCCGGCGGTCGCCTCATTCCACTTGAACGGCGCGTCCGGTTTCTGGGAGGCCAGGAACTCGGCATAATGAGAGACGGTGGTTTCGTACACATCAAGATAAAAAGCTTTGACCGAAACGCGATGGACCGGCTGTTCGTCCTCCTGGCCGCGGTCGCTGCCCATGGCAAATTCCCCGGCCGGAATGAGCACCATTGGCGTACCACGATGCGCGCCGATGAACTTGGTGCTAGGCTCGACGGGGGCGGAGTTGGATGGACTAGCTACGACTGAATGTGAAGGGTGTGGCGAAATGTCCTTCGCTTCGGCAGCCCCTGTGAAGGGGAGGCAATAGAGCTGCGCGATGGCACAGGCGATCGGTACGAATGTCCGCATTGTTTCGTGGGTGATGGATTGCGAGACGGTCGGCGTTTTTGGTCTCACCTGCACATTGTACCCGTTCGTGCGAAAAAGTGTGGGGGAGGGACCGTGTAGGGTGCGCGTCCTTAGCGACGGACAAGTTGCAGCAGGGCTTCAGTGGGTGCGGTGAGGACTATCGGAGATGGAGGCTGTTACTTCAGCAAATGGTCGGAGATTAATGCCGCCAGCTCGGCCGGTTCGACCACGCCTTCACGAGTGAGCAGCAGTTTGCCCTGCGCGAAAAAGTGTGTGGTGGGGTACGTTTCAAACGTATGCGCTTTTTTGATCTCGCGGCATCGGCCCGGCACGTGCATTTTGGCCTTGCCGATCTTGATCGTGGGGAACTTTGCAGCGGTTTCTTCCAGGATGGGATCGTACTGCTTGCACGGTTCGCAGGTGGCCAAGCCGTAGGCGACGACTGCGCCGGCACTCTCGGTAAACTCTTTGTAATTTTCGTCGCGAACGTCTTGGACTGTGCCGGTCATACTCTCTCCTCGGCTGTGAGGGATGACCGAGGGGGGCGTCGTGGTGACCCCTCCCCCCTCGGTTCCTCGTGGCGCTTAGCTCAGTTTCGCGAGGGCCGCGAGAATGTCCTTATCTTCCCGTGCCACCTTGATTTCCTGAACCTTCACGTAGGCGACTTTGCCGTTCTTATCGACGATGACCGTTGCGCGCTTGCCGCAATTCAACGGTTCAAAATACAGTCCATACTTCTTCACGACTTCGCGATTGAAGTCAGAGAGCAGGCGATGCTTCAAGTCGAGGGAATCCGCCCAGGCCTTGTGGGAGAAGAAGCTGTCGCAGCTGATGCCGAACAGTTCCGCGTGGGCACTTTGGAACTTCGGGAAGTCATCGGTCAGGCACTTGTTTTCACCCTGACAGACCGGGCTCCAGTCGAGCGGGTAGAACGCGAGCACGACATTGCTCTTCCCTCTGAAATCGCTCAACTTCACGTCCTTCTGGTCCTGATCCTTTAATGTGAAATCCGGCGCGGTATCGCCGACCTTAATTTCTGCAGCCACATCACTCATTGAGAATCCTCCTAGGTTAGACCCACAGCACGACGCAAAACTCTTTCGTGGTACCACGCCTGGAAAAACCTTGTCAACGGGGCCAGAAGGCCTAGGGAGCACGGTGTGCCGTCGCAATTAATTGATTTCGCGATGCTTTATGGGCTTTTTGAAGTGGCGGGTCAGAGGATGTCGGTGATGATTTGCCGGAACGCTATCACGCGACCTGTGGGCGCTGCCGTGCGATGTTTGATGAATCGAATGGTGTGGGCGACGGCCGGAAGGTCCAACGAGCTTCCCACCTTTTGATTCTGTCCGGACCGTAAGACTGTATCGGCTGCGGACTTTAGAAGGGCGATGGTCTCGGCGTCCGGAAGGCCTCGGGGCTGAATCACTTCCAACTCGTCCAGTCCGAACTTGTTTAATCCCAATGTGTGGAACCATTCAGATGATTCATCGGTACTCTCGCTCTGCTGGACGGTGACATGGTCCCGGGAAGAGAAGACATCCAGTGATCTGTCATTCCAATCCGACGGATTTAGGTACTCGTGGCACAGAACATCGAGGGCCGTGCCCTGGGTGAGCAGGGTCAGTCCGCGGGCGAGCCTGGCAGCGACGAGCACTGTATCTGCAATGGTGCTTGGGGCGGTGGCGGCTGGTGAGATGGATCCGAGCTGCCGGTGATCCCAGGATAGGACGGGCTGCCATTGTGCGGCGTCGGATTGAGGGAGGCTAGTCAGGAGATATGCCTGCCATGGACCGTGGCTGGCGCTGACGCGGCCTCCGGCTTCATGTTGGAGGCAGGTCAGCGGCCCGCCGTACTGCAGGTCGTACCAGATCTTTAGTTCCTCGAGAGACGGAGGCGCCCCGCGATAGCCGACCAAGTAGAGTGGCGACTTCGCGGGCGCAGGTTTCGGAGATTTTTTCCTGATCTTCATGCCGCCCGCTCAGCAAGGCGCCGAGCGCCTGCGGAGTTACTTGGAGCTCTTCTTCGCTTTCCGACGGTCATCCGGGTTCAGGAGCCGCTTGCGGAGGCGGAGATATTTCGGCGTCACCTCGACCAATTCATCCTGGCCGATGTACTCCATCGCGAATTCCAGCGACATTTCACGAGGTGGTGTGAGCACCAAGGCCTCGTCCGTGCCGGCTGCGCGCATGTTGCTCAATTGTTTCTGCTTGCACACGTTGACGTCCAGGTCCTCGTCGCGGCTGTTCTGGCCGACGACCATGCCCTGGTAGACTTCGACCGAGGCGCCGATAAACAATTCACCACGTTCTTGAGTCATGAAGAGCGCGTAGGCCGTGCTGGTTCCGGCTTCGAAGGCTACCAGCGAACCATGCGGTGCCACGAGAAGCGCCTTTTCATCCGCCGGGGCATACCCGGAAAACACATGGTGCAGGATGATAGTGCCGCGGGTCTTTGCCAGCAGGATGTTCTTCAGGCCGATAATGCCGCGCGTCGGGATGTGATACTCGATGTGCATTTCGCTGGCGGTGCCTTCGGAATGCACGAGCTTCATGTGCCGGAGTTCGCCGCGTCGTTTGCCGATTTCTTCAATCACCGGTCCTTGATATTCAGAAGGAACCTGAATGGTCAACTCTTCAAACGGTTCCGTGACCGTATCGCCTTCTCGGTGCAGGATGACCTCGGGCTGAGAGATCTGCAGCTCATAGCCTTCACGACGCATCTGTTCGATCAGCACGCCGAGATGGAGTTCGCCACGGCCGGCCACGAGAAACCGGTCGGCGCTGTCTGTTTCTTGCACGCGCAGGGAGACGTTGGTTTCCAGCTCCTTGAACAACCGTTCACGCAGGTGGCGCGAGGTCAGATATTTTCCGTCACGGCCCGCGAACGGGCTGTTGTTGACCGAAAACGTCATCTGCACCGTCGGTTCGTCGATCGTCACGCGCGGGAGCGCGACCGGATTGGTCGGATCGGCAATCGTGTCACCGATGTTTACTTCTTCCAGGCCGGAGAGGGCGATAATTTCACCCGCTTCAGCCGTTTCGACATCGGTGCGTTCAAGGCCTGAAAACACTGCAAGGTCGGAGATCTTGCCGGGGACCTGGCCGCCGTCCTTGGTCAGTGTGACCACGTTTTGGCGGCGGGCGATGGAGCCGGATTGGATCTTCCCGATCCCCATTTTCCCTTTGTAGGAATCCTGGGCCAGGGCCAGCACGAGGAGCTGAAACGGGGCGTCCGCGTTGATGGCCGGAGCCGGAATCTTGTCGAGAATCGTCTCCAGGAGCGGGGAGATCTCCGTCCCTGGCTGCTTCAGATCGAGGGTCGCCACGCCCTTGATGGCGGAGGTGTAGACGATAGGAAAATCCAGCTGTTCGTCGGTGGCTCCCAGATGTACGAAGAGATCGAACGTGCGATTGACAACGTCATCGATGACCGCATCGGGGCGATCGATCTTGTTGATGACGACGATGGCTTTGTGCCCGAGGGCCAACGCTTTGCGCAAGACGAACGTGGTTTGGGGCATCGGGCCTTCTTTGGCATCGACCAGGATCAGTACGCCATCGACCATGCGGAGTGTCCGCTCCACTTCTCCGCCGAAATCTGCGTGGCCCGGCGTGTCGACGATGTTGATCTTCACACCTTTATAGGTCACGCTGGCGTTCTTGGCTCGGATCGTGATCCCGCGCTCGCGTTCCTGATCCATTGAGTCCATGATGCGCTCACCCATGTCATCGATTTTACGATGGACGTGGGTCTGGCGCAGCACGGCGTCGACGAGAGTCGTTTTCCCGTGGTCGACGTGCGCGATGATGGCAATGTTGCGGATGTCGGTCCGACGACCTTGCGGCGCGTGCAGACCCGATGTGGTGGATGAAGGCGCTGAGCTGTTCATAATCTCCAATGCCGTGAAAGTGCCAAAAAAAAGACGCCTTCCTATGAAGGCGTCTAAGCCTATGGACTATACCCGATTCAAATGTCTTCCCGCAAGCTGATTGTCGAATGTTCAGCGGAAACTTCTGCGGACGATGATTCGAACCTTGCTTGAGTTTGTCTGGTGTGCATTGTATGGTGGGGTTGTCGCGGGTTGACCCCTTTCCTCGCAACCATCCAACTTCATGTCCGAACTCGATCACTTACTCGATAAGCCGGAGAAGCCTCGCCGTCGCTGGCGATGGTGGAAGATTGCCGTCATCGGCCTGCTGCTCGCCATTGTGCTCGGTGGCGGCGGGGCGGCCGGCATTCTCTGGTATTTCTCCCAAGACCTCCCCTCGCTGGATCCCTTGCAGAACTATCAGCCGAGCCTGGTGACACGCGTCTATTCCGACGACCGACAAGTGATCGGGCAGTTTTTCATCGAACGACGATTCCTCAAGCCTATTCAGGAGATGCCGAAGAGCCTGACCCAAGCCGTCATCGCGACGGAAGACACGAGATTTTTTGAACACCCGGGCCTGGACATCGTCGGGATTCTCCGAGCGGCCTGGACTAATATTCGCCATGGTGGCCGGAAAGTCGAAGGCGCCAGTACCATTACCCAGCAGTTGGCGCGGTCCCTGTTTCTTTCGGCAGAGCGGACGTTCGATCGCAAAGTGCGGGAACTCATCCTGGCCTACAAGATGGAGCTGGTGCTGACGAAAGAACAGATTCTGGAGATGTATTTGAACCAGATCTATTTCGGTCAGGGCGCCTATGGCGTGGCCGCGGCCAGCCAGACCTATTTCGGGAAAGAACTGTCAAAGCTCACGCTGGCTGAATCGGCGTTCCTCGCCGGCCTTCCCAAGTCCCCGAGTCACTATTCGCCCTTCAAAGCCTATGACCGGGCTAAGAAGCGGCAGGAGCATGTGTTGAGCCGGATGGCTGAGGCAGGTTTCATCAATGCCGCCGACCGCGAACAAGCCGTAGCCGAAAAGCTGAACTTCCGCCGTCCTGGCAGCGAGCATCTTGGGCCCTATTTCGTGGAGTATATCCGGCAATTGTTGGTGGCCAAGTTCGGTGAAGCGATGGTGTACAAGGGCGGATTGGAAGTGTTCACCACGCTGAATGCCGATATGCAGAAAGCCGCTGAAGCCGCTGTGTTTAATGGATTGCGCGAGGTCGATAAGCGTCAGGGCTGGCGCGGTCCGCTCCGCACCGTCGATCTGGCGACCTTGGAGGTGCCGGCACCCGATCCCTCTGTGAAACTTGCGGAGGGGGACATCATGGAAGGGGTGGTGACAAAGATCGCCAAAGATCACGTACTGGTCCAGATCGGCGGTACCACCGGTCGGCTTGCGTTCGACGATATGGCCTGGGCAACCAAGTATCTGAAAGGCAAGGATCCCACGAAGGATGCGACCCCGGTCAAAAATCTCAAGCAACTGCTGGCACTCGGTGACGTGATCGAGGTCGGGGTGAAGAAGCTTGAGAAGGAAACGGTGCATCTGCGCTTGGAGCAGACCCCGCTGGTTGAAGGCGCTCTGGTTGCGATCGATCCCAAAACAGGCGCCATCCGCGCCATGGTCGGGGGGTATGATTTTGCGCGGAGCGAATACAATCGTGCGGTGCTTGCCCGCCGTCAGCCCGGATCCTCATTTAAGCCCATCATCTATGCCACGGCGATGAATCAAGGTATGAGTCCGGCTACGGTAGTGTTGGATGCCCCGGTGGTGTATGAACAGGAAGAAGAGGACAAGACCTGGAAGCCTGAAAACTACGGCAAGCGGTTTCACGGCATTGTGAGTTTACGGGAGGCGCTGATTCATTCGCACAATCTCGCGACTGTGCGTCTCCTGGATAAAGTGGGCATTCGCAACGTGATCGATTTCTCGCGGACGGTCGGGATCGTGAGTCCGCTGGCTGCCGATCTTTCGCTCGCGTTGGGTTCGTCCGGTGTGGGATTAACGGAGTTAGTGTCGGTGTACGGCGTCTTCGCCAATCAAGGTATGCGGGTGGAACCCTATGCGGTGGCGAGCGTGCAGGACAGCGGAGGCCGGACGTTGGATCAAGCCGCCATTCAACCGCGGCAGGTGGTGTCCAGAGAAACGGCCTATCTGATTACGAATATGATGGAAGATGTTATTCAACGTGGAACCGGTGTGGCGGCCAAGGCAGTCATTGACCGGCCGGTGGCGGGGAAAACCGGGACGACTAATGACTTTACCGATGCCTGGTTCATCGGGTCTACGCCCAACCTTGCGACCGGGGCCTGGGTGGGTTTCGATGATCGGCGTCCCTTGGGTGAAACCGAATCCGGAGCGCATGCAGCCCTGCCCATTTGGATCTCCTTTATGAAGGACGCGCTCAAGCAGCTACCGGTTGTGCCGTTTGAAATCCCCGACGGGGTGATGTTTGTGAAAGTGGATCCCTCGACAGCCCTTCTCACTGATCAGGACGAGCAGCATGGCACCGTGGAGCTCTTCACCAAAGGCACCGAGCCAACCAAGAGCGCCGGATCAAAAATCGATCCCACCGAGTTCTATAAGCTGGATCAAGTGCAGGACAGCGCCCCAGCGGTTCCTGTCGAACCGTAACGCAACACCGGGCAGGTTTCCTGTCCAAGTCTTCTCCGCTCATGCGGGCAGCGCACAACATTGCGACGGTCGTCGCGCTGGCGGCGGTCTGGCTGTGAGATGTGTGGTGAAGGGCGTTCGAGGGGCCGATCAGGACTGGGAGTCCTGATATTCTTCGTGCCAGGCCATTTGAATGGATTCGAGGGTTTTTTCGTTCGATTTCTTCGGGTCGTCCTTAAATTCGGGGAGGGCGACAATCCATGCATGCATGTCGGTGAAGCGGACCGTGAGGGGGTCCGTGGTCGGGTGGGCCTCCACCAAACGGATGGCGAGTTCTTCAGCGTCACTCCACTTCAAATCCATTGCAGTTCCTCATGTTCAGGGATTACGTCACATCAGAGACTTTTTTGCCTTGGAGCCCTTGCTTGAGGGAGTCGTCCAGCATGGCCACGGTGAGGCCCTTGGCTGCCTGCTCAATGTCAGCCATGCGCGCACGGATGGCACGGGGATCGTTTCCGTCTTTGGCCGTGACCAGCGCCGAGAGGGCCGCGCGAATGGCCTCGATCTCTCCTGTGGCGACGAGATGCCCACCGTCCGCTAACGATTTTTCGGTCGTGGTGATCAGCGCTCCTGCATCGAGTCGGGCTTCGATCAGCTTTCGCGCGTTGACGTCGTCTGCGGCGAACTTGAACGAATCTTCGATCATCCGCTCTACTTCTTGATCCGATAACCCGTAGGAGGGTTTAACTTCCATCGATTGAGTCTCGCCGGTCCGCATGTCTTTGGCCATGACGTTCAGAATGCCGTTCGCATCGATCAGGAAGGTCACTTCAATGCGTGGAACTCCCGCGGGCAATGGCGGCACCTTGAGACGGAAACGGGCCAGGCTGCGATTATCTTTTGCCAGCTCCCGTTCGCCCTGGAGAATATGAATGTCCACCCCCGTTTGGCCGTCCACATATGTGGTAAACATTTCCTTGGCGCTGGCGGGGATGGTGGTGTTTCGTCTGATCAGACTGCTCATGACCCCGCCCATTGTCTCGATACCCAATGACAGGGGGGTCACATCCAACAGCAACATGTCCGTTGTGCCGCCGCTCAGAATATCCGCTTGTACGGCCGCGCCGAGCGCGACCACTTCGTCCGGATTCAGCTCGCAGTGCGGTTGCTTCCCGAACAGGGCTTGCACTCGTTGGCGGACCAGTGGCATGCGTGTCGAGCCGCCGACAAGGACGACTTCATCGATGTCCCCGGGCGCTAGTCCGGAATCTTTCAAGGCCAGACGGCAGGGACCCAGCGTGCGCTCAACTAAGGCGATGCTGAGCGCATCAAGTTGATCGCGCGTGAGCTCACGGGTAAATCGGCCTTTCCCGTCCGGCAGATCGAGACTGGCGGTCGTCTTGAGTTCGTCCGAAAGACGTATCTTCGTGCGCTCGGCTTCGAGACGGACAGCCTGCATATTGTCGGGATGCGTACTGAGGTCGAGCCCGTACTGTGTGCGGATCTCAGCGAGGAACAGATCGGCAATCTGCTGGTCGAAATCGTCTCCGCCTAGATGGGTATCGCCGTTTGTGGCGAGCACTTCGAAGATCCCGTTTTTCAACTTGAGGATCGAGATGTCGAATGTGCCTCCGCCTAGATCGTAGACGGCGATGGTGCCCTGTGTCTTTTTCTGTAATCCATAGGCCAAGGAAGCGGCGGTGGGCTCATTAATGATGCGCAACACCTCGAGCCCGGCAATCATGCCCGCGTCCTTCGTGGCCTGACGCTGGCTATCGTTGAAGTAGGCGGGTACGGTGATGACGGCCTTGGTGATGCTTTCCCCCAGAAAGGCTTCAGCCCGAAGCTTGAGTTCTTTGAGGATCATGGCCGAGATCTGCGGGGGGGAGTAGGATTTCTCCCCCAGCTGGATCCGGATGACGCCGCCTTTTTCTGTGAGTGTGTAGGGAAAGTAGGCCAGTTCGCCCTGGACGTCGGCCAGGCTCTTGCCCATGAACCGCTTGACCGAATAGACCGTACGCTCAGGATTTCTCGTGAGATGTTCTTTTGCCGGATCACCGACCATCAGTCCGTTATCCGTCAGCGAGACGACCGAAGGGACCATCGCGCGTTCATTCTGCGCCGAGATGACACGCGGGGTGCCATGATCCATGTATGCGACGAGAGAATTGGTAGTGCCGAGGTCGATACCGACAATACGTGACATAGTGATTAGGCGATCGTTGCGAGGAGATCGTTGACAATGTTTTTGACGTAGGTGCGATTGGACAGGATATCCCGCATGTCCTTCAGAATGCGGCCCCGTTCGGCTCGTGCCGGCTCCGTGGCCTCACCGCGATCCTGCAGCGCATCCCACCGGCTGAATAGTTGCTGCAGTTCGGCTTCCATATCCCGCTGCCTCTGTTCAAGTGTGGCACGATCAGCGTCGAGTTTCGTGCGCAGGACGGCCGCATTTTCTGAGGCGCGATCGCTGGTACGGAACTCATCCAGCGTGTCCTGCAGCTCGAGAATTTCCTCAAAGAGATCGGCCGGCGGTGTCGTCCGGATATCTTTTACCGATCCGGCTTCGAGATCCAGCAGATACTCGGCTCGCTGAATCGGGTCCCGCAGCGTACGATACGCGGTATTCAGCATGGCCGAATTGTCGAGGCTGATGGTCTGTTCCGCATCGCTTTTGTTTTGATAAAAGTCAGGATGGAATGCGCGGCTTAACTCGTAGAACTTGGCCTCCAGTGCCTGGGGATCGAGGGCGAGGCGTCGGGGCAACCCGAAGCAGGTGAAATAGTCCAAATCCTTCGAGACCGGTTGAACCTTCACGCAACGGTCGCAGAAGTATTCTCCGGCCATTTCGGATTGGCAATGCCAGCACATGCTGCGAGCCATCTGTAGCTCGCGTCGATCATCGGCGTTATGAGTATGTCCGCTCATGGGCTGTCGCTCGCTCAGGCCGAAAAAGATTCCCCGCAGCCGCACGTTTTGTTGGCATTGGGGTTCACGAATTTGAAGTTTCCGCCCATCAGATCCTTCTGGAAATCGAGCTGAGTGCCCTGCAAGTAGATGGCGCTCTTGGCATCCACAATGACCTTGACGCCGTCGAATTCGTACACCTGATCGTACTGGCCGATCTTTTCGTCGAAGTTGATGGTGTAGCTCAGGCCGGAGCAACCGCCTCCCTTGACGCCCAGGCGGAGGCCGCCTTCCTCGATGCCTTGGACATTGATGAGACGTTTGACCTCTTTCAGTGCTGCGTCGCTCAGTGTAATGACCGGCGCTTGAGCATCCGTATTCGTGGTGGCGTCCATAGTGCGCTCCTTCCAGCCGTTACTTCGAGTCGGCTTTCTTTTGATAGTCGGCGAGGGCCGCTTTGATGGCATCTTCAGCCAGTACGGAACAGTGAATCTTCACAGGAGGCAGATTCAATTCCTGCACGATATCGGTGTTCTTGATCTTGCCGGCTTCTTCCACCGTTTTGCCCTTGAGCCACTCGGTAGCCAGGCTGGAGCTGGCAATGGCAGAGCCGCAACCGAAGGTCTTGAACTTGGCGTCCACGATCGTGTCGTTTTCGACTTTGATCTGGAGTTTCATGACATCGCCGCATTCTGGTGCCCCAACGATGCCGGTTCCGACCCCGTCTTCTTCTTTCTTGAAACTGCCCATATTGCGGGGATTGTTGAAGTGGTCGACGACTTTTTCGCTATAGGCCATGGTGTCCTCCGAAATTTATCGCATACGAGCGTAATGATTCAGGTTAATGGGCTGCCCATTGCACGGATTTCAGATCGATGCCTTCTTTTGCCATTTCATACAAGGGCGACATTTCTCTCAGTTTCGTCACGGTTTCGATAATTCGCTTTCCGGCGTAGTCAACTTCTTCGTCGAGTGTGAAACGTCCCAGGCCGAATCGAATGGAAGAGTGCGCGAGTTCTGCTCCCACCCCTAATGCGCGTAACACGTACGAGGGCTCCAGGGTTGCCGACGTGCAGGCTGAACCGGAAGACAAAGCAATTTCTTTGCAGCCCATCAGTAACGACTCACCTTCGACATAGGCAAACGAGATATTGAGATTGTGAGGGAGACGTTCTGTGGGATGACCGTTTAAGTAGACGTCTTCCAGCGCCTTGGTAATGGTCGCATGCAACCGGTCGCGCATGACGGAAAGCCGCGCGGCATCGGCGGCCATTTCCTGCTCGCACAGTTCACAGGCTTTTCCAAAGCCCACAATCAACGGTACAGGCAGGGTGCCGGAACGCATGCCGCGCTCATGTCCGCCCCCATCCATTTGCGCCGCAATGCGGACCCGGGGATTCTTTTTTCTCACGTACAGGGCGCCGACACCCTTGGGCCCATAGATTTTGTGCGCGCTGAACGACATCAGGTCGATTCCCATGTCCTGGACATCGATCGGGACTTTCCCGACGCCCTGAGTCGCGTCACAATGAAGCAGAATGCCCTTTTCCTTCGCGATCTTCCCGATTGCTTTGACTGGATTGATGGTGCCGATTTCGTTATTGGCGAACATGACCGAGATCAAGATGGTCTTGTCGGTAATGGCGTTCCGCACATCCTCCGGATTCACCATGCCGAACTTGTCGACGGGCAGATAGGTGACCTTGACCCCGCGTTTGGCTTCGAGCGCTTTGGCCGTGTCCAGCACCGCGCGATGTTCGGTGGACGACGTAATAATGTGGTCGCCCTTTTCGTGATACATCTCGATGACGCCTTTGAGCGCGAGATTGTTCGATTCGGTGGCGCCGCTGGTGAAGACAATTTCCTTGGCATCTGCATGGATGAGCTTGGCGATCTGTTTCCGTGCGGCTTCGACACCTTCTTCGGCATCCCATCCGAAGGCGTGGTTACGACTGGCGGCATTCCCGAATTTTTCCGTAAAATAGGGCAGCATCGATTCCAGCACCCGCGGATCCATCGGGGTGGTCGAATGGTTATCCAGGTAGATCGGGAACTTCATCGCTCGACTCCTTGTTGTTCCGTCGCGACGGATTGAATGGTGATGAGTGGGGTGCCCCCCATCATATCTTGCAAGGTCATATTGTTGAGAAGCTGATAAATGCTGCTCTGTATTTTCAGCAACGGGGTTCGAATGTTACAGTGCTCGCGCTGCATGCAGGCATCGCCGTCTTTTTCGTGTGAACAGTCCATGATGCCGAGTGGACCTTCCAGACTTTCGAGTACGTGGGCAATCGTGATCTCACGAGGATTCTTGCCGAGCAGATAGCCGCCCTTGGGGCCGTTATGACTCTCGATGATTCCGCTCTTGGAGAGGGTCTGGAGAACTTTGGCAAGCAATTCGACCGGAATGTGATATTCCTCGGCGATTTCCTTTGTGTTTACTACGCGAGCTTGGGCGACATCGCCGTATTGATTGGAGGCGATGTGCTGGAGTGCCATCAACCCGTAGTCAGCTTTTTTCGATAATTTCAGCATGGGCCTATTGCCGATCCTTCAAGTCGGAGACTATAATGATCTCCGATCAAATCAGTCGTACAAAAGGTATCATGTGGTCTTTGGGCCTGTCAAGCGAGCGGAGGGGTGAGGAAGTAAGTAAGAATGTCAGTCTCTGGAGGCTGGCGGGTGATATGGAAGCAACACGATACATTGCACCACATGCATGACAAAAGGGGCTAAGCAACATGGGTGGGACAAATCCCTATATTGAAAAGGCAGACGTGGAGCTGCCGCAAAAATCTTATACCGTGACCTTCATTTTTCCCGACAAAACGGAAAAGAAGGTTGAGGTACAACCGGACAAGATTCCGTACGGTCCTACGGGCCTGCCGGGAAGTATTCTCGACATTGCGATGGGCAATGGGATCGACCTGGAACATGTGTGCGGTGGCGTCTGCGCCTGCTCCACCTGTCATGTCATGGTGAAGAAAGGCTTGGAGACGTGCAATGAGGGGACGGATGACGAGTTCGACCAGTTAGACGAAGCGCCCGTCACGACGTTGCAGTCTCGACTCGGTTGCCAATGTGTGCCGAATGGAACGGTGGAAGTCGTGGTAGAAATTCCTGCCATCAACAAGAATCTGGCGAAAGAAGGGCACTGAAGGCAAAGAGATTGAGTGCAGGTCGTATAGGGGGCGTATCAGTCGTACGTTTCCAGCTTCACTTCGCGCCGATCGAACCCCAGTTCCATCAGAAGCGCCCGTAACGGGCGTGCAAATGCTTTGACCCCGGCAATCATGGGGGTCACCCGCCGACCGTTTCCCGCGATGTGTTTGATCACATCCACAGTCTCGGCATGGCTGTCTGGGCCGTCGCTGACAAACGGGAGATACTGGAAATTAGAGTGTGTTGCCGCCAGGGCCATGAACTCCTCATGATAAAGCTGTTCGGCAGTGGTGGGCGCCTGGGCGATCAGTGTGCTTGAAGGCAACAAACCCTGTTCCGCCAGTGAGCGGAGCATACAGCGCAGTGGGACAAGTCCTGAGTAGCGTCCGATCAACAGCAAGTGCTGAGGTTCCGAGTCGGGCAGCACAAAGTGGCCATAAGGGCCTGAGAGGGGAATGCGATCCCCCGGCTTGAGCGACGAGAGATAGCCGGAGCCTTTGCCTCCTGGAACGTGGTCAAAGACCAATGTGAGGTGGCCGGTTGCGGAGGGTGGTTCCGCCAACGAATAGGCACGGTTCAATGGAGGATGATCTCCGACCGGCAATTGCAGCGAGATCCACTGTCCGGGCTTGAAGGAAAGCGGGTGCTCGATTGGGCGGAGCACAAGTTCCGTCGTGTGCGGAGTCAGGGTCGTGAGCGAGATGGTTTCGGCAATCTGTGTCGGTTCGGCCATGGTCTGTTCTTAACAAAAACGGATTCAGAATGGAACAGGCCAGTTCTGTACATCATTCCAATGCCATGTTATAGATAGCGCCCCGTTTATTATTTTCACACGAACTACGGTGACGCGATGAGTCAGGTCAGGGTTCGATTTGCGCCCAGTCCGACAGGTTTTCTGCATATCGGCGGGGTACGCACGGCCTTGTTCAACTGGCTATTTGCGCGGCAGCAGAACGGGGTTTTTGTCCTTCGCATTGAAGACACCGATCAGAGCCGTTCCACCGATGACTCCATTCAGGCCATATTGGACGGGATGCGCTGGGTCAAACTGGATTGGGACGAAGGACCCTTTCGGCAGACCGAGCGAATGGACCTCTATCGTGAACACGCGATGCGATTGTTCGAGCAAGGCCATGCCTATTGGTGTGTCTGCACGTCTGAAGAACTGGAGGCGCGTCGAAAAGAGGCCGAAACCAAGGGTGGATCGCCTAAGTATGACGGCCGGTGCCGGAATCTCGGCCTGACAAAACCAACCGGCGAAGCGGCGCTCCGTTTTAGGGCTCCGCAGGACGGACAGACGGTTGTCGATGATTTGATCAAGGGCCCTGTGGTGTTCGACAACCAGATTCTGGACGATGTCATCATTCTCAGATCCAATGGATATCCTACCTATAATTTTTCCGTGGTCGTGGACGATGCCTTGATGGGGATTACCCATGTGGTGCGGGGCGATGACCATCTCACGAATACGCCGCGACAGATTCCGATTTTTCAGGCGCTGGGATTTCCGCTCCCGCGCTTCGGGCATCTCCCGATGATTCTCGGGCCGGACAAGGCTAGATTGTCGAAACGGCACGGCGCCACCTCGATTATGGCTTACAAGGACATGGGGTATCTTCCCGACGCGCTGGTCAACTACCTGGTTCGCTTAGGCTGGTCGCATGGCGATCAGGAACTGTTCTCGCGTGCAGAACTGATCGAGAAGTTCTCCTGGAAGAACGTGCAGACCTCGGCGGCGGTGTTTAATCCTGACAAGTTGTTGTGGCTCAATGCCGAATACCTCAAGACCAGCCCGCCGGCTGAAATTGCTCAGGCGCTGGTGCCGCTCCTTGAGCAGGCCGGTCTCAAAGAAGAGGTTCGTGCCGTGTCGACCGAATGGCTCGCGCAGCTGGTAGTGCTGGTGAAGGAGCGAACGAAGACATTGGTGGAGATGGTCCACTGGGTGACACCCTACTTCGGCCAGGCGGTCGTATTTGACGAAGAGGCGGCCAAGAAATTCCTCACGTCCACTCAAGCGCCGGTCTTAGCCAAACTCTTGACCCGATTCGAAGCCTTTCCCGCATTTTCCAAGCAGGAGTGGGAAGAGTCGTTTAAGCAGCTGGTCGAGGAAGAGGGGATAAAAATGGGGCAACTGGCCCAGCCGGTGCGGGTGGCCCTGACAGGACGGACGGCAAGCCCCGGTCTGTTCGAGGTGATGGACGTGCTCGGCCGGGACCGCACGTTGTTTCGACTCCGCCAGGGAAGCGAGAGAGCCTCCCGATCCTGAGAATCCGCCGGTCAAGAATCAGCGTCGATCTTGACGCAGTAGAGAAGCTTATATTACTGTGTGGATCGGTTGGGGGATCGTCTAGCGGTAGGACGTCAGTCTCTGGATCTGACTACCTAGGTTCGATTCCTAGTCCCCCAGCCAAAACCTTTTCCACGCCTTGCTCTTCAGCTCGATGTCTCGGTTCCGTACCGCGCTGGGGGATCGTCTAGCGGTAGGACGCCAGCCTTTGGAGCTGGCTACCTAGGTTCGATTCCTAGTCCCCCAGCCAATTTTATCTGCTGACATGATTGCATGAGACCGCACGCATCTCAGGTCGAGATGTGAGATCGTTCGCTCACGAACTCTGCACGGTCTGCGCACGTTTTTCATCCAGTTCGGCCCAGCGGGCATAGAGTCGTTCCACCTCAGCCTGTGCCGCCACCAATGCCTGGCTTCGAGTCTGGAGCGCTGCAGCATCCGACATCACGGACGGTTCCTGTATCGCGGCTTGGCAGGCCGTGACCTCTTCCTCGGCTTTGAGGATGCTTTCTTCGATCGTGCCCCATTCCTTCTGTTCGCGATAACTCATCTTTTTCGGCTTGCGAGCGGGAGTTGCCGTGGCGTTCTCATCCTGGACGGCAGCACGCCCGTCACTCTTCGGCTCCGGGGCGGATCCACCGGCCCGCTCTTGCGCACTTTCCCACTGGGCATAGTCGGCAAACCAGTCTACTCGTCCTGTGCCGTCCAGTCCCAGCAGGATGGTCGAGACGCGATCCAGCAACCACCGATCATGGGTCACCAGCACGAGCGCACCGGGGAATTCCAGCAGGCTATCTTCCAGCACTTCGAGGGTTGGAATATCCAAGTCGTTGGTCGGCTCATCGAGAATGAGCAGGTCTGCGGGTTGCAGCATGAGTCGGGCGATGAGGAGCCGTGCCTGTTCACCGCCGGACAGCTTCGACACGGGGAGATCCAGCTGTTCGGGACGGAAGAGAAAGCGTTTCGCCCATGAGGCCAGGTGAATCGAACGATCCTGATAGACGACGGCATCGCCCGACGGGGCCAGTGCGCGTCGCAAGCTCGTGGATTGGTCCAGGGACTCACGATGCTGTTCAAAGGAGACGATGCGCAAGGCCTCGGCTCGCGTGATGGTTCCCGAATCGGGCTCCAGCGTCCCCGCCAGTAACCGCAGCAGGGTGGATTTCCCGCTGCCGTTCGGACCGAGGAGTCCCAGCCGTTGGCCGGGTCCGAGGAGGAGGTCGAGATTGGTGATGACGGGTGTCCCGTTGAAGCTCTTGCTGACCTGCTCCGCGACCACGAGTTGTTTGGATTTTCGGCCCGAGGCGGAGAAGTCGATGCCGATGGTCGACTGGGCCGAACGGGATTCGGCCTGGTTCAATTCGTCGATGAGCTTGCCCGCTGATTGGATCCGGCCCTTGGCTTTGGTCGTGCGGGCTTTGGGGCCGCGGCGCAACCACTCCACTTCACGGCGGACGCGATTGGCTAGCGAGGCCTGGTAGTCGGCTTGCGCTTGAAGGGCGGCATCTCGCTGTTCGAGGAAGTCGCTATAACTGCCACGGGCTTCAAATCGGCCTTCGGGGTAACAGCGGTTGAGTTCCACCATGCGAGATGTCACCGATTCGAGGAACCGGCGATCGTGGCTGATGACAAGAAAGGCTTTGGCGCGATTTTTCAGCAGTTGCTCCAGCCAGATGATGCCTTCCAAGTCCAAATGGTTCGTCGGCTCGTCCATGAGCAGGACATCCGGCTCGAGCAGCAAGGCTTGGGTAATGGCCAATCGCTTCCGCCAGCCTCCGGAGAGTGTTGAAACGGCTTGTTCCGGGTCGGGAAAGGTTCCGATGCTGAGGGCCCTGGCGATCCGGCCACCCTGCTCGTGCGGATCAAGCCCGTCTTCCGTCAACGTGTCTTGCAGCACCTGTTCGATGCTGTGGTGCGGGGGAAACTGGGGTTCCTGCGGAACATAGCCGACGCGCGTGTGGCGCCGCAGGGTTCGCGTGCCTTCATCCGGAGATTCGAGCCCGACGAGGATCTTGAGCAAAGTTGATTTGCCGGATCCGTTCGGTCCGATTAATCCCACATGATCGCCGTCGGAGAGTGCCAGGGAGAGATCTGTAAACAGGGCTCTGACCCCATAGCTTTTACTGATCGATTCGCAACTCAACAGAATGTTCGGGGCCATACCCTGGGTACCTCTTTCGTCACGTTGAAAGCATGCAGTATACGGTGTGGCGGGGGCTCGGGGCTAGCGGCGCGGGAGGGAGTGGTCTACCGTGCCGATGGAATGGAACGATGCGTGTCTCGGGGCAGGGAAGGTGAGGCTCAGTGCGCCGTTCGAGCGCGTCCGGTGTGCAGGCGTTGCTGGAAGCAGGTCGGGCAGAGGTGATAGCCGCTCTGTGTGGATGTATGAAATGACTCCATCCTGGCCGTTCCGCAATCAAAACAGCGCACCTCGCTCACCACAGACCGTGGCAAGACGGGCGTGGGATCAATGCGCTGCAATTGATCGTGCAGCCGACGCGTGGAGCGATAGATGTGCCGGAGGAGCGGTTGGACTTCAGTTGCCGCACCAGGGATCGCCGCCTCGAGTAGGGAGAGGCGTTCGCGAAACGAGCCTGGTTCTTCACGCGGCTGTTCACTGCAAGGTTCCGTCACCATCGTTGAAGCTCCTTTGTCGTGGAGTGATGCCCGATCATGCGAGTGGCGATTCTCGTTCATCGACATGACACGGTTCAAGGGTGCCGAAGGCTGGAGTCCCCGTACTTTGTGTGGGACGGTGAGATGGGAGGATGAACTGTGGCCGGTCCCGTTCAGCGCGGGGTCTGAGCTTTCTCGATTTTGGCCCAGGTGTCTTTGAGTGTGACGGTCCGATTAAACACCAGCTTGGCGGGTGACGAATCGGGGTCGGCGCAGAAGTATCCCACCCGCTCGAATTGCACTCTCGTGCCGGGGGCGATCGAGGCGAGGCTGGGTTCGACCTTGCAAGTGGGCAATCGCTCCAGCGAATGGGGATTCAGGTGCTGGGTCCAGTCCTGGTCGGCGGGAATTTTCCCTGGATCCGTAAGCATGAGGCTCTCATAGAGCCGCACTTCCGCATCGACGGCGTGTGAGGCCGATACCCAGTGGATCGTCGCCTTCACCTTCCGTTGCGCCTGCGTGCCGCCGCTTTTGGTTTCAGGGTCATAGGTACAACGCAATTCCGTGACCTCACCCGTGGCCGGGTCCTTCACCACGCCGACACAGGTGATGATGTAGGCGTACCGCAGGCGCACCTCGCGTCCAGGAGAAAGGCGAAAGAACTGCTTCGGCGGATCTTCTCGGAAATCTTCCTGGTCGATATAGAGGGTGCGTGAGAAGGGCACCTGACGCGTCCCGGCTGACGGATCTTCCGGATTGTTGACAGCCTCCAGTTGCTCAACCTGTCCCTCCGGGTAATTCTCAATGACCAGCCTCAAGGGGCGCAGCACCGCCATCACGCGGGGCGCGCGTTTGTTCAGATCTTCCCGGACGAAGTGTTCCAGGAGCTGCATCTCGACCACGGCATCCCGTTTCGCGACGCCGATGGCTTCGCAAAAGGCCCGCAGGGCCTCGGGCGTGAACCCGCGGCGGCGGAGGCCTTTCAGTGTGGGAAGGCGAGGATCATCCCACCCGTTCACTAGCTTGCGTTCCACCAGATCGAGCAATTTTCGTTTGCTCATGACGGTGAAGGTGACGTTCAGTCGGGCGAATTCGATCTGTTGCGGATGCTGTGCAGTGCCGCAGTTTTCGACCACCCAGTCATACAGCGGCCGGTGGTCTTCAAATTCCAGTGTGCAGATCGAATGGGTGATGCCTTCCATCGCGTCGGAGAGGGGATGCGCAAAGTCGTAGGCCGGGTAGATACACCAGCGTGTGCCGGTGCGGTAATGGGCCACGTGTCTGATCCGGTAGAGCACCGGATCGCGGAGATTGATGTTCGGTGCGGCCATGTCGATCTTTGCCCGCAGTACATGAGTCCCGTCGGGAAATTCGCCGGCACGCATCCGTCGAAACAGATCCAGGTTTTCTTCGATGCTCCGGGTGCGGAACGGGCTGGCTTGGCCCGGCTCGGTCAGGGTTCCGCGATATGTGCGCATGTCGTCGGCCGTGAGGCTGTCGACGTAGGCGAGGCCCTTCTGAATCAGGCCCACGGCGTAGTCGTAGAGCCGCTCGAAATAATCGGACGCGAAGAACATCTTGTCCTGCCAGTCGAAACCGAGCCAGCGGACATCGTCTTGAATGGCCTGCACGTATTCAGGATCTTCCGTGGTCGGGTTGGTATCGTCCATGCGGAGATGGCAAATGCCGCCTGGATTCTCATTGGCGATGCCGAAGTTGAGGCAAATCGACTTGGCATGGCCGATATGGAGATACCCATTCGGCTCCGGCGGAAAGCGGGTGACCACTCGTCCGTCATGTTTGCCGGCAGCGCGATCGGCCGCGACAATGTCGCGGATGAAGTCTGAACGTGTCGGCGGGTCTGGTGTGGTGGACATACTGGTTGCGAGTCCGTCGAGTTGCAGGTGATGAAACGCGCATGGTTCTATCACAGAACGGCGGGGTGGGAGAAGAGGGCCTGGCGTCTCAGGCTGTGGCAGGTCGATTTTCCCTGGATCGATCGGAAGGACTATCTTAGAATCAAGTTGCTGTGGAAGGCGGATGTCTGACGGGCGCCGAGTAACGGAGAAGAAGAAATGATGAATGGTCGATGGAGCGCATGCGGACTGGTGGTGCTGCTCGGTATCCTCTGGGCGGGCGGAAGTCAGGCGGCGGAGCAGGACTCACTTGCGCTGTGCCAGGCTCAGCCGTTCGACGCCAAGATGCAGTGTTATCAGCGGCACTTGGAAGCAGTGCTTCAGGCAGAGGGCACAGAACAGGCGCTCACGATCTTGGAGCAGATCACGGTTCAGGATCCTGAGGCGTTGCGCGAGGCGCATCCGCTGGTTCATCACGTCGGCCAGCGGTCGTTTGCGCGCTATGGTACGGCACCGCTCGCGCTGGCCCACTGTCGAGACGTGTTTTGGTCGGGCTGCTACCACGGGGTCTTGCAGGCCTTCCTCAGCAGCCTTGAGACCGTCGAGCCACAGCACATTCTGCCCCTGTGCCCGATCAGCGAGACGGTCTCCGCCTATTCGTTTCAACGGTACAACTGTCTCCATGGGTTGGGCCATGGCCTGACTATTCAATTTCGCTATGACCTACTCAAGAGCCTGGCATTTTGTGATGCGTTGCCGGGCAGTTGGGATCGGGAGTCCTGCTATGGCGGCGTGTTTATGGAAAACATCGTGACGTTCCAGCAGGCACAACGGGCGCAGCCGGCGCAATCGGGCGGCGATCATCATCACCATGAGGCAACGAGTTTCCTCAACCCTCAAGACCTCCTCTATCCCTGCTCCGTATTGAATGAGAAATATCTGCGGGCCTGTTATCTGATGCAGACCTCCGCCGTGCTGACGTTCCTGAATTATGATTTTGCCCAGGCTTTCACGCAGTGCGCTCGCGTGGAGGGAGAGCATCAGACGACCTGCTACCGCAGTTTGGGCCGTGACATCAGCGGCTATACGTTGCGAGATGCGGTGCGGGTCAACGAATTGTGCCGGCTGGGGCAGGCCGACCAGATTCGGCAATGTTTCATCGGCGCCGTGAAAGACTTCATTCTCACCGACGCCAATCCGGACCCGGGACTCGCGCTGTGCCGAAGCCTCGACGGGCCATTCAAAAAAGACTGTTATGCCACCGTGGGTGAAATGGTGATTCCCCTGTTCGACGACAAGGAGAAGCGGGCGCAAGCCTGCCGTAAAGGCGAAGACGAGTATGTTGATGCCTGCCTTGCAGTCGCCACTGCCTTTTAGTTAGGGCCTTTCGGCGCCATCGGTCCAGCCACGCCGCCCGGATCCTGCCCCCGATCAGACCCGTATCTCGTCAAGCGCGAACCACATCTCGGTGGGGGGATGAGCGTGTGGCTCGTGACGAATGCCGCTGGCCACGCACCACGCCCTCCATTTCAGTTCCTATGCTCGGTTTTTTAACCGGATACGAATGACGCTTCACGGTCGCCGAGGGATTCGCGGGGAATCCGTTCGAGGTCAGGCGCCGGGCGGGGCCGGTACCTGGACCACGTGAAAATCCTTTTGCGCAATCATATGGCCGTTCATGCGGAGACGAAACTCATAGCGACCGGGCGCGGGGAAGAGGAGGGCGGGGATGTTGATGCCGAAGTCGGAAATCTGCAGTCGGTCTCCGATGACGATGTCGGGAAGCGATGCGCGGCAGACCAACTGGTCCGTATTCACAAACATTAGATCGATTTCGACGTGATACGTGCCTTCGGCGTCGGTCATGCAGAAGTACAGGCCGAGCTGATGGTGCTGAAACGGGAACGTCATCGACTGGAGGTGGGTGAACAGCCCGATCAGAGATTTTTTCTTGGTCAGGCTATCTTCGATGACGCAGTCGCAGACGAGGAACGCCTGTATGCTGGGCGACGAGACGTCAGTCATGAGATCCGGCCGTTGTCAGCCGAGCACCGCGGTGCCGCCGCGAGCCTCGAAGACATCCCCGAACAGCGTATGGGTTGATCCGATGCGACAGAAGTGCGACGTGATTTCGATGAGCTGGCCGCGGTGCGAATAGAATTTCCCGGTCGCCACGTGGATTTTTTCACCGGGTGCGACAGCGGCTTCCAGGACCGTTTCGCCGGTTTCCTGGTCCGTGACTTTGAGCCATGGCAGATTGGGAAAGAGGGTCGGCGGGGACTCGCTGGTGTTGAGTGAAAAGCGATTGCCGTCGTTGAACGCCCAGCGATTGCGACGCAGATGGGCCACATGATTTCCGCTGCCGTCATAGAGGTCGATGGTCAGCAGGATGCGCTCCTGATCCGGCGCAAGCTCCAGCACGAGCTGTTCTTTGCCTTGAACCCGGATGACTCCGTTGGTGTTCCGGAAAATGTTGGAACCGAGCCGGATTTCCAGGCTGTGCTTGTGCCGATCCGATTCGGCCTCATGGGAAGTGTGGGCTGGGTCAGGTTTACGTAGTTCCATGCGTAGAGATCTAGGGCGACCCGTGAACCTATTGAACGACGCACTCGACCATACGTTGGTGCCTGAGCAAGTGGGAGCAAGGTAGGCCCTTAGTCGGGCCCTGTCAAGTCCGTTCCGGCTGAAGCTAGGGGGAGGCGGGGCCTTCGCGCTCGTCGGAATCGGTGGCCGTGACGCAGATGGTGACTTCCTGCTCCGATTGGTCACGCAGAGGAACTGTGACGACTTGGGACACCGCCGCTCCGCCGGTCTTTGCAGACGCGGGGACGACCTTGCCGATGACCGGGCCATCACCGGCGTTATAGTAAATGGTGGTATAGGCAAGGTTAGTCAAGGGTTTGCCGTCGGTGCCGGTCGTGGGTTCGGTGTAGGCGACAGTAACGGTCGAATGTGGCGGCTTCACGCGGACCTTCGTCGTGGTTCCGCATTTTGTCCAAGCGCTTGAATAAGGGGGCGCGATGGTTCCTTCCAGAAAGCTCGCCCCGCAGCCGGCCAGTGAAAGGAAGGCCGGGAGCAGACCCGCGATCAAAACCGTTCGGAGGCGAGTGGAGCGTAGAAGCATTTGTCTACTTTAGGCCAATTCAATAGGCTCCGCAAGCAGACTGAGCCCAATTCGATCTCGATTCTCTGTTCAGCAAACCTCGGCAGCGTGTAGTTTGACTTGCTGTTTGAAAAGCCAAAACCCGCTATGGTACAGTCCTGCTCTTTCAGCTGCCTCGCAGATTGCCTCTCTGGTCCCATCGTCTAGCTTGGCCTAGGACGGAGCCCTCTCAAGGCTCAGACACGGGTTCAAATCCCGTTGGGACCACCAACCTTTCCCCTGATCTTCTGCGGAGTTCGCGACCTTCCTCAGTTCTGGCCTGAGTAGGCTCGACCCCTCATAGGACACTCCATAGGACAAAATCGGCGTCGTATACGTAGTTTCGAGCTGCGTCACGGCTTCGCGAAGCTTCAGATTCCAACCTTGTCCGCCGTGTGAATACTGACTCGTCATTATGGCTTTGGTGCTGTGTCCCAGCAGTGCAGAGCGAATCTCCAGGCTCACTCCGAGGTTCTGCAGCCGGGTTGTGAATGTGTGGCGGAGGTCGTGGAAGTGGAGATCCTGCACCTTGGCTGCTTTACAGGTTCGATGCCACTGATGGCCGAACGCATCAGCAGACCAATTGGCGAAGATGGGCCCCTCAATCGCTGCCACCTCTGGGCGCAGTGCCCGATAGACCAGATGATTCAGGGGGAGTTCCCTCGGTGTTCCCTTCAGACGCGTCCTGGAAGGCGGCAGGATGAGCCACCAGCCATCATCCCTCTGTCGGAGCCAAGATCGGTCGATTTCGAGGATCTTGGCCTCTCTGAGGCCTGTATGGAGGGCCACCTGAACAATCCGCCAGAACTCGGCAGGGTCATAGACACGTCCGAGGATCTTGTAGGGCTTCCGTTTGGCCGCCTCGGCCTGAATCGCTGACAGTTCCTCGTTCGTGGCCACACGTTCCCGGCGGGCCACCTCAGGAAGCTGGACTCGCTTCAGGCGATTCCTATCCAGCTTTTCAAAATCGACTGCGAGATTTAGGATGCGCATGAGCACGCCCCATTCCTTCTGAATGGTGCCTGGTGAAGCCTTCGCATCGAGGCGGGCGGCGATGTACTCTTGCCCATCTTCAGGGGTTAGTGAATCCAACAGCCGGTCGCCGAAACGGGGAAGAAGATGCGTTTCAAGGATGATCTCTGGCCGGCGGAGGTCCACACGGTTTTTCACCCGCAGCGCCTGCCAGTAGATTGGAAGGAATGTCCGGAGTGTGGATTCCGGAGATCGCGAGGGCGGCGCCTGTTCGCCTCGATGGATCGTGCTGATCATCGCGATAGCGAGTTCCTCAGCCTCGTCCGGTGAGAGATCGTACCCTAACAGGGGTCGATACCGCTGCCCTTTCCAGCGGTAGTAAAGGTCGAAGGCCAGACCTTTCTGAGTCCGCCGTTTATTGATGGTGTAGGACATGCGTCTTAACGATACCGTGGGTTCCGATGGTAAACAGCGGCGGCGGTCCTGTCTAGGGGGAGAGTCAGCACATCGCTGTCAGTCGGTGCGGGCGCAACGTGTCCGCTTCTGAGCCAGGCAAGTAACTCCTCTTTCAGAAATCGAACCTCACGCGATTTCGGTATCCTATGCCTCGGAATGTCCTTCCGCTGGTACAGCGTGGATTTCGACAGGCGAAGGTAGGCCGCCGCTTCGGCGAGCGTCATGATTTCCGGAGCCGTGTGATTTTGTGCTGCACCGGGTATCATCGCGCTCTCTCCAGCCTGCCGAAGATCGCTCGCGCTTCGGTTTGGAGCTCCAGGAGGGTCTCGTAGGCAACCCCATCGCTGAGCCGGCGGCTGAGCATGGTGATGGTTTCGGCGATCGTGTTCAGCAATTCCACAGGTTTCCTGATTAATTGGCTGGGCACGGTGGTTCCGGCCAGTTCGCTGAGGATTGCGTTGCGAATTTGCTGATCGCGATAGAGCAGGCCGGTCGCGATCAGGCTCAGCGACAGGTTGATGCGGACCAGGGCCTGACGTTGCGCCTGTGTGGTGCCCACTGCTGCCAGCGTTCTCATCATGTGTATCCCAGCTTGGTATGGATGACGCTATGCAGCTCAGGCACCACGGCCTTCGCCATCGTGCGGCGATCCACCTGGAGAACGATTGTGACGGGTCCACCGCCGCCGCCGAAGCCCATCGCCTTTTGCATGAACGCCGCGCCGCGATCGTTCAGCGGAATGGCGGCTTCCGGTGAGCCGGCTTCTCCCATGAGTCCGACTGTTGGGCCAGACACGATGCCGCCATGAGCGAACGCCGGGAGGTTGTCCGTCATGGCGAGCGCAGCCGCAATGAGGCCGATGCCGACCACGATCGCCCCGGCGAAGGGAATGCCGAAGACCGTGGCCGACAAGGCTTCCGCAACGGCTGACAGCACGGTCATGATGAACGTCCCGGCGGCAATGACGGTTTCGACCAACGAACCGGCCACTGCGGAAAACCCGCTGCCGATCATGCCGAAGAATCCGGAGATGCCGTCGACCGCACTTCCCCAGATCGAGGTCGAAGCGGTGGCCGACGCGACATTGCTCGCCTCCATGGCCGCATTGGCCGTGGCGTTTGATGCCACGCGTGCGGCATCGCCAGCCATCTGAATGGATGTTTTGGTCGCCTCCTGCGTCGTCACCATGGCGATCTCTTTCAATTGCGCGAGGGCTAATTGAACGAGCCACTGCTCCGTAAATTGCAGAGCGCTAGTTAAGAGGGTCGTCTGCGTCTGTTGCCAAAACTGGGTAAAATCGCCCTGTCCCTGAATCCATTGCGCGGTGGCATTGTTGAAATTCGAGGTGATGCTAGAGAGTGAGAAGGCGTTGCTGGCGACGATCGCGTTGAGTTGCTGCTCCCAAAACGTCGGGAACTGATTAAGAATCCCCATTCTTTTCGCCTGCAGATCTTTGTCGAGCGCGAATATGGCTGCACCTTTGCGTTCTTCGTCAAAAATAGTCTGATCGATTACCCGTCTCCGGAGGTCATTTTCCGCCTGTAAGAGCTCGAAGCCACGTTGCCTGGCAAGATCCGCCTGTCCAATAAGACCTGGTGCGTTTCTGTAGAACGCCTCCTGCAATGAATAATTTGCCTTAGCGTATTCGGTTCCTAGCTCAAGCTCCTTATTTACATCCTTATGGTCGGCTATCTGCTGGATCATGGCATTGTGGCCTTTTTCTGCCTGATCAATGGCCATGGCCTCAGCCTGGGCTCGCGAGAGCTCCGGATAGAGCACCAGCAACGCCTGAATCCCCCGCTCGATTTCTTTGTTCTGATATTTGAAGGCTTCTGTAGTCGCGACGACAGTGTCGTGTCCGGACTGTGCGTTGAATAGGGCCTGGAGTGCCGCTTCCTGGTGGTTCAGCTCCGGCATGAGCCGGATGAGGTTCTCGACCGCGGCTTCATGCGCGGCCATCGCTGGGCTGATCGTGGCCGGCGCAAACTGCATGTTGTTGAGCTCTTCTTGTTGCTGCAGCTGTAGGCCAAACGCCGCATTCCGGTCTTTTTGCGCGTGAGCCTCAATCTCCATTTGGTTTCGGCCCAATTGTTCCTGAGCTTTCATTTCCGCCGTGATGTCGCGATAGGCGGCGATGTGCACGGATCGCAACCTCATGCCCTTTTCTTCTTCGATCTTGCCTTCGGCTTCGAGCTTCGCGATGAGTTCGTCATGGAGCTGCTTCGTGGCGTCTCCGAAGGAGGCCATGTCTTTGGCCTGCTTCTCCATTGCCTCGACGTTGAATCCCGGGCCCCCGAGTTTCTGAATCAAGGGGTTGAGCGTCTTGAGAAACTGAATGGTGTTTTCTCCGCCCTTGCTGCCTTCGTTGAGTGCCCCGAAGAATGTCGCGACGGCACCCACTCCCTTCGCAAAGGATTCCGTCACCGCTCCCACCGCCGGCGCCATTAACCCAGCAAACTGGTTCGCAGCAGCCCGTGTGGCGACGCCGAGAGTGTCGAAGGCATCGTCCGCAATGGCCAGCGACTTGACTGTATCGTCGGAGAGGACCGCGCCGAGTCTCTTGGAGGCTTCCATGCTCTCCCGTAGCCCCGCAGAGCCTTTATTTAGAATTGGGATCAAGTCTTGTCCGGCTTTCCCGAACATCTCCACGGCGATACGCGTTTTGTCCGCACCGTCCGGCATCATGCCGAAGCGATCGGCCAGTTGCTCGAGCACGCCATCCACTGAAGTCGCGGTGATTCCCAGCTGGTTGAACTTTTCGGCCGCCTGACTGTTAGGATTTCGCGACTGAACGATCTGGTCGGAAAGCTGTTTCACTCCGCGCGTGAGTGTGTCCATCCCCAGGCCGCTCTGGGCCATGGCGACGGTCCAGCTCTGAAGTGTGCTGATGGCTATGCCGGTTTTCTGGCTGGTCTGGTCGAGTATCTCGGCCTGTTTCCCGGCACTCTCAACCAGGAGAATGGCAGCCCCAGCAGCAGCCACAAACCCTCCAGCTAGAACACCAGCTGCGGCCGCGCCGCCCCTGGCCAAGCCCTGAAACACATCAAGCGCCTGGTTGACTCCGCCTCCCAGCGATTGGCCAGCAGAATCCGCGCTTTTGATGAAACTATTCAGCTGGCGTTGGGCTTGCTCCATTGTCTTTAGCAGCCCGTTCGCATCGGCCACTAGTTCTAATGTCAACCTGTTTGCCATCGTGTCTCCTTATCCGAGGAGTTTCTTTATTCCAAAAAGTTCAGTTTGGCCATCCGGAAGGCGGCGCACTCGGCCATGTTGTGTTGGTGTGCACCCCAATTCGGTCAGGGTGCGTTGATAATTGCGAAGCGCATCCTGTCGCATGCGAACCTCTGGCCGTACACGGATCATGGTGCCGGCTTCCCCATTCGTTTCGTAGGTGTCGCCCTTCTCGGCTAGAATTCGGCTGGCTCTCCTGAACGCAGAATAGTGCTCGCAGGCACAAATCAAGATCCCGCAATCAGCCGGCGAAAGAACCCCGCTTTCATCACAGAGCAATCCGATCAATCTGTCCCATTCCGCTGAACCGTCAGCGTCGAGCCACTCTGGTTTATCCGGCGCGCCTGCTACAAACGCTGTTGCCGCCGAAGAAGGCGGACGATGGCCGACGTTCCCCTGTAGCGCTCGCAGATCAGGTGGTTTTGGCTTTCTGCCTCTCATCGGGCACCTCCTGCCAACAGATTTCCTGCACCACCAGGATCTTTCGTCGGCAGTACACGAAGACGAATGTGATCAGGCGGAGGTGCGGAGCATTCTTCGAGGCAGTGCAAATAGGTATTTAGGAGAGCAGACCGCATATCGACGTCACGTGCTCGCATTGTCCGTCGGCTGTGTGGGTAACGAGAGACAGATCGTTTGAGCGCGCTGGACCATCGCATTAGCTCGGAGTAGGCCTCACAAGTGACCTGCAGAATGAAAATGTCGGCAGGACACAAAACACCTTTCTCCGATAGATGGGACACAAGCCGCCGCCATTCTCCCCGGGCATATCCATCGAGTCCTTTCGGCATGGGTGGGATACCAAGATCAAACGGCCCAGTTTTCAACATATTTACCGACCTTTCCCCGCATCGTATTGAGCCTGTTTTGGGCCTCTCAGTGCACCAGTAAAAAGGGGAAAATGTTTTCCAATTTCGCGGAGATATACGTAGAGGGAAGACGATCGGTCAACGCTGAAACTCTGTAGAGATTGCACCCGCCCCCGGTCATCGCGCACGTCGCTCACTCCCTGTTTTTATATTGTGGCAACGCACGCAGAGTGGCTGCAGATTGCGATCGTCATCCGTTCCGCCAATTGCCTTGGGTATAATGTGGTCGACCAACGCAGCCGCAGCAGCGCATTTCCTGCACCATGGATTGGCGATCAAATATGCTGCGCGCTTCTTTCTCCATTGACGGTCATATCCACGCTTGGCTGAGCTTCCTCGCCTGTCGTCATAGAGCCGCACTGGCTGAACTTCTGGTTTAGGCGCACGCCTGTGTGCAGGGCAGCGACCGGTGGCAGTGAGTGCCGGGCATCCTGAATATGTGCAAGGTCTCAGTGGAAGAGTCGGCATTGGCTCACCCACGAGTCCATTCAGCTTCTCTCTCACGTTCGACTTGGCGCTCTCGTTTGGACAAGTAACTTTCCAATTGAAGATCTGCATGCTTGGTGGTCATTACCTCGTTGCGCAGCTTCCGTCGTCGCAGTGCAACGTCCTCCGAAGCATCAGGGATGCCAGCAGCCAACATCTCTAGCCTTAGCCGGCGACGACGCAGTTGCACGTCTGGTGAACCGGATGAGACGCTGGCATGGCCCACGAATTGACTATGGCTTCGCACCGCGACATTCGTGTCTGGGTATGCTGGGAACGTGACGGCACTTACATCGAAGAGGTTCACTTTGAGGAGAGTTCTGATATCAGGCCTGCCGTTCTGGCCTCGCTCCCATTGCTCTCCACCGGGTGGCACGGTAAAGCCGAAGCTCATCTGCGAAACATCCCCACGTCTGGCACTTTCCAACAGGTCTTGGGCATAGCTAGTCTTTGGTGGATTAATCTCGACATACAGCCCGTGCTGGTCTTCTCGAAGGAGTAGCGTTCCGCTGACAGTCCTCGCCAGAATCAGATTGCTGTCATGGTTTATGAGAGCCCTAACGTCGTCTCTCCTCGCGATAGATTCGCGAAATGCCCCAGGTGCGATGCGTTCTATAAAGCTTCCGGCGATCAGCTCGCTATCTCGATCGAAGACGGCCGCATGCCCAACAAGAACCGGAGCACCTCCTGAATTCCGCAGTGTGAAGTATGAGCCAAGGATTCGTCTCTCATGCTCCATTTGAATTCTCCAATCGTGAAGTGTTTTCAGCGAGCACCGCTTAGGGCTCGAAATCCCTAAGGAGACCGTTGATAATTCGGCTGTGCTCTCCACCCGAAATATGACCTGCCTCTAAGAACTCATTCAAAATCATTCTCCAAAGTGAAGAGTCCTCCTTTGGATCGCCCCACTGTGGCCACGGGGAAGGCCCAACAGGCGAAAAGATCTCGTTATATCCAAGTTCCTTTCGGCCGTCGGCCATGTCATTGATTTGAGAGTTGCCTTGCTGAATTTTCAGCATGCCGAACAGAACTACTCGGACATACAAGCGATAGCTAGAAGCCTGCTCCTTAGCGGTTTCGGCAGATAATCGATGTCGAACCGCCACCACTTCTTTCTCAGCAGTTTGAATGGCCAGTGTGAGTGCGTTGAACCTCAGACCGAGTTCGCTAATCTTCTTGCTGAGGAGGATTCCATCTTCATCTAGCGACGGGCGTGGCCCCCGGAGATAGGCGGCAGAAAGAACCTCCACGGCAGGGCGTCGATATGCGTTAGCTTTGTTGATCAGATCTGTTTTCTCTGCGGCAACTGCATTGCGCTCTCGATTTAACCGATCGACCACCTCCTGGGCCGCCTGATATTCTGCGTATTCTTCAATCGGTTTTAGATCTGACGCTGATTTGGATGGGCGGGTAAGTAGCTTCATGTGAATGATTCCTCCTACTTGGCTGTCGGGTTGCTCATGGAAAGTAGTTTGCCGGATAACAATTCGCTCGCCTCGGCACTCGTGATTGCCTGGCTAACCTGAGCTGATGCGATAAGCAGGGAAAAGGCTGATCTCAGATCGAGCGCCAAGACGGCATCAATGGTTGATCGCAGAGGAAGTGCAGACGAGCTAAACCCCGTGTTCTGAACCATGAGGCTGCTATTGGACAAAATCAGTTGCCACTGCAGAAACGCGACCAGTGAGTTGAGCGTATACCGAACAAAGCCGGTCACAGCAGGACTGAGGAGATCCTGCAAATCCATGTGTAAGCGGTCAGTGATATGAAGCAAATTAGTTTCGGCCTCTAGACGATCAGCTTGCAACCGATCGCTTTCATTCACTAGACATGCTCGCTGGGCCTCGGCGATTTGTGTTTCGACGGTCCGCAGGGTCGTCATTGCCGCGACATAGGATGGCTGCCCGGGCAAGGCGATCCAGCGATGAGGAATGAGCGCATCGCCTGACGGCACAGACACTAGTTTTCTGGCGCCTGCATCTCTCATAGATCCTCCCATGATCTGACGACAGGCGACGATACGGCGAGCACGCTGCGATCTGGCGGATCCTGTTCGAAGTGGACCAACAGTGCTGTGAGGAATTGCAAGCCGGCAAGTTGCAGCGGGTTCTCCTTCGGTACTGAAATCCTGTCCATACGCCCCCTCCGATTTCCTTCCCAGCGACTCACTAGTTCTGCAATCTGAATGCGTCAACCTTTACGGCGCTAAAGGTTTCTCCGTTGGCACGCCGATCATCACAAGGCCCAGTAACAGCGCCCCGAGCACTAGGCAGGCCCATCCGCTTCCGGCGAGCTGATACATGCCAGACGTGATGAAGGACAGCGCAGCCAGAAGCACCACATCGAGGAGGTCTACCGCTTGGGCCATCGTGCGCAGCATGTTCTTCACGTGGGCCCATCCCTTCCGATACCTCGCCGCCACCTTCGTCGGGCCCATTCAATGCATCCTCCGCATAATTTCTTTGGCGATTGGCCCTATCATGCTGAAGCCTTCCACCTCCCGAAGATGATCAGGGAGATCTTCTTCCCGCATCGACCTACCAACCTTCCTAGTCTGGCTCCGGTCTTGCTCCGAAGATCCGGATCCGGTTCTTTCTTTCTCTGATTCTGACTCTGAGGCGGACATTGTCCGGTGTGGGTCGGGAGCGTGTCGGGACTTTTGGGAATACTCATCACGATATTTCGCTAAGTTAGGAATAGTTACCCTAATATCACTCCCTCGCTTAGCCATCGTTACCAGGCCGTTACCCCTCAGCCTACCCAGGTACTTACCCGCCTGGTGATGGTGGCAATAAAGCAAACGTGACCAGGTGGATAGAGAGTAGGTGACTGTGCAGGTCTCATCACCGGGAGGCATGGCCTCAGCTACGATCTCAAGCAGCCGCCAGTAGAACCCGTAGCCTTGCAAGCCCGTGTCTTCGAGGTATGCAGCTACTTTTTCATCGCGCGTCGTAGCGACCATATGCTTGATCCACTTCATAGTGAGCGCTCAGCCAACTACTTTGCGAGATTCCGCAGCATGGTTGAGCCGGCATTTAAGGGCCTCAATCACATCTTCCTGAAAGAAACCTACGCCCTTTAGTTTGGCTCCAAACCTGACATGGGGAAGCATGCCGAGTTGGGCCATCCGAAGAGCCGTTCGTCTTTTAAGAATGCCTAACTCCTCCAGTTCCCCGGCACTGACGATTTTCTTCTGGTCCATTGTTGCCTCCTCCGTGCATGACATGCACTCGTGTACAAGTATTCTTATTGTTACGATAATTCAATCATGATATACCGTTACATTAACGTTACAGAGGAGAGAGTAAGCCATGAAAAGAAAATTGCCAAAACCGGAACCCGCTAAGAGTCGCGCATTGGGGATCACGACTGGTTGGATGGTAGAAGCGGATTACACAATTGAGCAGGTGATGGGCAGGGGAAAGCGGGTAGCAGTGCTTAAGCCTCTCCTCAGTGCAGAGGGGAAGACTCACATATATACGCCAGCCAGTCGTGCAGAGCTTCCCAGCGCAGTGGCTAAATTACAGCGTGGCGACGAAGCGGCTATCATCCGATTCGCAAAAATCTATGGAATGTTTGGGTTTAATGAAATTCTTCCTGAGAACTCTAAGCTTAATGCCACGTTTGGAGACCCGTTGGCGTGGATCTGGTCACATGCTGAAACATTGCGCCTCTGTTTAGATCTTAAAGAAATGCTGGACTGTGAACGCGATGATTCTTTGAGGAACCGACTACTGAGCTTGACGCCATCGGACATGAAACATCAGAAGCATCCTTCGCCTTTTCTGAAATTTTCAGCCGGCGCAGGAGTTGTCCAACAGTTTTTCTCTCCTGTTAGCAAAGAGGATGATAAGAATGTAGTGCGCCATTTAACGGGCAAAATTCTCGCAACCATAGTGAGTAAAAATATATCGGGCATTTTTCCTGAGATGGCCTGGCTGGAAAGCCGACAGACCTTTGCTCAGTATTTCCACTGCACTGCATTGATCGAGATGGCCTACTGGCATGTGGCAAATGCCCTTCGCGGTGGAAGAGTAAGAAGATGTGAACGCCCAGGATGCGGAGGAGCATTTATTCAGACCGATGGCAGACAGCGGTTCTGCCCTGGAGATCAGGACAATAAATTAGAGAGCCCCTGCGCCGTCCTAGCAAGGGTTCAGCGATTTCGACAGAGAATCCAGGCTCGATCTAAGAAGGGCTCGCGATTCGAGGGAGTCGCATCACGCTCAGGATCAGCAGACGCCTAGCCCTTCCAGTTCGCAGCTTACGCTATGCGGTCTTCTCGGCCGTCTGCAAATAGGCCCTTCTTATCAGTTCATCAGTATAGTTTAGATAAAGCCCCAGGAATATTGAGGCATCTTCCACGAGCCCCTGTTCACCGCTGTCAACGAGGCGATCGCGTAATTTTCTGAGTCCAACCTGTGCGCCTTCAAAATTTCCTAAGATGTCTTGCAGGCTTTCTACCGGAGCATCGCACGACAGACTCAACAGCTGGTGACTCATACTGAAACTCCTTTCAGTTGTGATGTGTGTAGGGACCGGTTAGAGATTGCGGAGCGGGATGCCGGCATGGATTCCCACCAGCCGGCTAGGGTGGAGTGCGTGTGGCTGCGGTTCTGGACGCCCGCACCTGCTTCATGCGAGGCCTCGCGGAATCGCTCGAAGGCGATCGCTTCCAGCGTCGTGACGGCCATGCGCAACTTCGGCTTCCAATTGTGCATGTATAGCTCGCCCATACCCGGCAGACGATGGCCGAGCAGTTTCTCCGTGGTCGCATATTCGACACCCGCCTCACACAGCCAGGTTGCCGCCGTATGGCGGAGATCATGAAAATGCAGATCCTGCACGCCTGCGCGGGCACATGCCTCCGCCCATCGATGTTTGAATGAGCCCGCGTCTCGCCATTGGCTGAAGAATCGTCCGCCGATGCGCGGGAGTGTCCCACGTAGAAACGAAGCGGCGAGGGGAGACAGAGGCAGCTCCTCCGGGACGCGCTTCAGCCGGCTGCCCTGGACCGGAATGAGCCATTCACCATCAGCCGGCTCAATGATCCATTCCTGGTCAATGGCGATAATCTTTGCCTCGCGCAAACCAGTGAGCAGGGCCAGCATCATCATCCGTTGAATGGCCGGCGCGCTCAGATGATAGATCCGGTAGAGCTCCCAGGGCTTTGCCACGCGGGTGCGCTGCGCGCCAGCGGGCAGATCGAGCGCCAACAGGCGATTCTTGTCGAGGTCTTCGTTGGCGACGGCATAATTCAGCAATCCGAGTAAGACGCCGCACTCCCGTCGGATCGTGCCATCTGCAGCCATTTCGGCGCGCCGGTGGGCGATATAGGCGACACCGTCCTCCAATTTCATGGACTGCAGCGGCCGAATCCCAAAAAACGGGACCAGGTGACGCGTGAGAATCGTTCTCGGCCGATCGAGTGCCGCGAGCGCTTTGCCGTTGAGCCGATCCAGGTATTTGGGCACGAACTGGGCGAATGTGAGGCCGGTCGTCGTAGCATCCGGCCGGATCTGCGATTGAATCGCCGCCAGTACCTGTACCATCGCCTCGTGTTCCTGATCGGGCGTGAGGTTGTACCCAAGCACGGGCCGGTACCGGACGCCACGATAGCGAAAATCTAGCAGCGAGCGCATCCCTTGCGGCGTCATGGTGCGGGTGGTTTTCATGTGGGCCGCCTACCTCCGATTGCAAAAAGAGGGTTCCGATGTTTCACTGGTCGAGGTGATGCGGCAGGTATCAAGGCAGGTGTAGGAAGACTGGTCAGTGGGGTCGCGGGCGTCACATCGAGAATCATGCCCTGCTTCTGCTTCCGCACCCAGGCCTCTAGATCGGCGAGATCATACCGCAGCTGGCCCCCGATTTTCGCGCGCGGCACCGGAAGACGTCGCAAGGTGCGCGCCGAGACCCTGAGAAACTGGGCTGTTTCCGAGGGCGTTAGCAATGTCATCCGCGGGCCTCCTTCCCTGCATGAGAACTGGAAAGAGCAGCGCTACGCTGTTGGGGCGACTTCAGGAATATCCTCGCGCTTGAATCGAACGACGTAGGCGAATCGTCAATCTTTGTAGCTCGGTGGATCTCCCAACCTACGTCGATAAGCTCTGCGAATCGCTTTAAAACAATTGCCATAACACGGCCATCCTCCATGACTCGCTTCGCTGCGTAATCCCGCCCCTGATATTCCTCGTCCGTTAAGCGATCCATGACACTTTCCAAAGCGCTTTTCACATGGCTCAGTTCATCGAAAATTTGAGAAATTGTGTTGATGGAATCTGTGCCGAACAGTGCGGTTGTCATAAAGATCCTCCGTTTCGATTATTCTTTGATCATTTTCTGCGGTTTAGCGGTGGCTGAATCGCGGCACAGTTGGTTACCCATCAGCGGCCTCCTGTAGGGTCTTCCCAAAATATTCTTCCGAAAGTTGACGAACAGAAGAGACATCCTCAGTTGCCCTGAGGTGGGGGGCCAACCGTTCCTCACGCATTTCCCGTAGAGACACTCCGGAGCTCAGAGGAGGTGAAGATGAAGATTTAGTTTTAGGTTCAGGTGAAGATGAAGATTCAAGATTAAGAGTGCTCCCTGCTGGGTACAACTGTTCGTGGAAGTGTTCGAGCAACAGTTTGTCTAACAGTTGCGCGAACGCTTGCGCCGAGGCAGACGCCCCTTTTCGGTAACAGTGTTTCCGGGCCATCGCTTGAAACTCTGTAACAATCGATGACTTGGGTAGCTCTTTGATGCGGCGAAGGCATGCTTCGGATTGGTTGGGGTTCTCCGGGCTCTGATATTTGAGCGCATTCCGAATGAGGATGGTGCTGGTGTCCAAGTCGTAGGAGATGAATTCCTCGTCTCTGAGCGCCGCCATCATGTGGTCGATTTTCTTGGTCGGCCAGCGGAGATCGGCGGCCATGTAGGGAATTGGCAGGACGAAAATGCCCTCCATGGTGCGATGCTGGTTTGTCAGGATGTATAAGGCAAAGAGCTTCAGATCGTCCGGCCATTTCGCAGCCCGTTCATCGAACCAGAATCTGCCAGATACGCGAAAGTATTTGGGCACGTCTAAGCGACCCATTCTCTAGCCTCCAGGTTCTACAACGCTCGCACCGGTCTCAGGTGCCTCATCGTTTCGAGCGCGTCTTTTCGTCCCGCTCCTGAAACTCGCGCTCCAACAGGCTACGAATGAACCCGCTGGAAGTCGTGCCTTGTTGTCGCAACGCATCGAGCTTGGCTTTGATCGCGTGGGGAATTTGAATCAGAAGTTTGACCATGGCCATACGGTATGCCCTACCTTTCGGACACAATCTATATCTCTATATTCCTATATGTCAAGACATATTGTTGACTAGGCATTCAGCCGCAGTCAGAATGCCGCCCGAGGTGCATGATGAAACGTCAGGACAAGGCAGAAAAGCCGAGGAAGACCTTTGGGTTGAGTTTGAATCGGGAGCTGATGTTGGAGATCCAGCACCTGGCCCTTGATCAGGATAGGTACGTCAACGAGATACTGGAAGAGGCGGCGCGGGACCTGCTGAAGAAGTATGCGGAGAAGCGGAAATAAAAACGGGACGGAAGCCTCTCGACCTCCGTCCCGCAAACCCTAACGGGTTTAGAGCCGACTACTTAGTATCACCGTAGCCAGGTTTCGGAACCCGTTCGACTGTTGAAGTCTTCGGATTCTCTCGAGCTTCCTTCACGGGAATGAATCGACCGTCTCCAGAATCTCGTCCGCGCAGCGTGGTTTTCGAATCTTTGTTTGCCATTTTCATGTCTCCAGATAGTATTTGGTATGCTTGAGTACGACGGAATTGCCGGGCTCAAGTGATACCCGTTGAAAGTCATGAAAGGGCCCACTATACTGCAGACCCTTTCAAGACAGAGGGGCAACCGCTGCCAAGCTAAGCGCCCCACTGCCTATCGAGGTTGCCGGACTTTCGTGCCGGGTCGCCCTTTCTAGGGGCGGTTATGGTCTTCTCATCGTAGTACCATCCCTGGTAATGGCGGCCCTGGACTTCATCCCCGCAGATGAGTTCTAGGGCCGTCCGTTTTTGGAACAACCATATATAGTATTCACGCTACGCCCGATTTCCATGAATGTCTAGTTGAAATCTGCCCAAACATTCAAATTATTCGCGATGATAGGAAATTCTTCAAAAATGGCGGGCAGGATAGAGAAGGTCTGGATAGGAATCAACCCAAAACGCACTTCCAGCTACAAAAATTCAAGAATCGACGCGGTAGCCACCCGTCGATGGCCGTCAGCCATTCGCACTCCGGTCAGCTTTCCTTCATCGATCCAGCGGCGGATGGTGTTGTGGTGCACGCCGAGCAGTGCGGCGGCTTCATCGATACGGAGATTGGGCTTCTGCAACAGTAGAGCGGTGTCGTACATTGCGCCTCCCTTACGTGGTGATAAGGACATGGTTTCCTTCTCCGAGGGTCGTCAGGCCGCGTTCTTCATAGATCGACTTGATGGTTTCGTGTCGCATATCCCGATCAAGCGCCAGCAGCAGCGCGACAATTCCGTCGATCTTCCCTTGTGACTGCGCCTTGTCCGGTTTCTTATTTCCGGCCGGATCCTGTTTCACGGCGACGTTATTCGCCATCCATCGAAGCACTGGGTTGCCCCCATGCCGTAACCCTTTGGACAGCAGCCGCCGTTCGAGTTCTGCGGTGGGCCCGGCCATCGACATGAAGCCCATCCCGCAGGCCGCGACCGTGAGGCCTTCTTCGGCGAGCTGCATGGACATCTGATAGCCCTGGAAGAGACGGTCGACCGCGAGTTCCTGCATCTGAAACGTCTGCGCGTCCTGCAGCACCTGAGCCTTCACCGCCTCATAGTCGATCGCGTTCCCCGGTGTGGCAGTGATCCAGCCCTCTCGCTCCCAGGCCTGGTACTGATCCCGGTAACGGTTATGCTCATCGGTCAGCCGTGATTCTGGGCACCAAAATCGGCAGAGGACCGAGGCCACGCCGGTCGCGGCATCTGGGAACAACAAGATGAACGCCGTGAGGTCTGACACGGATGAGAGGTCGAGCCCGGCATAGCATGGCCGCCCCTTGAACTCAGTCTCAACGATCGGTGCGCCGGCGTTCGTATCCCACAGCCCAAGGTCAATCCATCGTGTGACCTGCTGCGTCCACTTGTTGAGATCGAGCTGCAGAAAAGTGTTCAACTTCGACGGCATGTTCGCGGCCTTCTGGGCCTGGTCGCGCATGTAGTCAAGTTTTTTACTCACTCCGAGATTCGGGTTGGCCTTGTACCAGTTGCGCTCGTTCTGCCAGTCGTCGCCCTCATCCATTGCGCAGATGAAGCCGAAATAGGTATCGTCCTGAATCACCTCGCGGAGGATTTGCTCGACATAGACATGCTGCTCCCAGCAGATGGAGGCGTCGGTCTGATCGGTCCCGGCCGTGGTGATGGCGAACGTCAGCGGCTGCCGGCGTGCGCTGGTTCCGGTCTCCATGAGATCGTAGACCCCGCGAGTCTTGTGCGCGTGCAGCTCGTCGACTATGGCGGCATGGACGTTTAATCCGTCGAGGGTGTCTTCGTCAGCCCCCAGCGGTTCATATTTCTGTGCCTTTTCTGGTCGGGAGAGACTGTTCTTGTAGACCTGGATGATGTCGGCGAGATCCGGCGAGGCCTTGACCATGCGCGTTGCTTCTCCGTGCACGATGATGGCCTGATCCTTCTTCGTGGCGGCGCTGAAGACTTCTGCTCCCGGCTCATTGTCGGCGAAGGCCAGCTTGAGGCCGACTCCTGCACCGAGCGTGCTCTTGCCGTTTTTTCGTGGCACTTCCAGGTAGGCGCTTTTGAATCTTCTCAGGCCGTCCTTCTTCACCCATCCGAAGATAGCCCAGACGATGAATTGCTGCCACGGCTCCAGCTTGAAGGACTGCCCCGCCCATTCGCCCTTGGAGTGTTTCAGGTAGGAAAAGAACTCGATCGCATCACTGGCCTTCTGCTCATCGAAGTACAGCCCACGCTTTTTTCCATTCTGCAGATCGAGTAGGTGGCGCTTCACCGCGAGCCGAATCAGTTCCCCGGCAATCACGGTGCCATTCAGCACGCCCTCGATATAATCGTTCACAACTCTGACAGTTGTGGCTGGCTGCGACTTTCGCCTGCCGCAAACCTTGGCTACCTTTGAGATTTCAGATGTATTGCGTGACACGTCGCCAACGTATATCGATTTTGAGCTATCCGATATGGGACAGCGAACTTGTAAGCCATTGCAAAAGCTAATTACTCATTGGAAGTTTCTGATTGATCATCCTGTTGTTTTTCTTCAGTTTTGTCCGTCCTCTCAAGGCTCAGACACGGGTTCAAATCCCGTTGGGACCACCACCTTTTCGCTGGCGTCTCTGATAGACCTCATCCGTTACTCCGATTCTTCCGCCGAGCCCTTCACCCTGTTGCGTCGATCGGCCCGATGCAACGGGTTTCATGGAGACAGGCTGACTCGCCTTCTTGCGTGAGCGGCACGCTGATCTATACTCGCACTGCGCCACAGTGCAGAAGCGTAGCGACGAGTGTGGCCTCCTGCTGGAAATAGCGGCTTCGATTGACTGTGAAAAAAACACCGCTAAAGTAAGGCTGGCCGCGCAGAGATGTCGGCACGAATGTGCCTTGCCAGTGTGCGGTGACGCGTGTGTATAGAAAGGAGATGGCATGAACAAAGGATTGTTAATCGCGTTGACAGGGGTGTTAATGGCGGGGCCAGTCAGCGTGGTCCACGCTGTCAATCCGGACAACGGACCCGGATGCGGATTGGGTAAATTGGCCTGGGCGGATTACAAAACGCCGAAGAACATTGCCCCTCAAGTCATGATGGCCACCACTAACGTTACGTTCGGGAGCCAAACGTTCGGGATCAGTTTCGGCACCTCCGGCTGTACCAACGACGGCAAGGTCATGGCCGGGCAGCAGACGAATCTGTTCATCGCCAGCACCTTTGACACGCTGTCTGAAGATATGGCGAGGGGCGGCGGGGAGCATCTTGCGGCTTTGGCAACGTTAATGGGCGTTCCGGCCGAGCAGCAGCCGGCCTTTTTTGCCATGACGCAGCAACAGTATCAGATGCTGGTTCAAGCCGGTGACACGTCTTCCGTGGCAGCGGTCAAAGCGCTTCAGGATGCCGTGAGCGGCCACTCGATGGTCGCCCGGATTTCCGATCGACCTTGATCGCCTGCTGTCTTCCCCTGATCTCCGCCTGTCTCTGCGCGGAGCGTGATAGCCATGGCGGGTCCGGCCTGTTCCGTCAGATCCGCCATGGCGCTCCCCGTCACCTCGTCGAATCGGCTGCCTTACCCGTCCGCTCCCTGCCCCTGTTCCTGGCGATTCCCGGAATCCTTCTCTCATGTCTCCCATGAGGAGTCGGCTTGAAGCCTCCAGCCTGAGGGGAGGATAATGACTGTCCTGTGACGACACAGCCCTCCCACAGACTGTTGCTGTTCGCGATTGTTGTCCTTGGCCTCGGCCTGTACACCCTCGATTTGTATCTCCCGCTGGGAATCGGTAATGGAGTGCTCTATGGAGGACTCGTAGTGCTGTCCCTAGCGCTTCCGGATCGCACAACCCCGATTCTTGTCGCCAGTATTTGCTCGGTGCTGGCTCTGTCGGATGTGTTTCTGGGCGTCACTCTTCCCAATGTGCCGCTCTGGATGGGACTGAGCAATCGCATGTTCAGTCTGACGGCGATCTGGTTTCCGGTGATCTACGCGTTCCAACGCCGGAAAATCGAGGAAGCGCTGCGCAGCGCCCATAGTGAACTGGAGGTACGTGTGGGCGAACGCACGCGTGAGCTGGCATTGGTGAACCAGGCGCTCGTCGAAGAGATCGGCGAACGCATGGAGACGGAACGGTCCCTGCGGGAAAGCGAGTCGTCGCTGAAAGTGAGTCAGGAGGAGTTACAGCATAGTCGAGAGGAACTTCGGGCGCTGGCCGGCCAACTGTTGACAGCACAAGAAGGGGAGCGCCGCCGTATCGCGCGTGATTTGCATGATGATGTCAACCAACGACTAGCCATGTTGGCCATGGACCTTCGACGAATTGAGAAAGGGGAAGCGGGCGATCTGGCCGCGGTCGAGGGGGTGGTGCGATCGATCACCCGTCGTCTGACGACGGTCTCGGATGATGTCCGCCAGATGGCCTACCGGTTCCATCCATCTATTCTCGATGACTTGGGACTTGTGAAAGCAGTTCGTCGGCTGGTGGATGATTTTTCTGCAACGACTAAGATTGAAGCGGTGTATGTGCATCACGATGCCGTGAGTCCGGTGCCGACCGAACTGGCCACCTGCGTGTACCGGATTGCGCAAGAGAGTTTGAATAACGTCGCCCGTCATGCGCAGGCCACGGAAGTGGAAGTCGAATTGATTTGTGACGACGAGGTCATTACTCTTTCGGTCCGGGACAACGGCGTCGGGTTCGATTCGCAACAGGCGTCACAGGGCCTGGGACGCCTGGGGTTGTTAAGTATGAAAGAACGAGTGCGGTTGGTGCGAGGCACCTTGACCGTGTCGACGGCGCCCGGCCGCGGCACGCATCTCGAGGTCTGTGTTCCGCTTCCAGGTGGCGCCTATGTCTAAAGCGCGTGTGCTCTTGGCCGACGATCATTCCCTGGTGCTGGAAGGGTTTCGCCGCATTCTCGACGACCAATGTGAGCTAGTGGGGATGGTTGAGGATGGCCGCGCCCTACTGGAAGCGGTGGATCGAGTCCATCCCGACATTGTCATTCTTGACGTGTCGATGCCGCTGTTGAATGGCATCGATGCCGCTACACAACTCAAGAAGACTCACCCCTCGATCAAAGTTATTTTTGTCACGATGCATGCTGATGCCGACTATGTCCGATCGGCGTTCGAGGCCGGCGCCTCGGGCTATCTGCTGAAGCGATCGGCGGTCGATGAATTAGAACAGGCGATACGGGCAGTGTGGGCCGGGCACACCTACATCACGCCCTTGATCGCCAAAGATTTGCTGGATGTCTTGCTCACGTTGGGGGCAGGACAGGCCCAGCAGAGAAAGACACTCACCTTTCGTCAGCGTGAGGTGCTGCAATTGTTGGCCGAGGGGCGAACGGCCAAAGACATCGCCCTCCGGCTCAAGATTTCCACACGAACCGTCGAGTTTCATAAAGCCCAGCTCATGGAACAACTGAATCTCCATACGACGGCCGAATTGATTAAGTATGCGTTAACACACGGATTCATTGCCTCTTCCTAGCTCCCGCTGACACCTGTCCAGGGCCCTCCGCGGCCTGTGCCTTTTCCAAACCCTCGTAATCTTCTGTCCAAAACTATCGGGCTTTACGAGTTCCCCGTCCCGGCGGGGTGCACTACAAGGAACCTTCGGGATTCCAACGCCATCGCAAAAGGTGACCGGTGTGCCCGATCACAAGGAACGTGGCCATGAGCCGGAGTGATTGTCTGATCGCCTTGTTCGGTCGCCCGGTGTGGTTGCGTTGCAAGCTCTGTCACCGGGTGAATCCTGTCACGGAGGTAGAACCTTCCCGAGCTCGCTGGCTGGAGGAGGGGGCCGCGATGGAACAGCACCACGTCAGTCCTGCGGATCTGTGGTGGTTCCAGACTGTCTGTGAAGGCTGTCAGCGCACACAGAAGGAGTTGAATCCTGTCCGATAGTCCTCTCACCACTGTGGCGATAGAGCGCGCAGGCTTCGATTGCGCCTATGCTCACCGGTCCCATCGGGCCATTCGACATTTTCATGGCACGGTAACCAGGCTCGTCGCCGCTCAACCCGCGGGAGGGCTCCACTCGTTTCTCGACGACGTAATGACTACGGCGGCCACATTCCCCCACGGCACGGACCTCTGGAAGGACATCCGTGCCGACTGTGAGCGACTGTGCTCGGGGGTGTCCTTTGGGAAGGGCACCTTGGCGCAGGCCATCGAGTGGGAAATCCTCAAGCTTCAAACTCGTCTGGCAAGTGCAGAACCGTTGTGCTCCACCGATGCGACCCCGCTCTTTCGCAACCGGCATGTGCATGTCGGCGTGCTCATCCGGCTCTGGCGATCCCTTGCGCTGGAAACAGAAGCATGGCTGGCCGCGCAAGGGTATGAGACGTTGCTCGATGTGGGGCCCTGGGGGGGATTCAATTTTGTACTCGAACCGGATGGCTATACGCGCATGCCGTTTGCCCGACTGACGTTGGCAGTGGGCGGGCTCGCCGCCACTCCGCTGCAGGAACAGGGCGGGCCGCTGTTTGACTACATGCTGCCACGGTACCGGGCCGAGTTATGGGCGGCAGGGGTCGCGTTTCCCGACCTGTGGACCTATCAATTCCCCAAGCGTGACGCAACCGGCCGATTGCTGGAAGTCTCCGGTACGCATTACCTCCCGACGCACAGCTATGATCGCCGGACCTTCATCAAGGTGCGGGCGTCACGGGCCTGCGAGACGGTGGAGGAAATCGCCTTGCAGGATTTTTTGCGACTCCTCGAACGCCTGCAATTCACCAGCGATTGGGTCGTGTATCGTGAACAGACCAAAGACGTGGATGCCCGCTTCGATCTCCAGGACTTTATTTCGTTGAATCACATGGTGGAAGGGATTTACCAGCGCTCTTCGGCTGAAGACCGGCTGTTACACGAGATGAAGGATGCTTTCCGTGGAGCGATTCGTGACCCGAAGGTCCTGTATCACTACCTGGGGCAGGTGATCTCATTACGTTGGGTAGAGAATCTGTATTGGGCCTTGGCCGAGGCCGCGGTCGGCGTCAAACGGTATCAACGCATGGTGTCGTTCGATCGCGAAGTCTGTCCCCGGATTCCTCCCGGCCTCCTGATCCCTGTCCGCCGACATCTGGAGGCGTATCACGGGCGCCTCGGCCCTTTCGATCAGTCTTCCGGATTGCCCTGCTGATCACCGTTTCACGGCTTCCAGCGTTCCGATCGTACCCGTAATCCTGTGTCGACGACAGCGGGAGAATCCGGCGGTTGCCAGCCACCCCTCGGTCTCTTTCCAGGCATAGCAGCGTCCCGTGTCGGTGAAGGCGTACATCAGAAGCGAAAAGATGGCGGCTTCGGCGGGACGGATTCCGGCTGGGTTGAGAAAGTACTCCACGATAAAGAGTTTTCCACCCGGCCGTAGCGATTGATATACCCGGCGAAGCAACCGGAGATTTTCCTTCTCGCTAAAATCGTGGAGCACGTTGGACAGCAGGGCGACATCGAACCCGGTTGCCAGCGGCAGCGTGAAGAGATTTCCCGTCCGGACTTTGAGCCGATCCGCCAACCCTTGTTGCCGGATCAACCGTCTCGCGACCGCCACCGACTGATCGATGACTAGTCCCTGCAGGGTCGGGTACTGCCGGGCCAGCGCGATGGAATAAGAGCCTGCCCCACCCCCGAGATCGAGAAATCGTGTGGCATTTCGCGGGAGCCGAAACGAAGCGATTGTGGGTGGAGCCAAGACATGGCTGCGTTCCTGCATCGCGAGCGCGAATCGCCGCCGGAATTCGGCGGTCTTGGTTACCGTCGCCCATCCGGGGCGGCCTCGACGAATTGCCCGCGCCATGCCCGTCCAGTCGGACCAATGGTGGTTGAGGAGCCACAGGAGGTTGGTGATCGCCAGCGGGCTGTGACCATCCAGAAACCTGAGACCCAAGGGGGTGTTCCAGTATCGGCCTGCTTGCCGGCGAAGCAGCCCGAGTCCCGCCAGGGCGTGCAGTAATAGCCGCATGCCTTCGTGTGTGGTCCCGCATGCAGCGGCGAGGGCGTTGACCCGATGTCCACCGGTTCCGATCGCGGTAAACACACCGAGCTCGTTGGCAACGAGGAGTACTTTCGAGTCGGCGTAGCCGTTTGCCAGACCCATGAGTTGCTGGTAGGTCACAGCTCCTCCTGCTGAACGGCAGCGGCAGATCAGGCCGCTCGCGCCGTGTGCGCCACGGCCTTCGCGAGCCTCGCGTTCTCTTCCCTCTACAAACCCGAGGCAACACATGCCCATTGTAGCTCTTCTTCTTGGATGAGGCATTCCGAATCCTTGAGAACGATCTTTCTTCCCCGCCGCCGGTTCTGGTAGAAGTCTGATATGGTGAATGTCATTGGACTGGGCGCGATCGCCGGTCTCATTCCGGTCTATCTCGGCATCCTTGCGGCCCTGTTTTTGGGCAAGGTGTTGCCGCGGACTTGGGAGGGCGGGCTGATCGGCGTGGCGAACGGTGTCTTGGTGTATCTCTTTTTCGATCTCATGCATGAGGCGACCGAGCAGACCGGCGCACGTGATGTGGTGTCGTGGGTGGTGTTTCTCGGGAGTCTGGGGATGAGTTTCGTCGGGTTGGTGGCCTTGGAGTCCAGTCAGGTATTCGGCGGTCGGTCAGGAAGCCGGATTCTGTCTCTGCCCTATATGATTGCGGTGGGAATGGGCTTGCACAATCTCGGCGAGGGACTGGCTATCGGCGCCAGCTACGCCAGCGGTGAATATACGCTGAGCGCGTTATTGGTGGCGGGGTTCGGTCTGCATAACGGCACGGAGGGGTTCGGCATTGTGGGCGCGTCGGGCAAAACGCCGATGTCGTGGCGCGATGTCCTGCTGCTGGGATTGATCGCCGGGTTGCCGACCTGTGTCGGGACATTTCTCAGCGGGCAAGGGGTGTCTCCCTATTTCTCCATCTGCTTTTACGCGCTGGCAGCCGGCTCGTTGCTGTATGTGGTGCTCTCCTTGACGGTGATGTCGTATACGGCGACGCGCCGGGTGCAGGTGGCGGCCGGGATGTTTGCCGGTATCAGTCTCATGTATGTGACGGCGATGGTACTGACTCTGGTCAGCGGCGTTCGCAGCTGACGTCTCTCCATTCATCCGCAGGCTCCTTCCTGCCCGGTTGATGCGCATCACCCCTGCGTACTGTTCGCACGGTGCACGGCGCGCGTTCCTGGCGCTGTCCGGCGGTCTGACTACGGGATCGGCGTGGGGGCTGGTCGGCGCTTCAATTGACCCCGCGACGCTCGGTTGTGTATAAAATGACCTGCTCGATCCAAAGGCTGATTTTTTTCGGGAGGCTCTCATCATGGCGGGACGGGAATTTCACGAC
>WBZQ01000063.1_pt1 | contig 97970 bp, 98 predicted proteins | sample 5204251 | NCBI WGS metagenome assembly WBZQ01 (sample SAMN12412402, study PRJNA552823) | activated sludge metagenome | isolation source: activated sludge from nitrification reactor of wastewater treatment plant... | place: USA: Virginia | collected 2017-09
TTCTGACCGCAGTAGCGAAGGTGTGGGTGGCAGGTGGGGCAGTGGACTGGGCGCAGGCCTATCAAGGAGAGCGGCGCTGCCGCGTCTCTCTCCCTACGTACCCTTTTGAGCGAAAACGATACTGGATAGACAGCTCAGAAATATCAACATCTGTGAGCCAAGATGGAAAGACATTGGCGGAGCAATTCAAAGTTCGGAAGGTGAGTCTCCATCAACGACCTAGTCTTTCTACAAGATATGTAGCACCGACCAATTCACTCGAGTGGGGTGTGGCAGCATTGTGGGAGGAAGTTCTAGGGGTCAGTGATATAGGCATTCACGATAATTTCTTTGATCTCGGCGGGGATTCAATGCTTGCGATTCAGCTATTGGCTCGTCTACAGCAACATTTCGAGGTGGATCTTCCAATGGCTGAAGTGTTGCAATCGCCGACGATTGAGGAATGTGTCCGAAGCATTAAAGATGCCTTGCAACAAGGGGCACAACCTCGAGAACCAAGTCCACTTGTGCGAATTCAACCAAGAGGGAATCGTCCTCCATTTTTCTGTATCCATCCTGCGGGAGGAATCGTTCATTGTTACATCGAGCTTGCCCGCCATTTAGGGAAGGAACAGCCTTTTTATGCATTGCAGCATCCGGGAATCGATGGGCCTTCTGAACCGTATACCAATTTTGAAGCGATGGCACAGTATTACATTCATGCCATCCAGAAGATCCAGCACGAGGGTCCGTATTATCTTGGCGGGTGGTCCTTTGGAGGAACCGTGGCATATGAAATGGCGCAACAGCTCTTATCACAAGGTAAGCAAGTAGCATTTTTAGGCTTAATGGATAGCCCAGCGCCTACCGGAATCTATGCGGACAGGAAACGGGAAGCTTTTGACGCAATGGGGATCTTTACGTTCTTGGGTCGTGGGATCGCTCAAATATTTGGCAATCGTTTGGAGATTGATCCAACCCGACTCGCCACATTGCCTTCTGAAGAGCAGTTTGAATTTGTGCTGGCCAGTGCCGGACAGATCAACGGCTCATATGTGTTAGAAGGAGGTAGGGAACAACTTCGACGAATCATTGAAATGTTTCAATTATCCGATCGAGCGGAAATGAGTTATGTGCCACGTGTATATCCGGGGAAGGTAACCATGTTCCGTGTATCTGTGCTCGATGACTATCAGTTTACTGGATATAGCAACCATCCTGCGATAAATGATCCCACATTTGGATGGGGCGATGTTCGCGGTAATCAGGTGGAAGTACATCCAGTTTCCGGATCGCATATGACAATGGTTGTAAAACCGCATGTGCAGATATTGGCTGATCGGCTACGCGCCTCTTTAGCGACAGCACAAATGGAGCATGAGCACGTGGATCTCTTCAGAGGCTAAAAGAGGGGGTGTGAAATGAGTGAGCAAAATGAGCCCTTATATAACGTGGTAGCAAATGATGAAGAACAATATTCGATCTGGTCGGCATGTGAGCAGCTGCCTTCAGGCTGGAAGATTATTGGTCACGCGCAGTCGAGGGAGGAATGTTTACAAGAAATTGAGCATTTATGGACCGATATGCGGCCGAAGAGTGTACGAGAACATATGGATGTGACATGCAAGCTAATTAATAAGGGGAGGGAAAAGCGTGCGAGGCGTGGGAAACGGAAGTTGGGTAGCACAACCGATTGAGAGTGAAGGAGAAACCCGTCTCTTTTGCTTTCCATTCGCAGGTGGAGGGACAGGGATATTTCGAGGCTGGAGCACGAACCTGGCACCGGATGTCCGGGTGTGCCCAGTTCAATTGCCAGGACGCGAAAGCCGGCTGGGACAGAAACCCTATCAGAATATTCACGAACTTGTGAAAGACATGGCCGAAGAAATGGCCGACTATTGGCGAACCCCTTATGCATTATTTGGCCACAGCATGGGCGCCCTAATTGCTTATGAATTGACACGTTATCTGAGACGGAGATTGTTTCCTTTGCCCAAGCACCTCTTTGTGTCGGCGTTTCGGGCTCCCCATCTTCCAATGTTGCGGACAAAGATTCATGGCCTGGGGGATGCGGAGTTTATTGCAGAGCTGCGAGCATACGGAGGGAGTTCTGAAGTAGTCTTGCAGCATCACGAGATAATGCAGCTATTACTTCCTGGAATACGTGCGGATTTCCGTGCTCATGAAACTTACCAGTATTATCAAGAACCTCCTTTGCCTGTTCCAATTACAACAATGGGAGGAGAGGCTGATGATACCGTAGCTAAAGAAGAATTAGCAGCATGGCACGTTCACGGAAGCCGAGAATTTGCCTTGCAGATGTTTGCCGGCAATCATTTTTTCATTTTAAGAGATGATATTGTGCAAGATCCAGACTGTGGGCTTCTTACTCTGATAAAGAGACGTCTACTCCGAAATAATATTTTCACGTTTGATTAGGTGTCTTTCTTATGTGGAAAGAGTTGCAGCTCCACGTTGATCCGGCATTGCTTGGTAGGCGGGAGGTCCATCTTTACACAATAGCATTCAATATTTTGCTATCGCAAAAGCATGCGTGTCTTAGCTCGCTTTCTCGAGAGGAACGAATTAGGGCGCAGTCGTTTAGATTTAAAGAGGATGCAGAACGGTTTGTTGTGGGAAGAGGATTTCTGCGTTATATCCTTGGGAATTATTTAGATATACAGGCTGACTCCGTGATGCTGCAGTACGGTCCTTATGGAAAACCAGAGTTAGCTGATCGATGTATTCAATTTAATGTTACGCATACAAGGCAATATCTGGGGTTGGCGATTTCTGCGGAGGGGCGTGTAGGGTTAGATATTGAGTCCAGTGTGCCTCATCAAGACATGGGGCAGATCGCAAAGCGTTTTTGGACGCCGATGGAGTACTGCAAATTACTTAGTCTTCCTTCAACTCTCCGCGAAAAAGCCTTCTTGAGGTGTTGGACACAAAAGGAGGCATATATTAAGGCTAAGGGCTTAGGTTTTTCTATGCCTATGAATCAATTTGAAACGGCCGTTCTTCCTGAAGAAACCTGCGGAATGTTATGGCATGCTTTGGACTCGGGTGAACCCAGCAGGTGGCGGTTTGCTGAAGGGGGCCTCCCTAGTGCCCACCTCGCCCTTGCGATGGAGGCTCCAGCGACAGAGGTTATAGTAGCGTGTCAGCCCGATATTATTATGGACGGCGCACGAAGGTAAAAAGGGGTTAGAGAAGCATGGACATCGTGGTTATAGATAAAGTGAATAAAGTTTTTCGAGGTGCTGCATCCCCTTGTTACGCACTTCGTGATGTACAGTTGGAAATCAGCAAGGGTGAGATTCTGGGGATTACCGGGCCTTCTGGAAGTGGGAAGAGTACACTCTTGAATCTGATCGCACTCCTGGATATTCCCACGACGGGGGAGGTCTATCTCGAAAGTAATAAGACTAGTGATCTTAGTGAACACTCTCGGACGGCGTTGAGAGCGAAAAAGGTGGGCGTTATTTTCCAAAGATTCAACCTATTACCGGTATTATCGGCACTGGAAAATGTAATGTTGCCATTGCAGATCATTCAGACTCCGTACCGGATCGCTAAACAGAAGGCAATGGAATGGCTCACTGCCGTTGGACTAGGTGATCAGCTTGATAAGCGCCCAGATCATATGAGTGGGGGGCAGCAGCAGAGGGTAGCAATTGCACGTGCACTCGTGACCAGCCCTGCACTTGTAATCGCTGATGAGCCGACAGCTAACTTAGATACTGAAACGAGTCGGGAGATCCTCTCCTTAATTCAAAAGCTGAACCGGGACCATTGCGTGACAATTGTGATCGCTACGCATGATAGTCGTCTTTTTGAATATTTAAGCCGGGTAGTTGAGATAAGAGATGGGGTATTACGTAACTGAGGAGTCATCCATGTACTTGCGCATTGCACTGAGAAACTTGAAGCGGAATAGGCGGAGAACATTCCTATCTGTAGCTGCTATCGTATTTGGGTTCGTGGCTCTAGCAATGTTTTCTGGGTATATCAATAGTATCTACTCTGGCCTTAAGGAAGAGGCAATTATTAGTGAGCGACTGGGACATCTTACCATTGCAAAGGCAGGTTTTTTCGAGCACGGGAAATTGCACCCCGAACGATACATCCTAGATGACCATGAAATGAATATTGTCATGAACGTCTTAAAACAGTTCCCAGGCGTAAAACTGATAAGCCCACGCTTATCTATCACTGGGATGATCAGTAGTGGGAAGGTCTCAACCATTTTTATGAGCGAGGCGATTGATCCAGCGGATATACCTGTACTGAAAGGTAAATATACACAGATGCCAGGTGTGCTATCCACTCAAAATGCGATTGGCGTATCTGTAGGCCAAGAATTGGCTCGAGTCCTAAACTTTCAGGTCGGAGAAATAGCCGTACTTCTGACGACAACTCTTGCGGGAATGGTGAATGCATTAGATGTGGAGATCATTGACATTTATAACACAGGTAATGCCGGAACCAATGATAAATACGTAGCATTGCCTCTCAAGCTTGCCCAAAAGCTTACAGCAACCAAAGGGAGCGAACGTATCATTGTGCTCTTCGAGGATGACCCGTCTTCAGAAGATTTGGAGGTACTGGAGCAACGCCTTTTGAGGGATATCAGTCAACAAGGGGTGATGGTCGAGGTCCGCGACTGGCAGGAGTTGTCTGTCATGTACAGCCAAGTAAAGGGGCTTTTTGACATGATCTTCTTCTTTATATTTATCATCGTATTATTGATCGTCATGTTGAGTTCGACTAACACAATGACGATGGCTGTTATGGAACGCTTTCGTGAGATTGGCACCCTTCGGACGCTAGGAATGCGTTCTCGCTCCGTCGTCTGGCTTTTTGCATCAGAGGGGGCACTCATGGGATGCCTTGGCGTGATCGGGGGGATTCTATTCAGCCTGGCTGCTGCATACAGTATCAATACGGCGAATATCCAGTATACTCCGCCAAATTCATCGGAGCCGGTCAAACTAGTTATTGAGATTGCGCTAAGTGAATGGTACGTGATGGCTGTGTTTTTGATCATCCTTAGCACTTTGGCGGCTTTGTGGTCGGCATCAAAAGGAGCGCGTAAGGAGATTGTTGAAGCACTGGCATACGCTTAGTAGATGGTACGGAAAGGTTCATCCATGAAGATATGGTGGTTAGCTGTAGTTTTCTTATGCCTAGAAACTGACGGGGGCAAAGCTGAACTGATAAAGGAGGATCCCGCCGCAATAATCATGCAAGCGGAAGAATCGAAAGGAGAAGGTCTGCCGGGATATGAAGGACAGATTCGGCTGATGCACCGAGACGGGGATGATGAGCGCACTCAAGTTCTGCACATATCGGTTGCCAATCTTCAGGGAGGGCGAACAGGGAATAGCCTCGTGGAGTTTGTAGAACCTGCGAATACACGAGGGCAGAAAGTGCTTATGGTCAAGCGAAATATGTGGTTCATACAGGCGGGTCTCACAAAGCCAGTGCCAATTTCTCCCCGACAGCGGCTACTGGGGGGAGCGTCATATGGAGATGTGGCGGCGACCAACTTTGTCGGCGATTATATACCAACATTACAGGATAACACTGAGGAGATGGTCGAGGATGTTCCGTGCTATCGACTGGAATTGAAGGCTATAGACGAAAAGGCCACATATGACAGGATCCTCTACTGGGTATCAAAAAGCAAAGGTTTGGGGGTGAAAGCCGAATTCTTTACCTTATCCGGGAAACACCTGAAGACAGCCTATTACAAATACGACAACAAAGCCATCCATAAAGGGAAGACTCGAAGTTTTCTCAGCCAGATTACAATCGTCGACGCAGTGAACAGAGAGGATGTGACTTTGATGGAATACTCTAAAATAGCAGTACAGACTTTCCCCGCCGCGGTATTTGACCTGAATTTGCTAATCAACTGACCTGAAACCATCAAGGAAATGAATAAAAGTACCAATGGTCAGGAAATGGATGTTGGTGGTTACATGTATTATTAGTCTCGACTGTGCGGTTGCAGCAGCAACCGAAGCAGGCGAAAGTACTGAAGCCTTATTTAAACCGCTTGGTGACCTCACGTGGTCAATGGCTAACCATTTCCTTTTTCTTGGAACGTACCAAGGAATCAATGTGGCTAGTCCTTTCAACCCAGACAACATGGTGGCTAGGCTGCCCGTGGCAGCTTATGATGGAGAATGGCGCCCATTGATTGATATCAAATACGATCGTGTTCGAATCAATGCACAACCTCGTCTCAGTACGCAGTTCCATTCCATATCAAATGATAGAGATACTGCAGATGCGGATGTATGGATTCGGGCCGCATCTGCCCAAGTTAGGTTGACCGATGAACTTTATGTTTCTGGAGGACGAGAGGTGCTGGTCTGGGGACCTGGACAATCAATCTGGCCAAGTAACCCATTTTATCTTGATAACAGGAGAAGTCAGCCATTTGCTCAATTAGTTGGCCATGATCTTATGCGAGCATTGTATATTCCTAACTCTGAATGGTCGTTCTCTCTAATCTACAATTCTGGCGGAACGGATAAGGATCGACAGTTTGTAGGTTTTAGCGATATGGTAGTTGGAAAGGTCGATTTTACTAGAGAAAAGTTCAACGGAATGATGTTAGCCGGAAAAGCAAGCAGCCGCGAACCGTTCATGGGCGGATACATACAGTGGACAGCGAATGACTCCCTAATTCTCTATGCGGAAGGCATGGCTGAATTTGAGACGGCGGAGGTGTATCCAAAGCGGGCATCTACTCCCATCAATTGGGAGCTTGCCAGGCGCAATGGAGTTCTTCCTGGGGGGACCTTGCTGCTCGGTGGAAGCTATACTTTCAAGGGGGGGACCACTCTGTATGCTGAGTTTGTTTACAACCGGAGTGGGTATACGTCAGAAGAAGCGAGTGATTATTTTGCTCTCGGTCGCGATGTCATCAATGCCGTAGCGGTCGATCAACGTCTGTTTCCTGTAGCAAGGGGGTTGTTGCAAGAGGCTTCGTTGCCCGGGTTACGGCTTCTGCGGCAGCGGTACTTGTTTTTTCAGATTAATAGCACGCTTGATAAGGCCAACAAAATAAGCTTCTTAGGACGCTTCACCCAAAATTTAGATGATGGCAGCTCTATGACAGTGGGATTCTTGGAGTGGAATTTGACCGAACATTTTCAGCCATTTGTACTCGGGGTTTACACCAATGGCGGATCCAATACCGAATTTGGAAGGTTCATACACTCCATGGTTAATGTTGGGCTTCGTGTGTTTTTTTAGCATCATCCGTGGAAACGGATGACAATCTTATTGAAGCTATCACTAGTGGGCTGTAACAGATGATTGTAGACTGTCCGATTCGCCTCTGGCACGATGAGTGATCGTTTAAGGGACAGACATCTAGACAACAAGCAACGTACATAATCAGTTGTTACGGTCCATTAGTTAGTGGTGACAGGTGCGAGGGTAGGAGGCTAGGGAATTATGTGTGTTGTTGAAGTGCCACATCGGGGAATATGGCAAATTGTACAGCCCCCAGGGCATCATCCGTATGCACTAGATTTTATAGCGGTTGACTTGAAGGGAAGGCCCTATCGGCCTTGGAATCTAGCTAAACATGTTTTCTCGAGTATGGACGTGAAGGATACTTTTGCGTGGGAACAGCCTGTGCTTGCTCCCATTCCTGGTGAGGTTTACTTTGCACATGATGGGCAACATGATCAGATGAGATTGAATCTCCCCCTGGACGCTCTCCGCATACTCTTCTTTCAAGGCAGAGTGCGAACAAGTCTATTTGAACAATATGGAGGTAATTATGTCATTATTAAAGGATATTCAGGAACGTTTGCGCTGATGGCCCATCTGCGCTGTGGGTCTGTATCGGTGCGAAAGGGGATGACGGTTAACGAGAAAGACCCGATTGGATTAGTGGGAAACTCGGGTCGCTCCATTCAACCGCATTTGCATTTTCAAATGATGTCAGATCCAGATCCATTTGGCACAGATCTTATTCCATTCCGCTTTCGAAAATTCCAAAAGTTTGAAAACGGTGAATGGATTGTGGCCACTGAAGAATTGCCTCCTGCGGGCGTGCCATTTCAAGCCCTTTAGGGGAGGGTATTGGGAATCAATGGAACGGAAACCCAGGTTAGGCTGATCCGCTGCGTCGCAGCGTGCGCGACATGCACCTCCGAAGTTTCACCGTAGCCGTCGCCGCCTGCATCTTTGAGTGCGTTTCTTCACACACCTTGCAAGAGGCCTCCCGTTTGTCACACACTTATCCTAATCCCGGATTCCGCAGTAGCGATGGGCTTATGGAGAGAGAGGTGGCTCCGGTTGGTTGGACAGTTTTCCCCAGTTCATAAGTGGTACCTGGCGGATTACTGTCTACGCGGCGGTCTGCCGTGTCGTCAGATGGTCATCATAGACCTGGTCAGGCGTCTGGCCTTTAAGCGCCCGATGCGGTCGGGTCTGTTTGTAGAACAGTAGATAGCGCGCCAGCCCCTGATGCGCCGCGCTGATGGTGTCATACGCATGTAAATAGACCTCCTCATACTTGATGCTTTTCCAGAGTCGCTCCACGAACACGTTATCCCGCCAGCAGCTTTTGCCGTCCATGCTGATCTTAATCCCCTGGTCTTTCAAGAGTCCCGTGAACTCCTGGCTGGTGAACCGACATCTTTGGTCGGTGTTGAAGATCTCGGGGCAGCCATACTGTGTGATCGCCTCTTGCACGGCGTCGAGACAGAAATCCGTCGTCAACGTATTGGAGAGCCGCCACGCTCACACCCGACGACTGGCCCAGTCGAGCACCACGAAGAGATACACAAAGCCCCGACGCATCGGGATGTATGTAATATCCGCCGCCCACACGTGGTTCGGCCGGGTGATCGTCAGGTCGCGCAAGAGAGAGGGGTAGATCTGATGGCCGGATTGGCGGCGGCTCAGAGACGGCTTTCGATGCAGGGCCTCAATCCCCCTGCGGCGCATGAGAGTGGCGATCTGCCGACGCCCCACGGCGTGCCCTTCCTGCCGTAACAGATCACGCAGCATCCGCGCACCGGCGAACGGATACAATAGATGCAGTTCATCGATCCGCCGCATCAATACTAGCGCTGTGTCGGAAACCGACCTCGGCTGATAGTAGGCCATCGACCGGGCTAGCTTCAGGAGCTGGCATTGTCGCACCACCGGTAACGTGTGCGTCCGGTCGATCATCGCTTTGCGCTCAGCAAGCCCGCCTTGGTGAGCGCCCCTTCTAAAAAATCGTTCTCCAGGGTCAGTTGCCCAATCTTCGCATGGAGTGTCTTGAGATTCGGAGTGTCTGCTGGTGGGGGTGATCCGCCAAAGACGTCCGCCGCTCGAGCCAGTAGTTGCTGCTTCCAGTCCGTGATCTGGGTAGGATGGACCTGGAACTGCTCGGCCAACTCGGCTAGTGTCCGATCGCCTTTGACCGCTGCCAAGGCCACCTGCGCTTTGAAGGTTGCCCCATGATTGCGTCTCGTTCGCGTCATCGCCTCGCTCCTTTGGTTCGCCACCACCTGGTGGCGTTGGTGAAGCCAGGCTACCACTTACCACACTGCCCGAATTTCCGGATCCCCTCTGCCACAACTCGCTCATCGATCCTTAGCGTGCAGTTTTATGCAAATCGACGAGCGACACCAAGTATGACAGATACATCGCTGTAGGCTGTCTCTATCAAGAGCCTTCATCGTCTCGACGCAGCAATGCGAATCGCGAGAGTACGAATGATGCATCGCAAGTTAGTAGCCCTTTAGGAACATGACAACCCTGGAGCGTGGCGCCGACGCGGCTGTTACTGACAAGCCATTGCATGAGGAGACCCGCCTTTCCGAGCTGACGCAGTAAATGATGCAACTGCGCTAGTGCCTGTACGTCTGCTGAATCCAGGACCGCGTCAACGACCCGCTCAAGCACCACTTGCTGCTCGCCCAAGCGGCTCAACGCTGAAGCCACGCTCGGCAATACACCGGTCCACCGAAACCGTTGTTGCCCATGAGTGACAATCATCGTGTTGGTGTGGTCGATGAAATTTACGGCTACGCTTTTTTTGAGAAACCCAACCAGTCGTTCATTCAACCACCAGACAGTTGTGGCTGGTCTACAGGAACATCGGTGTAGGATTGAGTTGGTCTTCCATCAGCTGCCGAGGCAGATGACCTAGGCGGACGGGAACATCATACAGTCGGCCCGGCGCAAAGCGAGGCCAGAAGTGCCTCAGACCTGGAACAATGACTTTCACAACCGGCAGCTTAATATCGCCTCGCGTCTGATCGAGTACCAGCATCTCCATGCCGGCCTGTTCGATTCGCGCTTGACACGCCGACAAACTGGCCATGGTGTCGACCTGTCCACAATTGTGGTAATCAGACGCCATTTTTAGAGGCACGCGGTTGTCCGGCAGAAGATACCCGTGATTCTTGAGCGTCGCCATTCGAAGCCATTTCACGATCTCGGGCATATCGTTGGCATCACTGCCCTGAGGGTTGGGGTATGTAGCAAGTAGCATAGGCGCGACATGATGCATCTGATTCAGCTCTAGAATGGCATGCAAGATGGCGGTTCGGGCATCGAGATGGGCCCCAAATCCCATTAAGATATGCTCACCACCATCACCCAATCGCCGAGAGAGAGCAGCGAATGCAGGAATTTCCAGATCGGACATGAGATCCAGCACCCACAGATCAGCACCACGAGTCCTAAAAATCCGTTGAATGGCCCCGACGTCATAATCGAAGAAGCTATCCAGGTCCACACCTGGCATTCGCAGCCTGTTGTACCACCAGAGTGCCACGCAATCCCTTTCGACTAGCTCAAGGCAGCCTCGGAGTGTGGCGTCCTGGAGGTTACGTCCGGCAGCGTTGCCGTTCGAGCAACCGACGCAGAACGCCAACTCTGATTGCAGTGGATAGTTGTAGTAGCAGAAAGCTGTCGGCAAGTACTTGAACACGCGATGCGTCATCGACCACACCGGACTCCATTCGATCCGTGCGTTCTCGTCGAAGCGTAATGGCAGGAAGTCCCAGGCGGAAGGGAATAACCCTCTGGCGTGGTGCCCACTTAATTGTTTGTCACTGAATAACATACATTGATTCGGGTGGATCGCGCGGTCACCCAGCTCCTGAAAGGTTGCCCGTTCGCGCACCTCCTCGCCTCGGAAATCTCCGCTGTACCGCTCTAGCGCCTCACATAGGGCACCTACTTTGGCTTCCACCTCACTCGTTCCTTTACCGGTGCTCGTGACATGTAGTCGTCTGACTACATCATGGAGGTTCTCAGCATGTGTTCCGAAGGAATGGGTCGCAACATAGACGTGAAGGGGAGCGTCTGTAGGTGGGCTACTGTGTTGCACCGCCTGAACGATGCCAGTAATCGGACTAATATGATGAGCAAGGCGGTTCCAGGCCTGCTCCGCGTCCGTGAAGTGAGACGTCGAGAATTGGTTTGCTGGACTCTCTGCTGATGTCTGGAAAAACAGTGGTTGAGGAGAACGGTCCAAATACGCACCATCGCCGCACGCCGAGCATTGGGGCCGTCGCACGAGCACATGCGTGTTTGGTGTGCAGGACAGAAGATCGAAACTAAGTAACCTGTTCTCGAGTGCCGGTAGTGTTCTTGCACAGATCCAGTTAACAACCTGCAACGCACCGATGTTTAATGCTACGTTTTGGGTAGCTGCAGTGGTACATCGAGCGATGCGGAAAGGGTCTGGTCGTTCCTTCTTCGTGTGAACGTATGTCTCAACCTGACGGTGGTCGCGTACCCGCTGGGCTAAGCATCTCCAACAACCCGTCGTACCTGGGCGAAACAGTGGCCCGACAAGAATTTCTGCTCCCAGCGGGCGAAATAGTAACCAGTCCCGCCGTAGTTGCAAGGACTGATGGTTGTAGCTCTCCAAGGAATTACGAAGATAGTCGTCGGTAAGTACGACTCCGATTTGCCCCTGATCACCAACACGGACACCCATCGTTTGCAGTATTCTCACGAAGGGCTCGACGTCCACGCCAAACCCAGTGACGGAGACAATGGTGTGTGCGAGACGATTCCGTGCTGTCACTGGTGACACGCCTTGCAGGTCCCAGAAAACGGCTTCGTCGGCAGGGATGGATGGCTCGCTCTCGCGAACGTAGCCGAGCTTCTCCAGCTGTCCCAGTGCGTAATACACCTCGGCTGGAGAGGCATCTTCCTTGAGCAGTTCAGCAATATCGTCGGCCGACCTGACGCCGTCTACCCATGGAGCCACGAGCTCATACAACCGGCCCCGTAGGACGGCTAGGGTCTTCTCGGAAAGCAAGAACACTCCGTCCCCTTCGACGACTTCTATGTGGAAGTGAGACTTGAACTCCGGCCTTTCGACCACGGCTCTACCACCAGGGGATCCAACAGGGAAGAGAGAAAACCGCACCACGTGATCTTGAGTCAAGCTCCATGTCACGGAGTTCCTCGAGTTGAGGCTTCGAAGGCAGCGTTAGGTAGATCGTCCTTTCAGTGTTCTCGACTACTCTTATTTCCACACCATGTGGTGGATCAATACCATGTTCCCTCAACACAGTACTCGGGTCGGATAGCAGCCGTTGTCTTAGCTTGTCGTCTTCCCAAGCCTTTGCAATAAGTTGTCCCCATTTCTTGGGATCGTCTTTTGAGGGCATAACGTGCCTCCTGTCGGTGTATTACGTGGTAACCGATCGTAAACGTCATTGATTAATGGTGAACGAATGATGCTGAGTTCTATTTTGGTGCCCACTTTCAATGTAGAATCGTGAGCGGCTTGTCGCTCGCATAATGTAGGGGTAGATCAGACCACAAATCGGCGCTGGGAGTCAACAATCGTGGACTGAATCACGACGATCCCCGTTGCCCCAGATCGAGAACACAGTTAAAGACTTAGTTGAACCCACTCCTGTCCAAAACAGCGTATGCCGTTGGGGCACCCAACGGTGTAGGGTGTTGGTGAATCGCCACACTCACCAGCCTCTCACCGAAGGAGCCCCAACGTGAACGCATCATGCAGCCTGTTCAGCCAAATACTCAAGCTCATCCCACGCACCGACTTCGAGCGCATCGTCAAAGGGACGCGGGCTGAATATCGCAGCAAGGGTTTGTCGAGCTGGAGTCAGTTTGTCGGGATGCTGTTCTGCCAGCTCGGGCGGGCGCATTCGCTGAGGGAGATTGAGGGCGGGCTGAAGAGCTGCGAAGGCAAGCTGATCCACTTGGGGATCACCGCCCCAGTCCGCTCCTCGCTGTCGTACGCGAACAGCCACCGTCCGTGGGAATTGTTCGAGCAGGTCTTCTATGGGCTGTTCGAGACGGTTGCCGCCAAGGTGCAAGGCAAAGGCAAGTTCCGGTTCAAGCACAAGCTAGTCAGTCTCGATTCGACCACGATCGATCTGTGCCTGTCGATGTACGACTGGGCGAAGTTTCGCCGCACCAAGGGCGCGGTCAAGCTCAATTTGGGTGCTCGACCACGATGGCTATCTGCCCTGTTTCGGCCTCATCACCGATGGGAAGGTGCATGATGTCAGAGCGGCCCACCAGATGGGCTTCGCCTCTGGCACGATCGTAGTGGATGATCGAGGCTACAACGACTATCGTTTGTTCGCCAAATGGACCGACGCCCAGGTGTTCTTCCTCACGCGTATGAAGGACAACGCCCAGTTCGAAGTGCTCGCGGAGAGAGAGCCGCCTCAGAACCGCCGCATCCTGAAGGATCAGACCATTCGGCTCACCGGTATGGGAGCACAGAAGAAGTGTGCACATCGGTTGCGTCGTATCGAAGCGCGCCGGGAGGATACCGGAGAAGTCCTGGTGTTCCTGACCAACCACCACGGGCTGGGCGCCAGCACCATCGCCGCCATTTATAAGGATCGCTGGCAGATCGAGCTGTTCTTCAAAGCCCTGAAGCAGAACCTGAAGATCAAGACGTTCGTCGGCACCTCAGCCAACGCCGTGAAGACTCAGATTTGGACCGCATTGATCGCGATGCTGTTGCTGCGCTACCTGCAACGGTCCTCCCGTTTCGGCTGGAGTTTGGCCAATCTCGTGGCCCTGCTACGCATGAACCTCTTTACCCATCGCGATCTGATGGCCTGGCTCGACGAACCGTTCACCACGCCACCGCATCGACAGGACCACCCCCAAGCCCTCTTGGCCTTCGCGTAATCTTGGACAGCACCCGGAGGCACGAATATGAACACCCGTTATCACCCGTCCCAAACCCGTATCACATCACATGGGTTGCCACCTGGTCTCGGCTATTTTGGACAGCAATGACCTAAACCAAAAGCTTTTCGACGTCGGAAAGTGCGGCCATTATCGAAGACCTCATGCGCCATGACACGGACATGCGGGCGGACAATAATTTCGCGGATTCGCATGGTCAGTCCGAGGTGGTCTTTGCACTTTGTCGCTTGCTCGGCAGCATACGGTTGATGCGTCGCCTGAATCGCATCAAGTACGAACGGTCGTATCTGACCGAGAAGAGAACGGTTGGAGAATTTCTCCAACTGGCAGCCATCGTGGCGCGGCCGATTCGGTGGGATCTGATCGAACGTCAGTATGACGAGGTGGTCAAAGCGGCCATCCATTTGAAACGTTGCACGGCGGCCCATATCGTCTATGGCTTCGTCCACGCGACGACCATGATCGTGAACATGTCGAAAGCACTGCCGAAGTAACCCATCCATTTCACTGTCCTCCGCCACCTACACTTTGTCAGCAAATACGGCCTTTCTGGAGTGGCCTGCCCCTACACGGCTCTACACCGCAGAATTAATTGTTGCTCATGTAAGCATCTCGTCTTGACAGACGATACAGATCCGCGTAGTAGTGCACACAACAAACGACTAAGGATAATATATTAGTATAACTACATACTACTTGTGGCATGCCGAGACCGGACATGTGTCGCACAAGGACGCGCATGAATGACGAACCCTCGACGAGCGTTCGCGCTCGCCGGATGATTGAACGAGATATGGGAACTCTGCTCCTCCACACCCTCCAAGACCCGCGGACTGTGGAAATCATGCTGAACGCGGATGGGCGGCTCTGGTGTGAACGGCTCGGGCAGGGGATGGCCTGTATCGGCACATTTCCCGCCGCCCGCGCGGAAGCCATCATCAAAACCGTGGCGGGATTTCATCGAAAAGAAATCACGCGCCAGTCTCCCTACCTCGACGGGGAATTTCCCCTCGACGGCTCCCGCTTTGCCGCACAAATTCCGCCGATCGTTCCCGCTCCGACGTTCGCCATTCGCAAACGAGCACTCGCGGTCTTTCAGCTTGACCAGTATGTGGAGCAGGGGATCATGACGGCTCGGCAACGGGATGTGCTCCTCACCGCCATACAGACTCGTCGAAACATCCTGGTGGTGGGCGGGACCGGTTCGGGCAAGACCACCCTGGTGAATGCACTCATCGACACCATGATGGACACCTTTCCCCATCTCCGCATGTTCATCTTCGAGGACACCGCCGAAATTCAATGCCGCGCCGACAACTGTGTGCAGTACCACACCACGGTGGATGTCACGATGGCGAAGCTCTTGAAGATCTCCATGCGCATGCGGCCCGACACGATCTTGGTCGGGGAAGTCCGAGGGCCGGAAGCCTTGGATCTCCTGATGGCCTGGAACAGCGGACATGAAGGCGGCATCGCGACCCTGCATGCCAACCATGCCAGAGCTGGACTCTCGAAGCTGGCTCTGTATATCAGCATGAATCAAGACTATCCCAAACCGATCGAACCGCTGATTGCCGAAGCGGTGCAGGTCGTGGTGCACATCACGCGCTGTGCGGACGGGCGCCGCGTCAACGATATTCTCGAAGTCCAAGGCTATGAGGACGGCCAGTACGTCACACGGTCCCTAATTGAACCGAAGGAGCACGATTCATGAGCACTGCATCGCACTGGAAACAATACCTGTGGTGCGTCGGCGTCCTGCTGACGCTGTGCGTCATCACTATGCCGCACGAGGCCTACGCGGCCGGGACAGCCGGAGGAGGACTTCCCTACGAATCGGCGTTGACCCGGTTGCGGGCGTCGATCACCGGACCCGTCGCCTTTACCCTCTCCTTGATCGGGATTGTGGGCGCGGCCGGAGTCTTGATCTTCGGCGGCGAGTTGACGGGGTTTTTGCGCATGATGGTCTTTCTCGTATTGTTGATCGCCATCCTCGTAGGCGCCCAAAACGTGCTGACAACGCTCTTTGCCGCTGGGGCAGAAATCGCGTGGAGCGGGGAGGGGAAGACACTGGCAGCGGCGTCTCATCCTGGATTCGTGAGGCTGAGCTAACGATGGCGCTCCGCAAGATCCCGATTCGTCGCGTCATGCACCGAGACAATCTGTTCTTGGGCGGAGACCGCGAACTCGTCCTCTTTTGTGGTGCGGTCGCGTTTGCGCTGGTCTTCACCGCGCAAGAGTTGCGGGCTGGAATCGTCGGTGTGACCTTGTGGTGTTGTCTGCTCTATCTCTTGCGGCTCATGGCCAAAGCCGATCCCAAGCTTCGATACGTCTATCTGCGCCAGTTGCTCTACAAATCGTACTATCCCGCCCGCAGTACCCCCTGGCGGGTCAACAGTCCCAGGCAAGGGAAGCAGTATTCATGATGGTGACGCTGACCGTCTTGATTGCCGGGTTAGGCCTCGTATTTCTCTTGTTGCTGATCCAACGTGTGCGGGAAGCCGACGCGCAGGTGACGGTGAAGAAGCATCGGTCACCAGACCCGGGCCTGTCGGATCTCTTGATCTACGCGGCGATGGTCGAGGACGGGGTGATCGTCGGGAAAAACGGCTCGCTCATGGCGGCCTGGATCTACCGCGGCGACGATCAGGCGAGCAGCACGGAACCTGAACGCGAAGCGGTCTCGTTTCGGATCAATCAAGCCTTGAGTTCGCTCGGCAACGGCTGGATGGTGCATGTGGACGCGGTGCGGCGCCGTGCGGCCGGCTATGCGGCGCCCGGCCTCTCTCATTTTCCCGATGTCCTAACGGCCGCGCTGGATGAAGAGCGACGGCGGCTCTTCGAAGGACTGGGGGCCATGTACGACGGCTATTTTGTCGTGACCCTCACGTACTTGCCGCCCTTGGTCGCGCAACGCAAGTTCGTGGAGTTGATGTTCGACGATGACCAGGCGGAAGCCAGCGTCCGCGACCGCACCAAAGGACTGGTGGAACAATTTACACGAGACTGCGCGTCGTTTGAATCGCGGTTGTCGTCGGTCTTTCGCCTGCAACGTTTGCGCGGACAATCCCTGATCCTTGAAGATGGGTCGACCGTCATCCATGATGAATTCCTACGGTGGGTGCAACGCTGTGTGACCGGCATCAATCAGCCGATCCGCTTACCCGCTCATCCCATGTATCTCGATGCGGTGATCGGTGGACAGGAATTGTGGACGGGTGTCATTCCGAAAATCGGACGACAGTACATGCAAGTCGTGGCGATCGAAGGCTTTCCCCTGGAAAGCACCCCAGGCATTCTCACGGCGCTCGGGGAGTTGCCCCTCGATTACCGCTGGTCGTCCCGCTTTATCTTCATGGAACCCCACGAAGCCGTGCGAGAGCTGACGCGCTATCGACGGAAATGGAAGCAGAAGGTCCGAGGATTTCTCGATCAAATCACGAACTCACAGACCGGTCCATTAGACCAGGATGCGATGGCGATGGTCGCCGATGCGGAGGCCGCTATCGGGGAAGTGAATAGTGGGGTGATCGGGATGGGCTACTACACGAGTGTCGTGGTCCTCATGGATGAGGACCGATCGGAAGTGGAACGGTCGGCGCGTCACATCGAAAAGGTGATGCATCAATTGGGATTTGCCGCACGGATCGAAACGCTCAATACGATGGACGCCTTCTTGGGCAGCTTGCCGGGCCATGGCGTCGAAAACGTCCGGCGTCCGCCCTTGAACACCATGAATTTGGCGGATCTCCTCCCGACCAGTACGATCTGGACCGGCAGTGCCACCGCACCCTGTCCGATGTATCCGCCGAACGCCCCTCCCTTGATGCAGTGCGTCACCCATGGCGCCACCCCGTTTCGTCTGAATCTCCACGTGCGCGATGTCGGTCATACCCTGATGCTCGGACCGACCGGCTCGGGCAAATCGACGCATCTCGGGATGCTCGCCGCGCAACTGCGGCGGTATGAAGGCATGTCGGTTTTTGTCTTCGATAAAGGCCTCTCGATGTATCCCTTGGCGGCAGCGATACGAGCCCACACGGACGGACAGAGCGGATTGCACTTCACCGTGGCGGGAGATGCCAATGAGTTGGCCTTTTGTCCACTTCAATTTTTGGAGACCAAAGGGGATCGGGCCTGGGCGTTGGAGTGGATCGAGACCATGCTCGCTCTGAACGGCGTGAAGACCACGCCGCTCCAACGAAACGCCATCGCGGAAACGGTCATGGCGCTGCACGCCAATGCGTTGAGTCATGATCCCACCCACGGACAGGACCGGCCGCCGGCCTCGCTCTCCGACTTCGTGAATATGGTGCAGGATGAGGAGATCCGCGAAGCCCTGAAGCAATATACGGTGAGTGGAGCGTTAGGGCATCTGCTCGACGCCGAACGGGACGGCCTCGCGCTCGCGGATTTCACCGTGTTTGAACTCGAGGAGCTGATGGGGCTTGGAGATAAGTACGCCCTCCCGACCATTCTCTATCTCTTTCGCCGGATCGAACGGAGCTTGCAGGGTCAGCCCAGCGCCATCATCGTGGATGAAGCCTGGTTGATGCTCGGGCATCCGGTGATCCGGGACAAGATTCGGGAATGGCTGAAGGTCCTGCGCAAGGCCAACTGTCTGGTGGTGCTGGCGACACAGAGCCTCACCGACGCAGCCAATTCCGGCATTTTGGATGTGATCGTGGAGTCCACGGCGACCAAGATCTTCTTGCCGAACGTCTTCGCCCGCGATGAAGACACGTCGGCGCTGTATCGCCGGATGGGACTGAACTCCCGGCAGATTGAGATCTTGGCCACGGCGCTTCCGAAGCGGCAGTACTACTACAGTTCGGAATTTGGCCATCGGCTCTACGATCTCGCCTTAGGACCCTTGGCCCTCGCCTTCGTCGGCGCGTCGGATAAAGAGTCCATCGCGGAGATCCGCGCGCTGGTCGAACAACACGGCGAGGCCTGGACGGACGAATGGCTCGCAAGCCGTGGACTCACGCTGCGCGACTATGGGCCCTATGAAGAGGTAACAGTATGAGTCACCTGATCGAAGCCTGGAAGGACGTGAAGTACCTATTGGGAGGGGAGCGGGTCTCGAAGGACGAACGGCAGTCGCAGATTCCAGTAGAAGGTGGGCGACGGGTCGGGGAGCACGCAAATCCCTATCTCTCCGCTCGACGGACCTGGAACGACCTGAGTAAGGCGCAAGTAGCGACCCGCCGATCCTGGGAAATGATCGCGATCCTGTGCTTGCTCATTGCCCTGGCCTCGGTGGGCGGGATCGCCTACGTCGGGAGCCAATCCAAATTCATTCCCTTTCTCTACCACGTCGATCCACACGGCCATGCGACGGCGATTGGACCGGTTGAGATGGCGAGCCCGGCCGATCCGCGCGTGTTGGCCGCCGCCATTGGCGACTTTATTGGCAATGCGCGGCTGGTGACGGTCGATGCCGCCCTCCAGCGCAAAGCGGTATATCAGGTCTATGCGATGTTGAGCGAACAGGATCCGGCGACCGGCAAGATGAACCAATGGATGAACGGCACCGAGGATTCGAATCCGTTCACCCGAGCGGAGAAAGAAACGGTCACGGTGGATATTTCCACGGTCCTGCCGCAAACCGCGGACACCTGGGAAGTCACCTGGATGGAGTCAGTGTGGGACCGCAAAGGAGAAGTGAAAACTCAGCCGGTCCCGATGCGGGCGCTCGTCACGGTCTATCGTGCCGAACCGTCCACGACGGTGACGGAGGACGAGCTCCGACGCAACCCGCTCTCCGTTTATGTGCGTGATTTCTCCTGGTCCAAACAACTGTGAGTCGTGAGGAACTGAATGAAGAAGACGGTCTTGTGTGTGATGCTCATGCTGCTGCCACTCCATGCGACGGCGGGGAATGACCCAAGCGCCGAAGAGGTGCTGACCGGCTCCAATCCGGCCCTCACGCCACAAGAACAAGTGGGGCTGGCGTACGGCGAACAAGGCACGGCATCAGGCAGTGCGCCGGTGGCGGGTGCCAATGGTTTCATCATATTTCCCTATGGCGTGAACCAGATCAGCATCGTCTGTGCGCCGCTGCATGTCTGCGATGTGGCCTTGCAACCGGGTGAGCACGTCAACTCGGTCAACGTCGGCGATAACGTCCGGTGGTTGATCGAGCCCGCGTTGACCGGGAGCGGCGCGGACGAAGTCCAGCATGTGATCATCAAACCGCGTGAAGTGGGTTTGGAAACCTCGTTGGTCGTCGCGACCAATCGCCGGGCCTATTATCTGCGGCTGCGGTCGCATAAGACCCGCTACATGCCGCAAGTTGCGTTCAGCTATCCCGAAGACTCGGCGATGAAGTTTGAGATGCTCAAAGCGCGCCAGCAACGGGAGATCAAGGAGAAGACGATTCCGCAGACGAGTGACTATCTGCCCAAGCTGTCGTTCGAGTATGACGTGGCCGGTCACGCTGCCTGGAAACCGGTACGGGTCTACAACGATGGCGCCAGGACCGTCATTGAAATGCCGCCGTCGATTTCGCAGACCGAAGCCCCGATCCTCCTGATCGTCCGCAAAGAAGGCGGGCTGTTCACCGACGCTGAGGAAGTGATGGTGAACTACAGTTTGCAAGATCGGCGGTACATCGTCGATACCGTCTTTGAGAAAGCGGTGCTCGTCGCAGGGGTTGGATCGAATCAAGATCGGGTGACGATCCAACGGAGGAAATGACGATGCGACGACTGTCTGTGGTTCTCGGGATCGGACTCGTACTCGCCGGCTGTGTCAGTCCGTCGCCCTATGGCTATCTGGTAAAGGGAGCCGTGCTGCCCCAGATGCCGGAACGGCTCGCACAGGATACGGTCACGAGGATGGAGGCCTTGTACCCTCCCGCCCACACCCGCCTCGCGTTGACCCATCCCGCCACAGACGCCTACGGCGTGGCGCTGATCGAGGCGTTACGGCGAAAGGGGTATGGGGTGATGGAGTCTCGCGTCAACACACGCACGACCCTCACCACCAGAGACGACAGGCCTGTAGCAGTACCGCCGGCCGTGAGTCACAAAGAAGGCCAGCCTTTTGGCTATGTGGTCGATGGGCCGTTCGAGCCTCGCCTGTACCGTGTCACGGTCTTCATCGGGTCGCAATCGTTAAGCCGGGCGTATCGCATGGATGAGCAGATGATCACCCAGGCGGGAGCCTGGGTGCGGAAGGAATAACGGAACGTGAGTACTTCCGCCAATTCTCAGATGTCTCCTGAGCGGTCGCCGGGGTCCATCTCACCCGGAGCCGGGGTTCGTCGCGCCAATAAAGTACCGCTCTATCTCGGGATCGGATTGATCGCGGTGGTCGCTCTCGTGGTGGCGATGGTGGCGAGTGATCGGGCCCAGCAACAAGCGCAGATGTTGAAATCAACCACAGGGCCGCATCAGCAAAGCAAAGGCGGCGGGACGCTGGCGCTGGCGGATCGGATCGCGGGATCGCACCTGGGCGGCGTGATCCCGCCCGCGCCCTCAAAGCCTCTCATGCGCAACGAGCTCACTCAGCCAGAGGCACCGCTGGTCGGGGCGGGGAGTCTCAATGCGGAAGGACAAGTGAAGGCGGATATTTTGATCGCACGGCCTGACGATCTCGAGGCGCCACCGCTGCCGAATCGAGCCGGAGGACTCCAGCTGGTCACCGGCAAACCGCTGTCGAGAACCGCATCGAGTGAGGAGCGGGAGGCACTCAGACTCGCGAAGATCCAACAGCTGCAGGACGCGCTCAAAGCGCCATCCACCGTCACCTTTTCCCTCGTCCGGAGCGAGAAACCCCCACCGACGATCACGAGTCAGTCGGAGCCCCCTTCGACAAGCGACCTGCGCGACCGCGTAGCCGACGCCCAACAACAGGTGGCGAATGCGGCGCGGAGTGACGACCCCATGAGGGCGTATCAGGCGCAACTCACGCAATTACGACAATCCGGGATGCTCGGCCCCTTTGACGGAGGATCGGAGTCGTCACTGGCTGCGAAACTCAGCGCTCCCAGTGGGAACACAAGCACAGCACATCCTGTGGGAGGAGATCGGTGGAAACACGACGGACAACAGCTCCCGCCTCGTGCCCAATTCGTGATTCAAGCCGGTGATGTGCTCCCGGCGCTCATGATGTCGGAAATTGATTCTTCGTTACCGGGTCAAATCATCGCGCAAGTGTCGCAGCATGTGTACGATACGCCCACGAAGACCCACCTCCTGATCCCACAGGGCACCAAACTCATCGGGACCTATTCGAGTGATGTCGGATACGGACAGAAAGCCTTGCTAGTGGCCTGGCAACGGCTCGGATATCCCGACGGCAAAACGCTCGATATCGGCTCCATGCCGGGGGCCACGGGCGCGGGGGCATCCGGCCTCACCGATCTGGTCAACAATCACTACATCAGGCTGTTCGGATCGGCTCTCTTGATGTCTGCGGTGACGGCCGGTGTCACGTTCAGCCAGCAACAAGCCCAAGGGGCCGGCATTCCCGGGCAAGTCGGGATTCCCCAATACAATGCCGGGACCGCCATGAGCCAAGCCCTCGGCCAGCAATTGGGACAAGTCACAGCCCAGCTCATCGCCAAGAATCTGAGCATCGCGCCCGAACTGACCATTCGTCCCGGGTATCGGTTCAACGTCGTGGTCGTGAAGGACCTCGTGTTGCCGAAACCGTACCAAGAGTTCGATTACGCAGGAAAGGAGACGCCATGAAGCATCGTGCACACCGTCTGGCAGGCCTTGTGTTGTCAGTTGCCCTCCTGTCTTCACTCACCCCGAGCTATGGCAGTGGGATTCCGACCTTCGACGGCGCGGTGCTGGCCCCGGCGGTGACGGGGGCGATCTCGAACATGGCCCAACAACTGAAGCAAATCGAGCAATATCGGCTACAGCTGCAGCAATATGTGAACATGCTGCAAAACACGATGAACCCCGGCTTGTTTATCTGGGACAACGCGCAGGACACGATGAACGATCTGCGCTACATGATCGATACCGTATCGTTTTACCGACAGTTGTATGGGACGGTGGCGGGCTTTACCGGCAACTTCCACGACATGGCATGGTATCGCAATGCGCAGTGCTTCAAAGAGCCGGGCTGTTCTCCGAGTCAGTGGGGCCTGATCTTGGAGAACGAGGTCATCGGAGCCCAATCGCAAAAGAAATCGATTGAAGCCCTGTTCCGGGGATTGGAACGCCAGTACGAGACGCTGAATGGCGATGCACGACGGTTGAAGCGGCTCCAACTGGCCGCCCAAACGTCCAACGGGCAACTGGAAGGGATTCAGCACGCCAATATGTTGGCGAGTGCGGAAGCGAATCAATTGCTGCAGATTCGGGCCGCCCTCTTGGCGCAACAGAACATGGACGCGACCCGCCAACAAGCGCAGGCGGATCGAGAGGCGATGCAAATGGCAGCGGACCGGAATGCTCGTCTCGGCACCTTTCAAGCAAGTCCCCGGCGTGCGTGGTGACTCCGAACGACAACGTCGTGTACGGGTTATGAGTTATCAGACTATTCAGACATGAGAGGCATGTATGGTTTTAGGAACTTGTTTTCAACAACCAGCCATTCTTGGCTGGAAGTTTCGTCCTATCGTCTTCGGCCTGATCTTGAGTGGAGTTCTCGGGATAATTGGGTGCACGCAAGAAGCACTCGATCCCGTACAAACGGTCGCGTGGTACAAGGCGCATGAAGCGGAACGAATCGCGATGGCGACCAAGTGCCACAACAATCCTGGTCAATTGGACAAGACACCGAATTGCATCAATGCGCAACAAGCGGTGGATGACATCGCCATCGGAAGATGAAAACATTCCAAGCATCCTCGATAGACACCCCTCGACAGGCAACTGAGGGGGACCGGTTGTTGCATTTCACACAACAGACGATGATCGGCCTGTTGCTCGTCCTCTGGTGGTGGCCGAGTGAAGCCCAGGCGGCCATCAATTCCTCAGGGCTTCTCGATACCGCCATCCAAAATTTTCAGACGAGCGCGGCCGGCTGGGCGACCTACATTACCGCGCGAGCCTCGTGGCTCTTTTGGACGCTCGCCACGATCTCCTTAGTGTGGACGATGGGGCAGTTGGCGCTGCGCCGTGCGGAGACTGGGGAGTTTTTAGGGGAGTTCCTTTCCTTCACGTTGATGACGGGGTTCTATTGGTGGCTACTGACGAATGGTCCGACCTTCGCCATGCAGATCATCAATTCGATGCGCCAACTCGCGGGGAGTGCCAGCGGGTTGGGACCGAGTGTCTATCCGTCTACGCTTATGGATATTGGATTTCAATTGCTCGATCAGGTCGTGACCCAATCATCGGTCTGGTCGCCGGTTGTGAGTGCATTTAATTTATTGCTCTGCGTCATCATCCTCATTGTGGTGGCCCTCATCGCCATTAACATGTTGGTGCTGTTGGTGAGTGGGTGGATCTTGGCCTACGCCGGGATCTTCTTCCTGGGATTCGGGGGGTCCCGATGGACCTCCGATATGGCGATTAACTATTACCGCACGGTCCTGTCACTCGGCGCACAACTGGCGGGGATGGTCTTGGTGGTGGGCATTGGCTTCTCCTTCATCAATCTGTATTACGTAAACATGAGCAGCCAAGTGAGTATGAAGGAAATGGCGGTGTTGATGGTGGCGGCGATTGTGCTGCTGGGGCTCGTGAATAAGATCCCGCCGTTGCTCGGAGGTCTCGCGATGGGTGGTGGCGTGGGGGCGCTGGGGTCGGGCGTGTCGTTGGTCTCAGCGATCGGCACCGCGGCGGCTATGGCTGCGGGGGTTGGACTCGCGGCGAACATGGCGCGGGCAGGAATGGCAGGTGGCGCGTCCGGGTCTCAAGCCCTGATGCAAGCCGTGTCGAACGGCAGTGGGAGTGCGCCTCCCTCAACCAATATGATCACGGGCCCACGTGATGTACCAAATGGAAGTGGGCCGAGTGGGAGCCCACCAAGTACGCCTCCAAGAGGAAGTCCAAGCGGGAGCATGCCGTTAGCGGCAGCCATGGATGGCGTGAGTCCAGGGCCACAATTCACCGGTCGCGCCTATCCCAGTGTCGCCACCAGCCAGGCGAACACATCAACGCCATCGTTGGAACCCACCTTTGGTGATGAGAGCCTGTCGAAGGGCAAGACCGACAATACAGCGTTTGATCCGAAAGAAGAAATTGCCGCGTTTCGTGATCGGAAAGAACCCTTCACCGAGCCGAAAGGAGGAAAAACATGACCATCCACTCCACACGCATGCTCGTATTAGCGCTCAGTCTTTCGTTCTTCTGTTTCAGTACCTCACCGGTTCAGGCGGAAAGCGCAGGAGTTCCGCCACCGGCCACGCCCCACGCCCCAACAACGCCAGGAGCAACCCCTTTGCCCCCTGGGATGAGTCCGAACAGTGGAGCCTTGTCGCTGCTCACAGGGATAGCTCGTGACGCCTGCGAAGCCATGCTCTGTCTGTCCGCGATTGGGTCCGCTCCTGCCGAGTGCGCCTCAGCATTAGCCAAATACCATGCGGTGCAAATGTTTGGCGGAGGCCCTGCCTTTTTAGCGGCCTGTCCGCTGGTGCGCTGAGATCAGCAATGATGGCTGCGGATCTGCCACCTCAGGACCAGGAACGGGTCGTCTGCTCGATCATGGCTGCGGTGAAATACGAAGTCCCGGCCAACATTGTGCTGGCGGTCGCGGAGAAGGAAGGAGGCAAGCCGGGACAATGGGTGAGAAATACCAACGGCACCTATGATGTCGGTCCCATGCAGTTCAATACATCCTACCTTCACAATCTAAAGCCATACGGCATTACGGCTATGGATGTTGAACAGTCAGGCTGCTACCCCTATGAATTGGCGGCCTGGCGGTTACGGCAACATATCCTCAATGATAAAGGGGACCTCTGGACGCGCGTCGCCAATTTCCATTCGCGCACCCCGACACGAAATGCCCGCTATCGATCCAGCCTGATGCGCAAAGCGGCGAAGTGGGCCGAGTGGCTCACCGCGCGATTTCCCACCGTTAGGTTTGCCGATCAATACAACAAGAAATAGGGGCATGATCGTGTTCGATCATACCCCATGAATGATGACGGCGACGGAATGGCACGAGCCGCCAGGCCCCCGGACAAACTCATTCCTCGTGGAGAGGCAACGCGATGGCTCAATTTATCTGTTCGATGAATGTCTCTCATCGATCATGAGAGGCACCCGTTGTCGGCGAAGCTGTAATGACCGGATTCGCCGATGATGACGTGGTCCAGCATCCTGATGCCAATAATGTCGGCGGCCTGCTTCAGGCGGGTCGTGAGCTGCCGGTCCTCGCTGCTGGGTGTATGATCCCCTGAGGGGTGGTTATGCGCGCAGATGAAACCGGCGGCATTCATGAGGATGAGGGGCTTGCATACCTCGCGCGGGTGGACGATCGCCAGGGTAAGGGAGCCGATCGAGACGGTATTCATACCGATGACGGCATTCTTCGCATCCAGCCCGATGACGATGAAATGTTCCCGGTCGAGATCCTGAAGCATGGGCCGCAGGAGCCGGTCGGCGTCCGCCGAGGAGGAGAGCTTCTGCTCCGTGTAGGTGCCACGGGTTTCTCGGACGAGCGAGATTCTGAAGCGGGGAATATAGGTGTTCCGGTGTGGCATCTTTCTCTCCTTTTTGAAGGTGGTGTTGCTCTGTCGCGGAGAGTTCAAGAGCAAAACCACCCCGAAGGAAAAAGGAGAGGAGAAGGCGGGCGTTGCCGGCGGGATACGAAGCGGTGGGCGTGACTGAGCGTTTCACCAGAAGGCATGACCAGTGCGATCGCGCCGGGGCGGGTTACGTCCGCTGGTGCAAAGCCGGAAACATGATCGATTCCCGGACGGGGCAGAGCGTCATCCGGCCTCGGGGTCTGCGCACATGAGCTTCATGAAGCATTCGTCCTCGACGCGGTGCTTCGCGGCGGGTACTGCCCATACGCGACACTCCTCCTTGCGGGTGTGACCGAAACGGCAGCCGGGCGGTGGTGGGGCGTCACAGGATCAGAAGGCAGAGACGGCTTCGAGACAATGCTGCGTGGACGGGCAGCCTGAAAGGCCACGGCAGTTGCAGCCTGAAACAGTGGAGGATGACACGAAACGGATGTCAGCGTATGAACTGGAGCATCGCAGCGGGAGAGAACTTTGCGTCCTGTTTCAAACTGTGTCGCAGACTCTTATCCGGACGAAGCAGGGGACGCGTGAAAACATCAGCCGGGTACGCGTCGTCCGACGTGCTCATTGACCACCGATGAAGCGGCTTCGGCACAACCCGGAACGGCTTCCTTTAGGCCATCCCCAGGCATCTGAGGATTTTCAGGGCGGATTCCAACCTGATGGTCGTCCGTTGCTGCTCGAAGTCGTTGACTGTCGGCCCGCTGACGCCGGCAAGCACGGCCAGCTTCTTCTGGCTGAGTTTCTGTTCCTTGCGACGCGTTACCGCTTCTTCGACAAGGTCTTGCCAATCAAGGCGAAGGTTCCGTTCCATCGTGTGTCCATGTGGGTGAGAATGTCATCCTTTAATGACGTGCTCCCGATCCTGCCTTTCATCAAGGCGTCGCGGGCGGCTTGCCGACGCTTCTTGAGCTGGTCTGCGGCCATCGCGATGGCCTCCGCCGACAATCCGAATTCCTGCCCCAGCTTGATCAGTGTCTGCGGCTTCAGGTTCCCTAATGGAATGTTGTCGGCTCCGCCGATCGAGAGGGCGATGGTCTTGTACCCGTATAAAGCCGCGGATACGGCGTCGTAAGCGGGTGATAACCGCAAGCCGGCATCCGTATGGAACATGGCGAAGTTCTTCAGATGCATATCGGTATTGCCGAGCAGGAGCCCGGCAAGGATGCGCAAGTAGAGCCTGTAGATTTCAGCGGGCAAGCAACCCGGTGTCTCACGGATAAAATCCGCCATGCGTTTGTGGCTTCCGCCATATTTGGCGTCGGAAGGGTACCCCAGCAGCTGGTTAAACTCCTCGAAATGGATCCGTTGCCCGTCCGCCGTCCGGTCAAATCGCGTGATGATGAGCGATTGCTCGGTCAAGCCCTCTATCGTTCCCATGTGCAGATCAACAATCGTGTCGTCGGGTAGCAGCGCCTTGAGCGCCATGGTCGTCAGGTATTCATTGGCGGTTAGATCCTCATGCCGCGGCGATGGAAACTTTCCGATATGCGTGCTCAATTCGCGCGCACGCGCCGGACGGAATGTTCCATCCTGCTCGATCAGGGCCAGCTTGGGCTGGATACCCGAGAGCGAGGCCCGCCCGGCCATGACCGCCATGTCCATAGGATTGTCGGGTTTGATGATGCCGCGCTCCTGCGGTTCCGGATCGATCACTGAGACGGCGCCCGCGCAGTCCTGACCGAAGGCCAGCAGCAGTTCGAAGCGCGAGGCCCGGCGCTTGGCCAGCAGGCGCGTCTGTGCTTCTTCCAGCCAGCCTTCGGCGACCAGATTGTCAAAGAATGGCGGCAGGCCTGACTCCGAGAGAAATGGCGCTGCCTGAAGAGGAAGGCTGTGAGCTATGGACGGCTGACCTGATGACAGGTAGCTGTCATGGTAGGTAAAGGACGTTCGGTCCCCCGGTTCTTGGCGCAGGGTGCCGGCGAAGTGATCCTTATAATAGATATGTCCCCACAGTAAGTGAGCCATGGTAAAGTATAACTTACCATACGTGCTATAGCTTTAATAGGGTAAATCATGGTTTTTCTTTATTCATATTTAATTGTTCTGGTGAATTAGGACTTACCAACTGGAGACCATAAGGAAAACCGCTACCGATCGTCATAACCAGGCTGTCGGGCATGGTTGGGCGCACCGCGATACGCCTCTTGAATGTTCACGGTGATCAATATTTATCTCGACGCCGAGCGGCACGTCTCGGTCACCTGAGCATAATGCTCCTCCAGCTCCTTCTCGGTAGAGCTCCTTCGATCTCTCTGATAAGGGTGTCGACGAGCGTAAACGCCATGATCTCAACCTCATAGAAATTTTCCGTATTCGACAGCACGGCGACTGTCACCGGTTCACCTCGAGGCGGGATGACGTGCAATGCCGCCGACGTATACCCAGGACCGCCGCCACTGTGGCCATATAGGACGCCATACGGGGACTCGAGATCTGCAATCAAACCCAGTCCATAACTCGGCGACACGAACCGTTGAGTAGAGGGGGTCGCCGCGCGCACAACTGTACGCATCTCATCAAGCAGCGCCGGAGGCACGAGTACACCGGCAAACAGCCGTTCGTAAAATCGGACGATATCGGAGGCCGTGGATGCGACGACGCCTGGCGCGACCCAACCCGGGTCATACCTCGTTCGGACATCCACGGGGAATCCATCCGACGACACAGAGAAACTGTATGCCGGCGCCAATTCCTGAAAATCCTGTCGATGTCGTACCACAGCGGTGTGTTGCAGACCTAACGGCTCACACACGTCTCTTGTGATAGTCTCGGCGAAGCTTTACTGGCACAAGGTTTCGAGAAGCCGGCGCAAGATCATGTAGCCGATGTTGGAGTACAACCACCCCTGTCCCGGTTCAAAGAGCAACTGGTGTGCATGGGTCCGCTCAAGGAACTCGTCATATGACCAAGGCGTTTCTCCTTGCTTGACCGCCTCGTGGTAGGCTGGCACCAGGCCATACTCCGGCAACCCACTCGTGTGTTGAAGGCATTGACGTATGGTGATTCGGGAGGCATGGGGCGCATCCGGTAACCACTTTGCTAAGAGGCCATCTAACTCCAGCTTGCCCGAGGTCACCAGTCGCAGGATCGCCGCCGCCGTAAAACTTTTACTGATGCTTTGGACCAAAAACCGCGAGTCGGCATGGATGGCGTCGTCTGTGCCGTTACCAACCGCGGTCATGACCCCGGCCTGGATGTCCTTGCCCAATCCCTCCTGATAGGCAAACGACACCGCGGCGCCTGGGACCCGGCAGGCGGGCGGCTCAAGATAGGGCCATAAGCGTTGGACCAACCTCGTGTTCATACCCATACTCACCTGATCTCCGATTCAGCGTGAAACCGCGCATGACCCGCCTTCAGTCGTTTATGTTCACGCCTCTCGGAGACGCAAGGAAGATGCAGCCGAGTGGAGGGGCGTGGGCTATTCGGAAGCTCCCGTCACCTGCTTTGGAGTGCACGAATCAGTCGTCCAAAGTCGATCTCTCCCCACGACTCCGCAATCTTTCCACTCTCGACGCGGTAGACGACCAAACCAGTGAACTCTACCGAACGTCCAGTCGGATCTATCTCTTCGAACCGGCCGCGATGGGTCGCTCGGGCGGTCGTCCGAAGCACCACTCGGTCGCCTTCGGCAATCAGATCATCAATGGTATGGTGGGCATCGGGAAAGGCTTCGACAAACTGCCTTTCAAGACGTTCCAGTTCGTCTCGGCCCATCGTCGTGGCGCCTAGGTGGCCAACGTAATTAGAGGCAATGAAGTCATCGAATCTCCCAGCAAATCGCGAATTCGCGAAGGCGATCCAGCGACGAATGAGATTCTTGTGCTCTGCAAGATCCATTGGCATGATGACGTATGCGGTCTCTTCCAAAATGGCGGCATGATTGCCGGTCCATGCGTGCGACTGTACCGAGGCGACACGGTTCGTGCAATACCGTCCCCTCACAAGGCTCGCTTATCCACAAGGTAGCATCGGTGCGACATTGCAGCCTGGGAGTCTGGCGCGATCCTTTGTGAGAAGTGTCCGCTGCTAATCCCACCGCGCAATCCGCCTTGACAGCCCTGTCGCATCTCGCTACAACCATCGCTCACCGTCTACACGGAAAGGAGCATTCCATGGGAAAACCCCTCACCAAGTCACAGATCGCCGAGCATCTCGCTGAGAAATCTGGACTCACTAAACGAGCGATGGTGCAGGTTCTCGACGAGTTCGCCGCCTTGGCCTATCGAGAGGCAAAGAACGTCTTTACCATCCCTGGTCTCGGCAAAATCAAGCTCGCCAACCGCAAGGCTCGCATCGGCCGCAATCCCCAAACGGGCAAAGCAATCAAGATTCCTGCCAAACGCGTGGTCAAATTCAGAGTTGTGAAGGCCGCGAAAGACGCTATCCTCGGAAAGAAATAACGCCCGTCATCGGATAGGCCCACAACCGGTGGACACACTGCGAGCACAACGAAGAGACCGCATCAACCAGACGTGACTGAAAAGACCGCTCCGCAAGAATTCAGCTCTGGGTCTCAACGCGCGATCACAGCGTCAATGTTGTATAGCCTCGTGACTTGCCCGCATCGGGTCACCATGGATGTGTATGCGGATCCTGCTCAACGCGATCCCGTGAATCCCTTCGTGGAACTGCTGTGGGAGCGTGGCTCAAGTGTGGAGCGTGAACGCATGGCCGCCCTTGATATTCCGTTCGTGGATCTCCACACGTTCACCACGAGCGAGAAAGCTCACAAGACGCGCGAGGCCATGGCCGCCGGCGCTCCGCTCATCTATGGTGGCCGGATTGAAGCCGATGATCTCCTGGGAGAGCCTGATCTGCTGCGTAAGGAAGGAACCGGCTATGTGCCAGGCGACATCAAATCAGGAGCCGGGGAGGAGGGGAGCGGTGACGAGGGCGACAACGGCCGGCCTAAAAAAACCTACGCTGTCCAGTTGGCGCTGTACATGGATATTCTCGAACGCATGGGCCTTTCCACAGGACGCCGTGGGTTCATTTGGGATGTGCATGGTGCGGAAGTGACCTACGACATGAGCGTGCCGCGCGGCGTGCGTACCACGGAAACGTGGTGGGACTTCTACGCGGCACAATTGGCGACCGCGCGCGACATTATGGCCAGGACCCATGACACCGTGCCCGCCTATGCGTCAGGGACCTGCAAACTCTGTCACTGGTACAGCTGCTGCTTTCAAGCCGTGAAGGTAGCTGATGATCTGACGCTCATCTCCGAGCTTGGTCGGGCGAAACGTGATGTTATGTGTGGCCATATCAGGACCGTGGCAGAACTGGCAACCATCAATCCCGGGGTGTACACCAAAGGCAAGAAAACCGTCTTTACCGGGATTGGCCCTGATACGTTGGCAAAGTTCCATGAACGGGCAAAGCTCTTAAGCAGACAGAATCCCAGGCCCTATCTGAAGGCACCGATCACGTTGCCAACGCATGAGTTGGAGGTGTTCTTCGACATTGAAGTCGATCCAATGCGGGATGTGTGCTACCTACACGGTTTCATCGAGCGCCGTGGCCGCGACAACAGCACCGAGAAATTCATCGGCTATTTCACGTCAGACACCACACCAGAAGCCGAGAAATCCGCATTTGCCCAGGCCATGGACTACATGCGCCACGCCCAGCCTTGTGCGATCTTTTACTACTCCAAATACGAACGGACGATCTATCGCAAGTTGCAAGCTAAGTATCCCACGGTGTGCAGCGCGGACGACATTGAGGCGCTGTTCGAACCGACCAACACCATCGATCTGTATACCGATGTCGTCAAACCCCATACCGAATGGCCGACCCATGATTTCTCCATCAAGACGCTGGCCAAGTATCTGGGCTTTCACTGGCGAGACACGCACCCATCCGGTGCGGCCTCAATTCAGTGGTTTGACGAGTGGGTCAAAACAGGTTCGCCTGAAACGAAGCAGCGTATCCTTGATTACAACGAGGACGACTGCCGGGCGACGCGGGTGTTACTCGATGGTATTAGGAATCTGACGTAGCTGAACGAAGAAATTAGGATCAGGAAATAAGTAAAGAATGCTCACCATGCCTTCCTAATACCGCGTATCCACTAAGTTGCCGTATCGGCCGTAGCAGAGAGAGCCGCTCTTATCCTTATGCGGGTTCAGAGTTGTCGTCATCTGCTTGCGGTTGAAGCGCTTTCCGCAAGCCCTGCACTCGTAAACATAGGTTGGTCCACTCGGATAGCCGCTTCTCCGGCTAGAGCGTGTGCGCAATGTGCTTTGCATCGGACGTGATATCTCCCGCGTTGTCGTCGGCGCGATCGCCACAGGGCCGGTTGGCGTCAATTCAATTGCGAATTTTGGCACGAAGGTCTGGTTTGTGACTCGTGCCCCCTGAATACGGTCCACGCGGTAGCTGCGATGTTCACCTTTATCAAGGTTATGTGCATGCAGGATGATGTTGTCGTCTCGGGTACGGCGCAGGGAGTACGCTTCGATCCGCCGCGTCGAACCCTGATACTGAAGTTCAACACAAAGGCGGTTGGACGCCGCAAAGCGGATAATCTCAAGATAGGATTGTACCGTCCCAGAGACCGGCAGCCGCAAGGTGCGTTCGCGGATCAACTCTTCATCGCCCGCCCCGATATAGGCAGCAGGGCTTACAGGTATGATCCCGCGCTCAAGCCAGGCGAAGAAATCGGGCAGCACAGCCCAGAAGGCTTCCAGCGGCGGCAGCGCGGGCAGCTGATGAGCAAGCATCGTCGCCCATCCGCCTTCAAGATCAGCCCGGTGAGACTCAAGATCGGCCAGTCCGGGCACGCGGATGCCTTTGAATTCGCATTTCTGGCGTAGTACGTCGAGCAACACAGCAGGCGCAGGACGCGCATCGATATTGCGGAACAAGTTAATGACATCATATAAATCGCGAGGACGCGTCCGCTCGGCAAGCGCTCTCACTTTTTCACCGAAGGCTTCTTCATAGGCATACGCTCGCACGATGATGCCGCCATCCGGTGCATCGCTATACGGATGAAAGACCGGCAGTTCCGTCGGTGCCAACACAACACGTTCATCGGCGGTAAGATCGAGCTTGACGCGTGGCATGCTCTTGCCGCGCGGTGACACCGGCCCCTGATAACCGATGCGGCCCTGACAGGCCGGGTTCCCGCGTGGGTTTTGAAAGATTTCAAACTGCTGGAAGTCGGGCGGCAGCTCGACGCCGGTTTCTTCATAGATTCGCTCACCGATCTCGGCGAACACGCCTTTCAGGAAGTCCGCATTGATATGCGCGGGATCGGTCAGCGTAAAATCAAGGTCTTCAGAGAATCGGTATGTCTCGAAAAAGCATTTCTTGAGACAGGTCCCGCCTTTAAATATCCAGCTTTCGGCAAGGGCATCGTGGTTGTAGATGCCCCACAAGAGCCAGCCCAGGACGTAGTCCTTTTCGACGACGTGCGGATTGAGGCCAAGCGTGGTTGCGGTATCAATGATCTCGCGTTTATCGATCATGCGACCCTCCCGACACCCAGCTTTGGGGGATCCAGAGCCGCCATTTTGAGATCAGTCGCGTACAGGGGAGTGCCGGGTCAAGCTTGGCATTGCCTTTGGTCAACCGCGCGCCGCACGCCTCAACTAAACTGACCGTGTCAGAACGGCGTTCGGCCAGAAATCCTAACCGCTTGAACACAGCGCCGTTGGCAAGACGGTCAGCGTACTCAATGAGTGTCTGATCGTTTCGGTCAGATCGGTTGAGATAGGCATCTAAACAATCGGCAACATGCTGGATCCCGCCGCCAATGAGAGGATCGCATAACATGTCGGTTATGGTTCGGTGGACGTCGGAGACCATGACTTTTGAGCGAGCACGCCAGACTGCTTTCGTGCCGAAAATATTCTTCGCAGCGACATGGCACAGTGTGAATTGAGCCCCATGACGTTCTTGCTGCTTTTCCCGAACCGGCTGGCTGGTCATCACGATGATGTCGCGGAAGATCTGCTCAGTCAGGTCCCAATGTTCCGCCGCCGTCCGGCCACCAATATAGGCGGGATCATACAGGGCAGGGACGAGCACCCATGGGTCTTCAAGGACGTGCTCGCTTTCCAGGGAATGGAGTGCCACCGGCACATAGCTGCCCTGCGCAACGCGGCGCAGCCAGCCCTGCTTGGTCCACCGTGAGAGTAGCTTGGATGCGTCTGCTCGTTGGACAGACAAAACCGCAACAACATCATCGATGCAGATGACATCACCTGCCGCCTGTATCACCGCGGCGAGCCTGCGACGCCCTTGCGGGATCAATTCACGCTTTGAGTACACTTTAGTGTCAATAATTCACACTATAAATGAATATGTGTAACTATAGTATACTTACAGTAATGTTAATGGTCAATCACAGAACAGCGTGATCACCAGGGTGTCTGCTGAGCGCGATTCGATGCCGAACGACACTCTGCGAGACGGTAGACATGTGCACGACCGAAACGTGGATCAAGTGGCCATGCGAGCACAATCGATGACTGACGATCGAACAGGCTTGCCAACGCTGAGTAGGCCAGAGATCGGCTGTCTCTAGGCTGCGCTTTTGGTAGGACGCAGGCGGACTTTCACCTCGACATGAGACCCGAGACGGTTGAGCACCGAAATGAGCCGGTCAGCCGTGAAGCGTCCAAGATCGGCATGGCGAAGGCGAGAGAAATCGGCCGCCACGATGCCGGTCCGCGCCTGCGCCCCTCGCACCGTTAGGCGTTCCCGGTCCAGGGTTTTGATAATCTCGGTCGCAAGAATCGCCTTGAACTGATCGGCGTCCGCGTGGATCCGGCCGAGATCTCGGAACGCATTGCCGCTGCCCGAGACGACCTCCAGCTTGTCTTTCTGTTTCATGAGAGCATCTCCTTGAGGCCCTTTAGTCGGTTCCTGATCAGATCAATTTCATATTTCGGTGTCTTGACGCGAGTCGTGGATTTCTTCTGAAACGCGTGCACCACCCAAATGTCGTTTGCCAACTGCCGTCAACTACCGGGAGTGAGGCCAAATTGTGCAAAACGAGGTCCACGAACATTGGAATTGTCCCGGTGTGGTGGAACCGTCTCACGATACCACGAGACGTGCTGTTGCGGAGGTTGGGGGACCGCAACGCACTGATTAGCAGGAACTAGGTTCCCGACAGTTTCGGGGCGGGCGGGAAGCGCTCGGTCCGGACGGACGCACAAGCCTCATCAATCATCGCCTGGAGCTCATCGGGCGACAGGTCTGCAAACCTCTCACGGACTTTGTCTAGCACGCTCGCCCAATCCGCGTTCGCCTGAGCCGTCCCCTGATGAATCAAAAGCCCGTCGATTTTCGCCATCGTCGGTTGTGGAGCAGGTACCCGGAGCAACACTCCGTCGGCCTGCTCGTGGACCTCAAGTGCCATGTTGGGTCTCAGCCCAAGTCGGTCTCGCAGCACTTTGGGGACAACGATTCGCCCAGACTTATCTAGTTTTACATCCATGGCATTGATGATGCCATATACCATAAGGAATGGGAAATGGAGTCGTTCGCCGGTCCTCCCGACTTACAAGGGGACCGTACAGTCCGCCGAAGCCACCTTTGGCTCAACACCATCCGAACCTACACCATTGAGCAGTAGGGGGATGAGGGAGCATGCTTTTAAAAACACAAGCCCTGTTCCAAGATTCGCCGTTGTTCACGTTTCAACAGATCGTTGAGAGATCCACTGCGGTTGGTACCGCCCATGGGTTCACCCTCGATTCATGTCGATCCCGTGTCGTCGAAGATCGACAGGCCGCTCAGAGATTCAGTCCTCATACACCGTGCTCCGATGGGCCACCCGCACCACCAAGACCACCATTCTGCTATCTTCGATCCGGCAGATGGCTCGATAATCACCGATCCGATATCGCCACAGACCCGCGAACGAGGCTTTCAAGGGTTTGCCAAACACGCGAGGATCTTCAGTGGGCGCAATTCGGTCATCGAAGTAATCCAGAATGGCCAGTTGAGCCTGCCGGTCGAGCCGCTTCAGATCTTTGAGCACGCGCCGGTCATATTCAATGGTCCAGGCCAAGTTCCTGCCTCATCTCGTCGGAGCTGAGCCGGGGGGCTGGCGTTTCTAATCGCTGTTCTGCGATATAACGATCCTCCAACTCGTCGAGATGCTCTTCTAACAGGAGTCGGATGTAATAGGTCTTGGTCCGACCTGTCCCTTCGGCAAGCTGTTCTAAGCGGTCTTCTAGTTTTTTCCCCAATCGTAGGGAGACCATCACACCTCCGTCATACATGTTGTACGTGTATGAAGTATATGACGCCTGATAATCTGTGTCAACTCTGATACGGACTGACTCGTATAGATCATTGTTTTACTTGACAGAATAAAAACTATGAGTATGATAAAGGACGTTATCATACTCTATTATTCGGTAGGGGACAGCCAAGAGAAACCACATGCAACTAGTAATACCAGGCACGAGGAAACTCCCCGCCCTTTTCACACCGACGCCCAACGCGACCAAACGGTTCGTCGAATTCTTTACCGCCAACATTCGAAACCCGAATACGCGAAAGGCCTACAGCTGGGCGGTCGCAGAATTTGCGACCTGGTGCGAGCGGCATGGGCTTCTTTCCTTGCAAGCCATTGAGCCGGTACATGTCGCCACCTATATTGAAACATTGCAACGCCGGTTAGCCGCTCCATCTGTAAAACAACATCTCGCCGCGATTCGTATGTTGTTCGATTGGCTGGTGGTCGGCCAGGTCATCCCTGTGAATCCGGCCAGCTCCGTGCGGGGGCCGAAGTATTCAACGAAGAAAGGCAAGACCCCGGTGCTCATGGCCGATGAAGCCCGTATGCTGATCGAGGCCATTGACGTGCGGACGGTCGTCGGCTTGCGGGATCGTGCCTTGATCGGATTGATGGTCTATACGTTCGCGCGAATTGGCGCGGCCCTGTCGATGCAGGTGGAAGATGTCTACATCCAAGGCCGTCGGACCTGGGTGCGCTTGCATGAGAAAGGCGGCAAGCTGCATGCGATGCCCTGTCATCACAATCTTGATGAGTACCTTCATGCCTACCTCAAGACTGCCCAGTTGACCGAGGGCACAAGCCCGCTCTTTCGGACGATGCATGGCCGGACGGGGCAGCTCTCCGACAAACCGATGACGCAGGCGGATGCCTACCGCATGATTCGCCGCCGCGCCACGGAAGTAGGTATTCGCACGAAGATCGGCAACCATTCGTTCCGCGCGACGGGGATTACGGAATATCTCCGGAACGGCGGGAAACTCGAAATTGCCCAGCAGATGGCGAACCATGAGAGCGCACGTACGACGGGCCTCTATGATCGACGTACGGATCAGGTCTCGTTGGATGAAGTGGAACGGATTGTGATTTAACGGCAGGCGATGCAGGGATCAGCCGTGATGATGAGGCACCGCTTTACAATACGGGGTCCTCAATATTGATGCTGATTCCCCGCCTGGTCCACATCCTACCGTGTATGCGACGGCAGTCGGCCACTTTGTGACAATCGCTACGGCTAGCTCCACGCTGGAGAGCTGCCGTTCATGAGAGATGGTGCTCGCTTCGTGCTAACCTTGACTGGATTGGGCATGAGGGGGCTGGAATGAGGTGGGCCTGGAGGTACTATTTAAGTGAAGGACAATCTATGACCACAGGAGGGAAAACCATGCAAATGGAAGAAGCTCAAGAACCGAGAGACAAATGGAAAAGGAAGGGGAATCCGTCCTGCAAGCATGAAAATGTCGAGAAGGAATGTTTTCGTGGTGCAGATACCGGACATAAGGTCTGCGCGCAAGGCGGAAGACCGTCTAATTACGCTGGAGGCCCCGCCCTTCCGAGCGGGGGAACTTACGTCACTTACAGTCAGCTGGCTTGGTCTCACAAACCACGCGTCGGTGTTGATTAGCAAGGATGTCCGCTTTTGCTTTCTCGTCAGCGGCCTTGCTACTCAGAATATCACTTTCCGTTTTAGAAGCGGCTGCTAAAGCATTCATTAGTCCTGTGCCTCCTGCTTCCATTCCATAGCCAAGAGTATCTATGGCACCTGCCTCAGTCAGCTTTAGGTTAAAAGTTTGTTTACCGAAAAGTTTTGCTTTTAAGATGGGAAGAGAATAGAAGCTGTCTTTTTTTGGTACAACAAGTTCACTAGAACTAATCATCTGGTCGCCCTTAACCGCGTCTTTTACCATTAATGTTAGATTTACTGTCTCTGTATCCTGTAAAAAAAGGTGTAGCGCATCACACGTTTTGTCCGTTGGCTGCCTTATTTTCCTAGCTCCGTTACTATCGATTTCCCTCGAACCGCCGTAGGTGGATTTCCGGTCAACGAGTTTAACGTCAACGACTGGCCTGGCATTCAAGCCCGCACTTTCTAAGGAATCGACGATGGGACCGCTTGCCCCTGTCGGCATAAGAGTAACTGTTTTGGGGGCTGTGGTAATTGAGTCCTCCGGAGCAATTCCATAAGTTAGCGTAATGGGTTTCTTGTTCCCTATCGTGTTTACAATTGTGCAAATCGCGACGGTAGGATCCTGCTCCTTAACAAGAGGTGCCATCTTTGCCACAGCAGATGCAATGGTAATAGCATTCTTGATATAGGTCTCGCCTTGTCCAGTCGTGGTTTGACCGATGCTTTTGAGGCGGCCATCCTCATAGAAGTTGACGGTGAAATCGCTGTTCGCGTACCAGCGTGATAATTGTTTTATGTTAAGCGTATGGTGTTTGTCGTAATCACTGGAAAAACGAACTTTAATATCTGGTGAATAGTAAGAGCTTAGGATTTGATTATTCTCGGAACATCCGATCGTTTGCGTTACAGTTACTGCAGCTTCCCATTTAGTTCCGTAATAACCAATTTGGGAATTGGGGATGCTGGCACACGCTGCTCCAGAAAGGAGAGCTGTCAGTAACACCACGGTCAATGCATGATCGAATAAATGTTTCCGCATAATCTCTCTACCGTTCTGTCTCCGGATTAATAGCTGCCGTTGTACCGCTCCCATATACTCGATTATGTAGCGGAATCCCCAGTTTCAGGGTTTCCATCCATGCTCACTAAGTTGGAGTTGAAGTATGACTCGAAATAGGAACACCCACAACTCCCAGCATGCCTACCGCAAGCGGAATAACAAAAAGTACGAAACTCTTCATCATTCCCTCCATAAGATAAGGATGCCGAACGGTCGAGAATATTAAAGATATTTCGCCTCTCTTGCAATGCCTCACTTGCCCTATTGTTGCTACTGTAAACTGGACCCCCGATAGTGCCGTCATTCGATTGGACCACCTGATATCGGTCTTATACGTCGGAAAATGGTCGGGATTTGCCTGTCAGGCATCGGGCAAGTGTCGACCACAAGCGGAGGTTCGGCGCCAAGATCGCACCGCCATAAATCGGTTTTCAGCTCTGCCGTATTAACGTTTGAGCTCAGCCGCGGTAGCCCTCTGATGGCGACGTTGGCTGGAACGATTTGTTATGGTCGCACATAGAATTCACTCCTTCCTTACATCCTAAGTGGTGTCGTGGATGGAGACACTTCAACATCGCCATATCCATGCTGAGAGAGCATGAGCTTAAGTGATCTAGCCTCAGAATCTAGCTCTCGACATGGGCCGATCATGATTGATTGTATGGGAAGCTTTCCCTTCTGAAGGAATTCGATCTCGACGTATGGAGTCAATCCAAATCGTCCCGCTCTGTATTTTGTGCCCAGGGAGAGAGCTGACTTGGCAGGTTGGTAGATCTGCCTGTATTCGTTCTCCTCTATAAACGCGGAGTCCTTGATGATACAGGCTACGTTGTTGAAGGTGCCCTGCAACATCCCTATGAGATAACCCACCTCAACTTCCCCAAATTCGTGGTCGTCAAGAAATTGATCAACACGTACCAATAACAGTGAAAGAACCGATTCGGCCGTCGTCTTGGAGTAGATAACCTTCTCTAGTAAAGGCATTCGACTGTCTGTCGTGGCCATTTCGCTTGTCTTGAGTCCAATGCAATAGCCAGTTTTTGCCCCAGAGTACGCACGCCATTGACTAAGTAAATCTGTGGCGGCAGAGTAGCACGCGATATAGGTATCAACAGATCGGAACTCAGTGATTGCTTTGTCTATAATTGGCTTGGATGCTCGTTGAAGGTTAGCTCGAATGAAATCTGTAACAAAAGATACGCCTATCTCGTACTCCGTTACGTCGTTTAGGCGAGACACATGCGTCGCCCAAATTCGTCCGGACGTAATCATACCGATGAGCCCACGCACGTCCGTGTAATGATATATGACTTTCGCTGGGTTCTCAGAGATCAACTTGGCCAGCTCTTGTCGGACTGATTCCCCCCATCTATCCATGGTTGCAAAGCGGCCTTCGAACTCAGCGTCATCCATTGCTACATTGCTCGTCCAAAGCGAACATAACAAAGCTAGGCGGATCCAAGTAAGAACGGGATCTGCCATGTTCCATTGCGTAGCACACCTACCATGATCGTGAACAATATCCCATCATCGACGGTGGCGCAATGTGTGACGGCACATCGACCATGTATCACGGATTCATATGCAGATCAGCGTAGGAAGCCTCTATCTGGTAGCGTCGGGATTCCGACGGTCGCAGAACGGCCAGAAGCGGAAGTTCGGTACCAAGATCGCACCCCCATAAAGCGGTCCTCAGCACATCGACGTCGTACACGCCCCCCCCACCCCGCCTCGGGGCTGACATAGAGGAACCCTTGACCACGCGCAAACTTGATAGATGGCGTGCAAAAGCAAGCTGAGTCAGAACACTCAGCCGCGGACTGGGGTCCTGTCGTATTGACGAAATACTCCACGTCTCGATCTCCTCTCAAGGTTGCCTAACGATAGGTTCTACTTTTCTCAAGGGCCTCAATCCGCTTTGAGAGATCTGCGATCTTCCCTAGTAGTGAATTAATCACCTCATATTGGAAATCCAACCTCGCTTGGACGTTCATCGGAGGCTGACTCGCAGAACTCTTAACGGAATCTACGGCTTGGCCGCTGGGCTGCCAAACCTTCTGCACCTGCTGCTCAAGCTGCCCTAATCGTTGTTTGAGATCCAGCTCGAGACGTGCCAGTTGGTGTTTGAGATCTGCATGTTGGCCTTGAAGATTCCCAATCTGATTTAATGCGCGATTCCAAGAGCTGGTCGTTCTGCTGTTTGATACTCTGTTGCGTGACTTTCCCGGTTTGTCTGAGATCGGCCTCTTGAGTACCGCATCCCCACAAGCTCACAATCACCAGCCCAATACCGGCTGCGCGACCAAACCCGAAAAGCGGCAATGGTTCATTTGGTTCTATAGACCGCATCAATCAATCCCTTCAGACCCCGTTGAGCTTAGCGAAACAATCCCATCAATCACTGCCTTAGGGCTGTCCATACAAGCGGACATTTACCTAGAAATCGGCGTATTGTGTCGGTCGTGTTCAACCTTCTACGGCTACCTAGTTTCAGTAGAAAACTCCACCCTTTCAACCCAGAGCTTCCCCTTGGCCATGGACACACGGACCACATTTTTACCTTTGAGTTCACCACCAATCAGCAATGCTGCGAGCGGCCGATCGACTAATGCGTCAATGGCGCGAGCGAGCGGGCGCGCTCCGTATTCAGGGTCATACGCGGTTTGAGCCAAATGTGCGATCGCATCTTCGGAGACTTCCACGACAATCCCCTGCTCTGCGGCACGAGCGATTAAACCGCTCAACAGCTTTCTCGCAATCTCATGGAGGTTTTGTTGAGACAGTTGACGAAATACCACTACCTTGGTGAGGCGATTCAAAAACTCAGGGCGGAACCATTGCCGCAGAAGGTCTGAAATCTCGTCAGTTGGGCTTAATGGTCCAGACTTACTTCTGTAGGGAGAAAACCCCACAGGCTTGAGGCCAGGCGTGCTAGGTGTCAGATTCGAAGTCATGATGAAGATTGCGTGCCGGGCATCAGCCACCTTCCCATGGGAGTCAGTCAGTCTGCCGTCGTCAAAGACCTGCAGGAAGAGATTCAAGATGTCCGGATGGGCCTTCTCAATTTCATCGAGAAGCACCACCGAGTAGGGTTTCCGCCGCAATTGACCAGTGAGCTGGCCTTCCTCATCATGTCCGAGATAGCCGGGGGGAGCGCCAATCAACCGGGAGACGGTATGTTTCTCCATGTACTCGGACATGTCGATGCGCGTGAGGGCGCCTTCGGATCCAAAGAGGAACTCGGCGAGGGCCCTCGCCAGCTCAGTTTTCCCGGTTCCTGTGGGACCAACGAATAGGAACACGCCTTGCGGACGTCTTGGGTCGGCGAGCCCAGCTCGACCTGTGTGTACCGCATCGCACACTGCGGAGAGTGCGTCCGGTTGTCCGACCACGCGGCGGGCGAGGATCTGGTCCATGTGAAGGAGCCGTTGGCCCTCATCCTGGGTCAATTGCTCCACCGGTAGGCCACAACGTTCCGCAAGCACGCTAGCCACTTCGGTCTTACGAATCTTGGTGATAGGAGGAGAGTCTGCGCTTCCAAAGCCAAGGCTGACCAACCGCGTAGCAGCACAGGATTGATCAATCAGATCAATCGCCTTGTCGGGCAATCGAAAATCCGGCAGGTAGCGAATAGACAAGGCCACTGCGGCATCAATGGCACTGTCCTCAATCTGAAGTCCATGGTGGGCTTCGAGCGTGGGACGAAGACCTTGGAGGATTTCCAGCGCCTCCCCGGCGTTTGGCTCATTGATCTGAATAGGCTGAAACCGCCGTTCCAGCGCGGGGTCGCTTTCGATATAGGTTCGGTACTCCTTGATCGTCGTGGCGCCAATACAAGGGAAGTCACCGCGTGCCAACGCAGGTTTGAGAATGTTGGCGCCATCCATAGCGCCCCCATTCGCGCTCCCGGCACGGAGCACCATGTGAATTTCATCGATGAAGATGATGATGTTCTTTGCACGGGTGGCTTCCGCGATCACACCTTCCAGTCGTTCTTCGAATTGCCCTCGAAAGGCCGAGCCAGCGACAAGGGCGGCCATGGAAACTTCGATGATGCGTCGATCTCGGAGTTCTGAGACGAGCTCCGGTCCAGTGAGCCAAGAAGCCAGCCCTTCTACAAGGCTGGTCTTTCCTACTCCGGGGTCTCCAATCAGCAGGGGATTATTCTTTTGTTTCTTGAGCAAGATGCGAATCAGGTCTTTTAGTTCGTGGCGACGCCCGATAAGGGGCTCGAGCTTGCCTTCTCGAGACAGCGCCGTGAGATCTCGCCCAAAACGATCAAGATAGGACGCGGAGGCCTGCTTGTTTTGGGGGGGACCAGTGCTTTCAGACGGTCGTGAGGCTGGTGCTCCCGTAAGATGTCCGTCTAATAAAGACGAGAGGCCAGCTTGTCGGGCCTTGTCAAAAGCCTCCTGCGCATCAAACTCTTGGTACAACACAGCCCAGGGAGCCTGATCACGCTCGAGACAGGCAAGGCCGAGATGATGTGCACGAATGGGATGTGATGTTCCGTCTTGTTGTTGCACCAGCTGTTCTGCTCGCTTGAACAATACCCGACAATCTGCACTTCGGTGTATTGTGCTGTGCCCTGACGGAGGAGGGCCGTCTTTCTTTGCGAGTGCTCGCAGCCGTCTCCGGAACGTGGTTGGTGGAATGTGCACCTGTTCAAAGAGATACCGGAGCGTCTTGAGGTCATGTTCAAATTCTTCCCGAAGGCTCATGCTGCCCTGGAATATGCGATCATCGAGCTGGGCCGGACTGATATCGCAGAGCTTGCAAAGGCCGAGCATCAGGTGGACCGGTTCGATTTCCGTCGCGTGCCCGGCATGCGATTCCGCACCGGCGATATCCCACACTAGGAGAGTACTGTGTGCGTAGTGCATGGGGCCGCCATCTTCAGGAACGTTGAAGTTTGTGGATGTGGAGAGTCACCGTCCGATTTCGGAGTCGACTGTCTTGGGGGTCAACCTGAAACGGCGGGTCTGCTTCACCACGGCTGCTGATCACAAACTCATGCGCTTGAGGGCCGGCCGCGGTGCGCAGCGCCTGTGTGACCACCACAGCTCGCTGGAAGCCTAGGTCTACATTGTCGGCAAAGGGTGAATGGCGGGAGAGGGGAAGTCCATTGGTGTGCCCAACGACTTCAATCCGCAAGCGGTCTTCTTGTGCCTTGAGTTGTTGCGCCACTTGAGCGAGCGTACGGCGTGCCGCAGGAAGCAAGTAAGTTCTTGGGTCAAACAGACCAGCTTCAAATCGTACGAGGACAGCGTCGTCTTCAGTTGACAGAGCAACACCGGGCACCGTGAGCGCAAGCTGAAGAGGTTTGGGAACAGGCCTGACAGGCGTAGGCAACGGTTGAGAAGGGGAGGGAGCGGCTTGAGTAGTCGCGACCGTCACGCCAGGGTCCCGGACGCTCTCGTACATACTCAAGAGAGACGCCCCGACAAAGCCAAGAACACTCACGGTCACGATCCCGATGCCAATTGGTAGCCAAGGAATGGCGAGGTATGGCCGCTCCTGGATCGCTCGCACACTGGCGAGCCCCGTACGATACTCGGTGTTGTCTGGATCCAGCCGAGCGGCTTCTTTCCAGAACTGTTCAGCTTCTCGGTACTGTCCTTGCTGCGCACGGATACGCGCTTGCAGATCGAACACAATGGGATTCTCCTGGCCTGACGCGGTGACTTCGACCAATAATTGCTCGGCTTCGGTATAGTCACCGGAGCGCGCAAGATCAGTTGCGCGTGCAAGCAGTGCTGCTCGCCTTCCTTCGATGGTGCTCAATGCCATCTGTAAATGCTCCTTGATCCAGATATGCACTCACGGCATTATTTTCAACGTGCCACCAAGATGGGGCGTTCGTTCCTGCTCAGACTTTGGCAACAGCTGAAAGAGTTGTCTGACTGCCCCCCTGAGCATCGGGATATCATTACCATTTATCGCCTGATGTCCCTGTGTGATTAATCGCTGAGCACGTCCAGGGTCTGACATGACAGGTTGTCTAGTCTCCAGGTGCTGAAGAAGCTCAACCAATGTGGGGCCATGCTCCATCCACATCTGCCATTCTAAGCTGCCTACTTCGGTCAACTTTCTTCGCAGAGTATCGGAGTCCTTCCTGGATACTGCTTGCTGAATTTCTTGTTTCAGTGTTGCGATCGCCTGTTGATTCGAAGCTGTGCCATGATTCTGCGCAAACACATGAACGTTCTTAAGTTCACCCTCGACCTCCCCAGTCAAAACGGTCCATTCGAGAATCAACTCAAGGTCATCTAGTTTCTGACGCAGAGTTTTTAGACGGTTCTCACATTCATGAGGAGCATCGAGATCAAATGATGCTCGTTGAAAGGCCTGCTCTGTGTCTGGCCAGAACTTAGCCTCAACCTCTTTGAGGCATTCAATTGCTCTGGCATCGCCAGCCCTCTCGGTTTGCTCGCGAAGTTGTTCTAGTCGTTTCTGTTCTTCTTTGAATAGAACCTCTAACCGATCCTTGGTGTGAACCTGCGTCACGCCTAAATGCAATTTGGCCTCAAAATCTTTTTCCAGCAGAGGAATGAAGGCCTTAACTTGCAAGATGCGCGACTTATCCACTTCAATCGCGACGTGCACCTCGGTATTGGGAGGGAGATCACGCGGAGAATCGTCGCCGCTAATCATAAGCTCCCCAATATAGGTATTTCGATCTGCTCGTCTATGCTCGCCTTCATACACGGGTATTCTTACCAGAGGGGCTGCCTGCCCTCTCACAAATTGTCCGCTCGTCCATAGCTTGTTGCGTTTCTGAGCTGGCAGGCCTGTGCCTTTTTCTATAAAGCGGAGTGACGATTTGTCTCGAAGTTCAATGCACACGGAATGAATCAGTGGTTGCTCGGGAACTCCGATACCCACCTCATATTCCCAATGCTCAGGCGTGGTTTTGCAGCAAGTTCCCACGGAGTCATACACTTCGATAGCGAATCGATTCACACGACCTTTCTCTGCCCAAAGCGTGACCCAAAATCCCCCGTCAGGTCCCAAGCTGATCTTGCCGCTTCTCCAGGATGGAACGGTTTGATTAATAAACTCGATCGTGTATGTGCTAAAGTCGATGGTGCTTGTCCCGATGACTTTCCCGCCTAACAATGGCTCAGGCTCGGGCCCCATTCGGTTTCCCTCCAGCTGAAGCACAAACTCTCCTTGGACAGTTGGCCTGATTGGAGCAGTGCTTATTCGCTGCGTACTGGCAAATATAGCAGCGCCTCGCGCTACAATGGTCATCGGGTCGAATCTGAATTCCAAGGGGATCTTCAGCTCTTCCTCCAGCCGCTGGCGGAGGTAGGGCATACCCGTTGGCCCTCCTACTAGCAGCACTTTTTCTATCGCCCGGGTCTCCAGTCGCTTAGCAGCAAGTGAGCTTCTGCAAATATCGATAGAACGGGAGATCAGGGGTTCAGCAAGTTGCTCCATCGCACGGCGAGTCAATGTATAGTCGAATTCGATTGGGGAGCCCTGGTCATCTTGACAGAGAAAGTCGATGTGGATGTCAGCCGACTCCGCGCTCGACAACTGAATCTTGGCGTCCTCGGCTGCACCTTTGAGCTTGGCAATGGCCCCACGCCACTTGGAGTGGCCACCGCGGCGAAAATCCGTCACGTGAAACTCACCTGCCACCTTGGGAATCAGCAGGTCCTCGACGATCTTCCAGTCGATATTTTTCCCACCGAGATGATTGTCGCCTTCATGGGCCACCACCTCAATCATGCCATCCCGCACCGCGATCACTGCTGCATCGAACGTTCCTCCGCCAAAGTCATAGACCAACCAGTAGACCCCATCCCGTTCATTCTGAAAACCATAGGCTAAGGCAGCTGCCACTGGCTCCTGAAGCAGTGGGCTGATTTGAAGACCAGCCAACTCTGCAGCCCGTGTGGTGGCTGCACAATGCGGGAGCTCAAAGGCGGCTGGCACGGTGATCACCGCTGCATCTGGCCGCTGCCCGGTGCGCCGCTGCGCAGTAGCTAAGAGAGTCTTTAACACTTCGGCAGAGAGGTCCTCAGCTTTCATCCGCCGGCCACTATACTCGAAAAGGTAGTCTCGTTCTCTTCCCATTGCGAGCTTAAATTCGCTAAATGCGTTGCCAGGGTCGCTTTCGACTCGCTCCTTGGCTTTCCGGCCGACAATCAGTTCGTTACGGTTATTAATGAAAACGGCGGAGGGAATAGTTTCTCGCTCCTCATGATTTTTGAACACGCACAGGTTGCCATTTGACCGTTCGGCTATACTGCTATTGGTGGTTCCAAGGTCAATCCCAAAGTCAATAGTCGTCCGTGCCATCGTTATGCTCCTTTTCAAGAACTTCTTTTTCCATATAAGGCTTTGAGTCCTTCTAATAGAACCGCCTGTCCTGCGAGGCGTTCCTGTTTTGTCTTTTCTGACTGGATGATCGCTTCCACCTGGCTCAATATGGATTGCAGATTCCTCAAGTAATTTTGGCACTCACTACAGGCATCGCGATCAAACCCCGCCCGCTGGAACGCCAACTCAAGATCTTGAAGTCTCTGCTGACCGTGCTCGAGTACGCCAAGTGCTTCACCGCAGTTTGTCTGCTCTGCTGCCATCCGAAGGCGTTCAAAACGCGCTGTTTCATCTTTCACCTTGCTGTGCACCTCATCAAGATTCGTGATTGTGCCCAGCAACTGAATAAGCGCCTCGAATTCCTTATCTAAGTCGGGGATGAAAGCCACGCTCCTGACAAGACGGGACTTATCTACCTCAATCGTGACCTTCACCTCGGTGCCTGCTGGCAAGTCCTGGTGAATATCGTCTGCATTTACCAGTAATTTACCAATGTGCCTGTTGAGATCTGCTTGCGATCCATCCCCTTCGTATAATGGCAACGAGAGGAATGGTGCCGACTGTCCTTTAGCGAAAGGAACTCGGGTACTAAAGTATTGGCTGCCACAAGCGGGAAGGACACAGCCTTTATGAAGGACAATGTAGAAACCACCGTCCGGTGTTGTGATACCAAGTGAATGAATTAGTGGCTGATCAGGCAAGTCTGAGCCAACCTCATATTCCCAGTGATTGGGCGTCGTGTTGCACAGCCTACCCGCATCATCGCGGAGATCGATATTGAAGCGATTGAGGAGTCCCCTCTCTGCCCACAATGTCACTAGAAAGGCACCGTCGGCACTCAACTTAATCTTGCCACTTCTCCACGACAGAGCCGCTGTTTGGTTGATGAACTCAATGGTGTAGTTGCGCAGATCGCCGGTATTCGTACCCACAATCTTGCCACCCAAGAAGGATTCTTGCTCAGGTCCCACCCGGTTCCCTTCAAGCACGATCGCAAATTCTCGCTGCACAGATGGAGCGTTTAAAGTCGGTTCCAGTCGCTGCACGCGAGCAAATATGGCAGCCCCTCGAGCAACAACAGTAGTGGGGTCAAGGCTGCACTCCAGTGGGATGCGCAACTCTTCTTCCAGCCTCTGACGGAGATAGGGCATGCGGGTAGTCTCACCGACTAAAAGTATTTTACCGATCGCATGGGACATCAACTTAGACCGAGTCAGCATACTCCGACAGATCTGAATCGAACGGGAAATGATCGGTTCAGCCACACGTTCAAAATCTCGGTGGGTCAATGTGTAGTCGAATTCGATTGGGGAGCCCTGGTCATCTTGACAGAGAAAGTCGATGTGGATGTCAGCCGACTCCGCGCTCGACAACTGAATCTTGGCGTCCTCGGCTGCACCTTTGAGCTTGGCAATGGCCCCACGCCACTTGGAGTGGCCACCGCGGCGAAAATCCGTCACGTGAAACTCACCTGCCACCTTGGGAATCAGCAGGTCCTCGACGATCTTCCAGTCGATATTTTTCCCACCGAGATGATTGTCGCCTTCATGGGCCACCACCTCAATCATGCCATCCCGCACCGCGATCACTGCTGCATCGAACGTTCCTCCGCCAAAGTCATAGACCAACCAGTAGACCCCATCCCGTTCATTCTGAAAACCATAGGCTAAGGCAGCTGCCACTGGCTCCTGAAGCAGTGGGCTGATTTGAAGACCAGCCAACTCTGCAGCCCGTGTGGTGGCTGCACAATGCGGGAGCTCAAAGGCGGCTGGCACGGTGATCACCGCTGCGTCGGGACGTCGCCCGGTCCGTTGTTGAACATTGGCGAGTAATGTCTTAAGGACTTCCGCGGACAGTTCCTCTGGCTTCATCTTGCGCCTGCTGCGCTCGAACACGTATTCCGTTCCTGTCCCCATCCGAAGCATGAATTCAGAGTAGACATTGTCAGGATCGCTCTCGACTCGCTCCTTGGCCTTCCGGCCCACAATCAATTCATTGTTTCTATTGATGTATACGGCGCAGGGTGTCATCTCATATTCTTGACCATCCTTCACTACTGTCGCACCCCTATCATCGCAGTAGGTTATACAGGCGTACTTTGCGCCGAGGTAGATACCGTAATGCATCGTGCCGTCGTCCATCTTCGCTGCCTGATGAATTCCCTTACGACTGCTGGATGTGCTCATCACTGGGATGGTCTGGTTTCCCAACAATGACCTCTCCTACCTGGATCACAAGATCAGGATTGGCACCACTGCCTTTAATTGAAATCGTTGGCCGAATCGTCTCAATGACGCACTCCCTTATGAGTCCAGGCTTTGGTTGGTATTCAAGGACATGCAGGTCTGTAAATCCACCTTTGGGCAGAACCTCTCCCGTATGATCATGAATATGAATCCTTGCACTATCAAACAGATCCCATACCGTTTCAAAGTGCCGGTAGGGGCCGCGCATCTCTTCCAGTGGGTTACCGGTTTGCGGATCCACCATGCGCCGCTTCATCCGCCAGAGCCCCGTGCCAAGATCTGCAAAAAATCGGATCAGTGTCTCGGGAGGGAACAACTTTGCAAGAGGAGTCGCCTCCCATGGAGTCAGACCTGTGTCGCCCGAGATGGGCTCCACAGCATCCAGTGGAATCTCCGACGGGGGCTGAATCCGTATCCCCTTCGGATATCGCAATTGGCGGATTCCTTGCCTCATGGCCTTCTGCAGCGGCGATTCACGGCGCCCCCGGCTGTCTTTTGCTTTTCCCCCCATAACAAATCCCCTTTGTGCGCCAAACTCCAACTCGCGCGGTCTAGCTCAGGTAATCGGGCCAAACAAAATGAGACTCCCTCATCTGCGAGATCACCGTTAATACAGGAAGATTAACGTGATTCCGGTCAGCCGAAATGCGTTCTTTCCGATCTGCCGTGGCGTGACAAGCGCAGCAAGCATCGAATCGATCTCAGGAGTATCCTGTGGCATAGATCTCTTACACTGTATGAGCTCCCGATCACACTGACATATAAAAAGCAGTCTGGTACAGGTCGATTGCTGCAAGAGTGATGATGTTGACGGATGAGAGACTATTCCCCACTATCATCCCTTGTGTGTACTTTATTAGACTCGCGATGAGTCTGTCGCTATTCCCTCGCTTCAAAAACCATCGCTAGGTCAAGAAATGGCACACTCATCGCAGATGGAATAGTCGGCAGAGGGCCACCGTTACGGACCGCCCATACCGCTTCGCGGTCGAACGCTTCGTTGCCCGAGGACTCTTCGAGAGTGATTTCGGAGACGTTTCCAGACGGATCCAGCTTGAACTTCACTTTCGCCTTCATGCCTGGAGTTCCTTCACCTTTCCAAAAACCCAAATAGGCTACAATCCTCTGCCTGACCCTGACAAAATAGTTGTTGTAATTCTGCGCATTCTCCAATTGACCGCTTATGATCTTGAGGGTACCTTCGACAAACAGTTCGGTTCGCTTTACTTCCGGAGTAGAGGTCCGGGCCTGGCGAATCTCGTTGTCCTGTTTAGACAGGACATCACCTTTCGGTTGGGATAGAGGCCTAGATGAATCCCGGCTGTCTGCCTCACTACTCTCCTGCCCATGGGCTTCTTCGGTAGTTACTGTTTGTGATTGGGCTAGGCGTTCTGCTTCAGCAACATTCTCAACCCTTGTCACATTAGGTGGAGGTACCGCTGTGGCTTCAAAAGTCATTCTTCCATCGAGGAATAGCACATCTATACTATGCGGAAAACCAGCCAGACGGCCGGCCAGACGGACCGCATTCAACGCATTGCGATCGAATGCTTCGTTACCTGATATTTCCTCAATGGCAACATCTGACACAACACCAACCTGACTCACTCGAAACCGCACCACTGCCTTATTGCCTGGTCTGCCGTCAGGTTCTCTCCACAGCCACAGCCTAGTAATATGCTGCTGGACTTCCCTGGCATAGATGCTCTGATCCTCAACATTCGGCATCTCACTGTTCGTCAGAATTATTGAAGTACCGTATTGTGGCAACGCCCCCTTCGTTTCAGTCGTGAGAGGAGGGCGCGTGTTGTTTTTTCCCCCTCGTATTGCTGTGGTGCTATTTAGTGAATGGGACGATGGAACAGGTGAAGCCCCCCCATCTGTTAGACGCTCCTTAACGGACGTGGGCTGTTTGGCAGACTTGTCCCTTGCCAACTGCGGTGGTTCTGGCAAGGGGATAGGTCTTTTTAATTTAAGGTTGTCGACATCTGAATATATTGGCGCTTCAGGAGGAAGCTCAATGTCCTTCAATGTGTCTGTATATGAACCGATCTTGGGAATCTGCAGTGCGGTTTCACTCCAATCCTTAATACGCGGCGGGTACGACTCGAGGAGTTCGGGAAGGGCTTTAACACTTACCCCTACAACTACAAATATTGCAGCGGCATAGGCAAACACGCGGCTCCGCTGCTTGCTCTTTTTCTTGGCACGCACGCTTGCAGCAATCTCTGGATCGATCTTGACCAATACCTGCAATGCCGCTTCAGACGAAGGATGCCGCCGGTCGAGTGCAATCTCTGACAGGAGATTCACTTTGTCTTTCGCGGCCTCGGTTTGACTCCAATCCGGTGCTAGACTTTCTAATGCGGCCCACGCAGCTGCGCGCACAGAAGCGACATGGTCGACCTGCATATCAATAAGAGCTGAGAGCAGCGCATGTGTTGGCATCTGCATCTTGGCGATTCGTTTGCAGGCAAGGCTAATAGCATTTTCCCGGATTTCAGAATATTTACTTGCAAACCAATTAACTAACTCCTCGTCGCTCGCAAGCCCAAGCTGGAAACGCAGTTCTTCTGTTGAGGGCCAAGGTACTTCATGGGCAGATGCCTCCTTTTTAAGAAATTCGAGATTCTTCTGCACCTGCTTGTTAGTTTCATCCAGTTCGCTGGCCAGCTGAATGTCATAGAGTGATTTCAATAGGGCCTGCTTGAATTCCTCATGTCGGCGCTTTCTCTCTGCCTCATCACTTTCGTTGCATGAAAGACAGATTAGAACTGGAACTTGTTCGTTATTAATCGTGCAATTAAATCGACAATACTGCCCGTGAATTTCGACACCGCAGGCCATGCACTCAATCAGAGATGATCCTAGATTGGACTGTGCCCGTGCGGTTTCAATAGCGGCTCGATAAGCGCGTGACGGAGACTCCCCTCTCTTCCTAATCTTCGCAACGATTGGCAATTCCGCACCTAACTCATCAAGGGCACGATCATGTCGTTGAACCTGCCGAATGTTAAGGGTAACGGCGAGCGGCTTCCTGACTAATGCTTCCTGTGATGCTGATAGGATGGAGGATATTGGCCCTTGCAATAGCTCCACAATCAGATCAATGGCTTCGTCATAGTGTTCCTCATCCTTCAGAACTAGGGCTTGGTCGAGTACGACTAAGACTGTCTCGGGCAGGTCGGCATACCCCTCCCCGCACCACAGATTTCCGCTCTCTACGCGTTTCTGACGCTCCTCTATAGCCTGGGACAGCTTGTCCCTGGTCGACTGCCCAATCTCGTACGCCAGCACTCGACGTATCAGAGGCAAAGTTAGGTAGTACTGCTCCGTCTTATTCTCGAACTGCCTAATGCAGTCATATGCGCATAAGGCCACGAGATCACTGGCCACCGCTCGCAGATCCGATCCAGAATATGTCAATGCACCAATGGCTTGGAGCCATGGTAAAGTTTGTGCCAATAGGCTTTCGACCGCTTGGTGACCATTTCTTGGATTCTTTTCAGTCAATTCTTTTGTTTGCTCACAGCACGCGCTTAACCGTTTCCGATACTGACTTACCAGATGCCCAGAGACGTGATTAACAACACGCACACTTTCTGAGCCACACACCAACCTTTTGACGTAAGTCTCGATCATGTCGGTGCGACGTTCTTCCGCTGCGCGGGCTGCGAGATATGCGTTGACGCCACCTAGGATGAGTGGAATGTAGTCCCGTAATTGTTGAATAAAATTCGTTGTGAGCCGTGGATCAGCTGTGGTTATGATTCGGCTAGAGATCCAACTCCACGTACGTTCGTCGTTCAACACGGACTTCCATAACACCTCCGCCTTGCTACAAAATGAGTCTCGCAGTAGGTGTTGCTCTGGGGATAAGACCGTGCGGAAAGCAACCTGCTCCAGGTCTAGCGTTGCGGAATGGTACAGGATCGCCAAATTATGGCGGGCGATTGACCCCTCGGAGGAATCCGCCTCCACGCGTTCCCAATGTCCCACTGCTTTTTCAATATCCCCTTGAGTGAGGGCCTGAATGGCTTGGTCTATGTGAGGAGGCTTGTCACTCGCATGGACTGGCAGGGGCCAAAACCAGAAGAACTCTTGAAGGATCCGCCGTTCCGGGTCCTTGGTCAAGGCATGAACAGCCTCGCGAATAGTATCTAGATTTGGAGCTGGTTCTATCGGAAGTGGACCTGATGCCTTCCCCCCTTTGACACCCAGTTTTTCCTGCATCTTGAGTTTATCGAGATAGCGGCTGATTTCTATTCCTTTGGCGGCGACCGGTAGTCCTGTGAGACGGAAGGCATTTGAGGTATATAGATCTACGCCTACGGAGAGAAATTCTTGCAGATGAGGTTCGACAGGTAGAATGATCGGTACAGCTCCTTCGCCCTTGGTCCTGTCCAAGAGTTGCTGGCATGATCGCGCATTGCGGACTTGTTCGGCAGCAAATACGTCCCCTTTATCCTTTAACCAAGTAACAAGCCATGATTTGCGGATGGCCTCTTCAGCATGATCGAAGTTCTTCGATTCAGCGGCCTGCACGAGCCACTGTTCGAACGTCTCAGCAATATCGCTAGACCGCCATCTCCAAGGTCCCGCTTTGGTCATCGTCCCCGCCATGACTAGATTTATCCTGTTTTCCCGCTCCGCCATAACTTCAACCGGCGTTCATACCCTTCGCGAAGTGGTGGCCAGCGATTAATGGCTTGTTCCAACAAATCGGCTGCCTCCTGTAACCGTCCCGCACATTTGATGGTCTTCATAGCCTCCGCGATCAATGTCCTCGCTTGTGCCTCATTAACGCTGCTGTGCTGGCCGAGTGCCGTCTTCGAAACGTCCACTGAACTCATGCCTTCACTCGACAATGTCTTCACTTGGCTCATAGGCCGCCACACCTCAAGCTCCGCAAGTAGTTCGCTGGCTCGTTGGAAGCGTTTCCGCCGGTCTATCGCGAGCGCTTTGGCAATAACCCGTTCAAGTGCCTCGTCCACCAGGATGTTCGAATAATGGGGTGGCTCCAGTGGTTGTTCGAAGCGTTTTGGATCAGCCACGCTCATGCCGGGCTTGGCCGCATACGGCAACTTGTCTGTGAGCAAGAGATAGAGCGTCGCGCCTAAGGCGTAGACGTCCCCAGCGCATGAATCGCCCTGCGGGTTCACAAGGGTTTCCGGTGCTTTAAAGCCTGGTGTCCCGCGGACACTGGCCGCTAAAGTGAGCGGGTTGACCGACTTGGCCAACCCAAAATCTGTAAGCCGCACGAGAAGGCCCTGTTTGTCGTACCCGACAAGAATATTCTGGGGCTTCACATCACGATGGACAATCGGTGGATCTTCAGCATGGGCCACAGTGAGTCCGCGGCAGACTTGTTTCAGGATATCGAGCGTGGTATCCAAGGGCACGAACTGGCTGCCATGGGATTGCCAGAATCGTTCGAGACTGCCACCCGCAACGTATTCCATGGTGAAAAATCCAAACACACCGCGGGCGGTTTCCACCACGTCAGCGTCATAGACTCGCACAATATTAGGGTGGCCGAGTCGTGACAGGAGGATAGCTTCTCCCATCATTTGCTCCGTGTCCTTACGGGTGACGCCGGGCAGTTTGAACACTTTCATAGCTTGTCGGCCGAAAATTCTGTGCTTGACCCGATACACCTCGCCGAATGCCCCTTCTCCGAGAAGCGCTTCGACTTCATACTTGTCGGAAACGTTCTGTCCTTCTCGCAGGAGAGTCATGCCGTTACTCCTGTGCCGTCTTCAAGCTTCCCACCGTATGCACGGGGAATCTGGTATTCATCCATCTTGTTCAACAGGGTTTGCCGGCTCTGAAACCCAAGAATCTTCGCTGCCTCGGTCTTGTTCCCTCTCGTGAATGCCAATGCCTCAAGAATGTGGGCCCTCTCTACCTCTTTCATGCTCTTGGGCTGCTCAATGCTTTCATGTTCTGTGCCTGAGGCCCCTTTTATCGCGGCTGGGAGATCCCAGGAGAACCATACGTCCTGTTTCGACAGGGCCGCCTGCTTCACGTAATCCCTCAACTCACGGATATTGCCCGGCCACTTATGCGCCGTGAGACTTTGTATCGTTTGTCGCGACACGGCAACCGGCTGGCGGTGCTGTTCAGCCCCACATTGGTCGAGAAAGTAGTGCACGAGGAGCGGGAGGTCTTCGGCCCGCTCTGCGAGCGACGGAATTCGCACACGCCGACCAAATCGAAAATAGAGATCGGTGCGAAAAGTTGCACGCCCCATGGCGCGGTCCAGATCCTCGTTCGTCGCCGCCATGACTTTAGCGCGAACCTGCACTGGGACTTTTCCTCCAATTCGCCACACCTCCTTTTCCGCTAACACACGTAACAATTTTGCTTGAAGCGGAAGCGACAGCGTATGAATCTCGTCGAGGAATAGGATCCCGCCCGCAGCCAATTCAAATAGTCCAGGTTTTCCTTGAGGATCTCCACCGGTTATCCCTGACTTAGGCACATAACCGAACAATTCACTTTCTGCTAGGGTCTCCTGGAGTGTCGAGCAACTGTACGCGATGAACGGTCCACGGCTGTAATGTGATAGCCGATGCACCGTTGTGGCAGCCACTTCCTTGCCAGACCCCGTCGGCCCGTAAAACAGCACGTTCTCTTCCGTTTCAGCAGCGGCCACCAATTCCTTTCGCAGGGCTTGCGCAAGGTCACTCCGGCCCACTAAGCCGGACGGCCAGGGCCTGGCCAATTGTCGAGGAGGATCTGCCTGCCGACCCTGAGTACCGACAACCGATGTCATCCGACCCAGCATGCACAGAACATCGACCTCTGATTTCGAAATTGGCGCGGTCCTCCCCTTCCATGCCACGCAGAGAAATCCCGTTACGCAATTCTGCGCGTACACCGGTGCCATCACTACATTAGCCTCGACAACTGGTGTGCCTCCTCGCAAATCTTCGAGAAATGTTCGTTTCGTCACACGAAGCCGCTCACCTCTTTGGGGATCTAATCCATAAACACCAACCGTACGATACCCCTTAGCAGTGTCATGCGCAAAGAGCCCTGCCAACGCGCTGGTCCCCTCGAACACTCGTGCAATGTCTTCCAACCCAGATCCAAATATACTCGGCAGTTCTGAAGCCCCCTGCACCTTCTTCAGAAATTCAGCAAACAACTCCTGCTGGGCCTCAGAGAGTGTCCCACCTTCCGTCAAGCGGCTGCCCTTGATGGGCTTCGTCGTCCACCCTTGTGCTCGACGAAGTGCGTCAGAGGATCCGGCCGGGTCATCTTGGTCAACAATCGAGAGTAAATCTTCCTCTCCCCCGGTAAGATTAGGATTGTCGGAAGTACCCTCGGTATAAATCAGTTGGTACGGCCCAATCCCGATCACGTCGCCGTTGCTCAAGTCATGTTGAATGATAGGCGAACCCTTGACTTTGGTGGAATGCAGGCTACTCAAATCACGCAGGAAATAGCGCTCACCGTCGTTGCGCCGAACAATGCAGGCATGAAAGCGGGACACCTGTGCAGCCTCATCGGCAAGGACGATGTCATTGGTAGCTGCTCGGCCGATAGACACAACCTCGAGGCCATCGAATTCCCATTCACGCTCGAAGTTTTGATCTCTCGTGATGACAATGAATGGCATCGCCCAATCTCCACCCAGCTACAAATGCCGCGCCAGCGCCACGGTCACATTGTCGAAACCACCATGCTCGTTCGTAGCTTCAATGAGTCGAGCACACTGACCGTGGACCTCCGCCGCCGAGTCCTGCAATAGCGTTTCGATATCTCGGTGCGACAGCATATTAGTCAGGCCATCTGTACAGAGCAGGAGTGTGTCTCCTACACGCCACTCTACTCGCAGAATGGTTGGTAGGGCACCCTCGGTCGGCCCCAGCGAACGCGTAACCACGTGACGTTGCGGGTGCACTTGTCCTTCCTCCGCCGAGAGGTATCCGGCTCGCACTAACTCTTCCACCATTGAATGATCGTGTGTCAACTGGGTGAGCTTGCCCCCTTGTACAAGATACGCACGGCTGTCACCCAAATGGGCGACCCACACGCTGTCTTCGCAGCACCATGCTGCTACCGCCGTCGTTGCCATATCTTTCATGTGGTAGTCCTTGCGGCTGACCTCACGAATTTTTGAGGAAGCCTGCGCGAACGCCTCCGTGATGACAGACTCGACAGTCACGTGGTCACAGTCGCATGCCGGGAGGTCCTCCATGCTATCCATTAAAGTCTGTACCGCCACCCAGCTGGCTCGCTTCGCGCCCGCATGCCCACCTAATCCATCAGCTACCATCATCAAGCCCAATGCGTCATTTACGAGGCAGGCATCTTCGTTTCGCTCGCGGACCATGCCACGATCTGATTTCATCGCCGCTGTGATGATTGGCTTACCGTTTGGACGAGACATGCGAGTTCGTTCCCCATAGCCTCTGATGACTAGACATCCTCAGAGTCTCCTTGCAAGCAAGATGCCACCTTCGGAAGAAATGCACTCCCCCATTATCAAGAGAATCGCTGTACTCCGGCGCATGGTACCAGACACGACGCTATCTAAACTTTAGATAGACCATCCAATAAAGAGAGCCCTGACTGGTCATCCCTGTTTTATCCACCCATATCCAATGCGATCCGTTCCGAGCTACATCAGCACGTAGCTAATTCTCTTCCACAACCCCAGAACACGCCGCGGTATCTATCCGAGACGGATCTGATCCACTCCCCACTTCAACCGATTAGTGGGAATAAACACCGGGAATTGGAATGGCTCCAGACTAGAAATCCGAATTGATCATGCGTTCTCTCAAACCAAACAATCTCGACGCAGCAATGAGTTTGTGAGACTTCAGCATGTCATAAGAAACACCAGTGGATTTTTTACGCAGGGGATTGGGCCATACAAGGCACAATCCCTGCAACCCCTCCAAAGCATGAGTGGAAAGCGCGGCCAAGCAAACGTGCAATCACAGGCCACACCGCCACTCGCACGTGGGCCTGGACATGGCCGTATCTCACTTGATGGAATGTGCTCCTCATAAGGGAAGACTGTTATGCAGATCCGCATAAGACCCCGTGATAAATGGTCCCAGGGCCGCAGTTCATTTAAGCAACAAACTGTAACCTGGATTGTTCGCGAACAGTAGCGGCGTGTTATAGAGGACAGTCACTGGCCGATCCGACTGTTATCCGGATCGGCCTAAACATAGATAGATTCCCCCGCCTTTACAGGCGGGGTTCTCTCAGAATTCAAGCTGCGCTTGTCCCGCGTCTTCCTTCCCTTGTCGGGCGACATACCGCCTGACAATCTCCTCGGTAATCCCAACCGTGGACACAAAGTAGCCGGTTGACCAGATGCCGCCGCGATCCCAATACACCTTATCCAAAAATCGAAACTTTTCTCGCAGCCTCCGGCTTGTGTTCTTCTTGAGCGTCTCTACGGCAAAACTCACGCTGTACCTCGGTGGGATCACCATGTGCACATGCACATGATCCTTGTCGATTCCAATCTCCGTGAAGTGCCAGTCGGGATAATATTTCTGGACTTCCCGTAGCTTCATCCGCAAATACACCGCCACGCCTTCGACAAGAATCTTGCGGCGGTATCTGGTCACCCACACAATGTGGTACTGCGTCTTGTAGACCGTGTGGGCCGCTTTGTGCAGTTTCACGCAGCTCAGTCTACCGGAAGACGCGGGACCCTGCTCACACCCCCGCCTTTACAGGCGGGGACCTCCCGCTGGATTAGACAGCATCAAACGCTGCACCACGGAAGGACATAACCATGAGTATCTGGAAGAAACTGTTCGGCAAGAAGGAAGCTCAGACTTCGCCAAAGACGTTATTCCTTGAAGGCAGTGAATTTGCGTTGTTCACTCAAGAAGAACCATTTCTTCAGTCCTGTTCTGCATCGGGACAGGGAGCACTCAAGATACCGTTTGTGGAGTTCTGGCCGGCCAGTCGCAGAGGATACGAGCGAAAGGTCATTGGCGGAGGTATTCGCTTGCTCTGTGTCCGGTGTTTCACCGACATGCCGTTCTCATTCCAGATGTCCCTACCGGGCAGCGGCATGAGTGGCGGTTCGATGATTGCCGTTGGTGAGGGATTGCCTGCGAACCTGTTCGGAAGCGCGGAAAAGGCAGCTTGTTCGTGGTGCAGTTCCCCAGAGGGCATACTGCTGTGGGATTACGCACCTCTTGGCGACATTACCGAGCGAGACATGCTCTCATTGCGGGAGCTTTGGCATTAGCGTTGCCTTCTCTGGTGGCGACAGAATAATCGAAGCGAGGGATTGTGCGACCGCTGCGCATCGCAAAGCATCCCAAGAGGGCAGGGTTATTACAGCGGTTCGGAGGTCATGTGCGAGCAGTGTGCCCGCAAGTCTACGGATGCCGAGGCTCTATCCGAGTTGCGCAAGAAGCCGGATTACTTTGGCACGTCTGAGCTTCGGCGTGCCCGAAACCTGGTCGCAGGGTGTTGGCGGTTCGAGCAAGGCCGAGTAATGTGATTCTGGCTTGTAAGATATCTTTGACGATGCTGTCTAACAACAGCATCCAGCGGACGGTGCTGCGCGCTGCCGCTGATACAGAGCGTTAGAGGGCGTCAGGAAGCGCCTCCGAAGAGGAAGGAGATCGCAATGCGTGCAATGTTCCTTCTTGTACTCGCGGCAGTACTCGCAATCTCCTGTGCAAATCGGTCGGGTATCTTCCAAATCGATGAAAGCACCTATCAAACATCCACCCGTGCAACGTGGGAGTTTGGCGATCGTGCCGGCGCGAAGAGTATGGCGCTCGAAGACGAGACTCGCCATTGTCAGTCACAGGGCAAGACGCTCCGTGTGCTCTCCTCAAAAGAAAACTATGGATATTTCGAGGGTGGGACCGTAGACCTCGTGTTCGCCTGCGACACTCCAAAGTGAACATGGGACGAAATGGGGACATTCTGAATTTCCGCAGATAGTGACTCGGTTTGGGCAGAAAGAAGTCCAGAATAACTTCTTAAATCCCCCGCCTGATAGCCGTCGGTCGTGTACGTCTGCTTTGGGTCGAGACCTGCCGGTCACCGGGCCTATGTTCTGACACAACCTCGGGGCGCTCACGAGATTCGGACGATCACGTATGCTACCGAGGTGACTCGCTTGTAAGATCGGCAATCATTCCTTCCGCGCGACGAGGATTACCGATATCTGCGGAATGGTGGGAAGCTCGAAATCGCCCAGCAGATGGCCAACCATGAAAGTGCGCGCACGACGGGCCTCTATGATCGACGTACTGATCAGGTCTCGTTGGATGAGGGGGAGCGGATTGTGATTTAACGGCAGATAACGACGGGTCATGCGCACGGAGCGTGAGCGATGATGACGCCCCACCAGGTGAGCGGCCCTTCGACCACAACCCATGGAGGGATATGTGTCCGACGTATTCAATAGTTCACGAGCGCCCGCCGGACCGCTTCCGGCTCACGATCAATCACCAGAAGATAGGCGCGTGTCGCTCCACTGGGGATGGCTCGCCCTTGCTCCCATTGCTGCACGGTCCGAAAGCTGAACCCATACTGCTTGGCAAATTCGCTCTGACTCATTCCGACTTTCTTCCGAATGCGGGCCACATCAATCTCATGAGGAACATGGACCACGTATGGACGCGTGTGTCCATTGACCCAGTCCAGAGCTTGCTTGGCACTCGCGATCATGCGCTGCCCTGCCGATGGTGTGTGCTTCTTCATCGTGCCCTCTTTCTGCGATACGCTGCTGCCAGAGCTCCCAACGTGGCCTTGAACTTGTTCCGCTCTACCTGGGTCAGGTCAACCCGTTCATTCTTCGCAAACACGTTGAGGAGAAACACTGGGATATCTGTTCCACTGAAAAACGTAATCACCCGATATCCTCCTCGTTTTCCTTTGCCTTTTCCTGCAAACCGTATTTTTCTGGCTCCGCCTGTCCCCTGTATTTCGTCTCCGGCTTGGGGATCCTTGGCAAGACACTCGACGATGCTCATCCGTTCCTGCTCCGAAAGACCGGCTCGCTTCGCATCGCTCAAATACGCGTCAGTTTCGATGACCGTCTGCACCGAGCAACTATACGTTATGTGCGTATAGCTGTCAACAACCACCCGTTCGCGAGCAACGTGTGACGTGCGATGTTCATCGCACCCGCCCTCCCGTTACCCTCATTCACGTGTCGTTGAATGAGGCCGAGCCGATTGTGATTGAAAGAACGTACCTGGACGTTCCTGTGTTCGGGCTTCGCGAGGGTACGGCCCTCACGCGATGTGAAGGCGTCAGACGTGGATCTGGTCGCGTCGGACCTGCGCCAGCTCATAGTGCACTTGTTGCACGAGCCACCCGTCTTCGGTCTTTGCGCCGAGGGCGCCCATCTTCACTCCCACGTCCAGACCGGATGGATGAGACTTTGGATATGTATGCGCTGCACGGGACCAAAGTAGCGCGCATCGAAGGACCGTCTATTCGTGTCCGACATCAACAAGAGTTCTGAGGCGGCGAGCACATGATCGGTCACTCGAAACCGTGGTAGCGGTCGTCCCATTGAGTCCGATTCAAAGGGTCGGCTCGCTGGGATGAGGGTCCCGTTTATCGTCACCCCATCATCCATCACACTCACGACATCGTTGTGGGTGGCCAAGACCTTTTTCATCATGTTCCCGTATCCGCCAGGGCAGAATCCCGCCCCGATGTACCCCCGCTCCTTCGCCAGGTCAAACTCCGGGCGCTCCGGAGGACACCACAACACATACGCCCCCTTCACAATCGGATCGGTCGACATTCTGTAGAGCCCAATCGGAATGCTGCGCGTAGTGTTGAAACGTAGCCCCGCTTGGTACGCCAGAGCGAGACCGAATGCGAGACAGAAGCCTACGATCACGATCGGGTGTCGCAAGCGGCTCCGGCACGTCGTCATAACTCTATCTTCACTACGTGTGGGACGTGCGGCTCACACAACTTGTCGCTGACGGCTGGCGGTGGAATGGCGGCGCGCGCCGCAAAAGCCGGATCCTGGAAAAAGAGCGGTTGGCGGCCGTAGATCGCCGGAAACCCCGCGACGTAGATCACCATATCCCCTGCTTCAAGGATCTGTCCCTGCGCGTCTTTCTTCGGCCCCGGCATACGGAGGCATTCATCGGGGGTCAACAAGGGACGTTGGACCTCGTGGTGCGTGCGCGATTCCTGCGCTTGGATGGCGCTCATGCGCCGTCGGCTGACCGTCAGTTTTTCGTGAATGACGGTCGTCTGTCCGGTGAGACGGGACAGATGTTCAGCCGTTTCGAGGCGATTCGGTGGAAATGCATTTTGGATGTGGCAGTTGGAGCTAATGGCTTCATCAGCACCGTACCCGGTCTCACGGCTTCGCAGTTGGTTGATGTCCTGACAGATGAGATAGAACTTCAGCCCATATCCCGCCATGAACGCGAGAGATTCTTGAAAGATCTCGAGTTTGCCCAGACTTGGAAACTCATCCAGCATGCCAAGCAAGCGATGGGCGTAAGCCGGTTTCGTCGTAAGCTGAGGCGATGCGGATCGGACCCCGAGGCGTTCAAGCAGGCCCATGAATCCGGATGGTGGAACCCTCTCTTGATGAACCGCAATCGTGTCGGTGAGCAAGCGCATGGCCATGGCCACGAACACGCGAATCAGTGGACGCAATCGGGCTTTCTCATTCGGCTTGGTGACGAGATACAGACTCACCGGACTTGGATGGTGCATGAGATCTCGAATCTTGAATTCTGAGGCGCTGACGTTGTGGGCCACCAGGGGATCGCGATACAGCGCCAGGTAGGATTTCGCCGACGAGAGGACCGAGCCTGCTTCCTCCTCCGGCCGATCCAGCATGTCTCGGGCCGCGGCGCCCACCACCGGATGCACCTGCCCGTTCACATGACCATAGGTCGTCATCTCTTTCCACAGCTCAGCGATGGGCCGTTGAGGATCGGCCAACATCCGATCGACAGCAGGCAATGAAGTGGTGGTACCATCGTTACGGGCCTTGTAGAGCGCGTGCAGCATGACGCCAACCAGCAACGCCTGGCTTGTCTTCTGCCAGTGGGATTCCAGTCCGCGGCCGTCTGGATCAACGAGGATCGTGGCCAGATTCTGGACGTCGGCCACCTCGTGTTCGGTGCCGAGCCGGACTTCATCCAGCGGATTCCACCGCACCGTGCCCTGCGCGGCTGCTGGTTCAAAACGTAATACTTTATTCTTCGCATGGTGCTGCCTCCATCCGGCGGTGAGCTCCCACAACTCCCCTTTCAAATCGGCAATGAGGGCGCTATGCGGCCAGGACAACAGCGTCGGAATAACCAAGCCGACCCCTTTGCCGGATCGAGTCGGGGCATAGGTCAACACATGCTCCGGTCCACTGTGGCGCAAGTAGTGCAGGGTTCCTTTCGCATCAAACCAGCCCCCGACATACACGCCATCAGATGAAAGGCGCGGCGTACCCTTGAACCAATCCATGATCGTGCGTGTGCGAGGCAGCAACGTGGCGGCTTCGAGGTCGTCTCGGTTGGCCCATCGTGCCGAGCCGTGCAGGAATGGATTCGGTCGAGGCCGTGACGCCTGGACGGTGCGCGCGATGGCGAGACACAACAAGCCACTCGCTGCCACGATCATGCCGACTCCTCCGGATTGTCGGAGTTGCAGTGGATAGTCGCTCGTCCAACGGGAGGCCCATTCAAGAATGGCCCAGGGTTTATACAGTCCACCGAAATGGTTGCCTAACACGTCCTGATAGTTGAAGGTAGAGGCAAAGAACTGTGTGGCCGCCTGCAAGCCAAAGACGAGCGAGGCACAGGCCAAAACGGGAATCACCAGGCCTGGTTTGGGGTGTGGAGCTCGAACTTGGGGCCCAACCGCATTGTTGTAGGTGGTGCTCATCGGCTGCGTCCCATCCCCAGCCTGATCGATCCAGTCGAAGATATCTGTATCGAATGACCCCGTTTCATTGAGGCGAGTTTCCTGTATGTCGCCTCATCGATGGACAGCACCAAGGTCTCATCCTGACGGTGAACGAGAGCGAAATGCCTGCCCTCGATCTGCTCCACCGAACCTAACCGCACTGTCCCCTGGTCTCGTGCCTCGAAGCGTCTGAGGGTCGGTGTCCGAATGATCTGTAACCGTTTTCGTTCCTGTTCCGCAAGGGAGCGGAGCACAGCCTCACTCGGCGGGGTGAGGGGTGGTGGCGATGGGGTCTGCCTCGGACCGGTGGCCGATGGAGTCTCTGCGGTGAATGGGCGTCGCGAGTGTTGAACATGCCGTTGCCGCTCCTGTTCCAGTTTCAGGTCATCGAAGCGAATGGTGAGACGAGAGTGCCCCGCGACTTCTGCCACACGAGTTTTGAAGATATTGGACCCAGACACCTCGATCGTGGTGCCATACTTCTGTACCGCTAAACGAAGTGCTGCTTCAATCCCGTCATTCGTCACTTCACGCGAGACTTGGAGGCGGGTCCCGTCGTCACGGACGGCCGAGAGCCCGACTCGATAAATGATGGTGCCCTGTTTGGTAATGTGGTCCTGATTCGCGCCCACCACCGCGCTCACCAGTCTGGTGCCCACCGCTGTAATCGTGTCGCCGGTCAAACCACGCGCGGCCTCTCGGGCACGTAACGCACGCAGGGCCTCCTGATCGCCGGCGAGCGCTTGTTGTCGCAACCAATCGGCCCAGGTCAGTCTCTGATAGCGTGCCGTGATGGTCACACAGTCCCGTCGATGGCGATCGACAATCTGACGGAGATCGGATCGAAGCGCCTGCGACACTTTCGCGTAGAGCAGTTTCTTCGTGATCCGTCCGCGCATGGTCAATTTGATCGTGTCCCGTTTGATCTGTCCGGCTCGCTTCACCGCATCAATAGAGTGAGCTTTGCGAGTCCGCGCCTCCTGCATCGCGACCGCTCGTGCTTGAGTGCGGGCGAGCCGGTCTTGCTGATACCGCGCATAGAGCGCCGTCGTATCCATGCGGCTTTGAAGCGGTTTCGGTTCGTATCGTCTGGTGGGCTTCTGACGTTGTACTGAATCGGGACGTTTAAATCGACCAAGACGGCGTTCGAGCGATCCCTTCGAGAGATCCCGCGCCACCGAGCTGGCCCGCACAAAGGTCCCCTGCCCATCTGTGATGACCAATCCTTGGCCGCGTGGCTGGATCGCTAAACCATGGCGATGCAGCACCTGATGCAACTCGGCCCAGGTCTGTGCGGCACAAAGTTCCTCGAGACAGTTCCGCTGCATCCACCCGATCAGGCTCTCGGTCCCCGCATGCCGCTCCATATCGGAGGCCCGATTCTCCCCACTGGTTTTCCGGACCTGGTGATGGTCCCGTTCGAGATGAAAGGCTTCTTCCAAACTGTCGCAGAGTTCGCCAAAGACCCGATAGGCTTTATAGGGTTCATGGAGGGTGTAGCGGGTCGGATGGATTTTATTGATCGCCAGATGGAGATGCACATTGTTGGTGTCATGGTGCAGCACGCTCACCCGCTGGTGCGCACCAAACCCCAGTCGGTGACAGACGCGAGCTTCGATCGATCGTAGGGTCTCCGTCGAGGGCAGCTCCCCGGGCCGGAAACTGATGATGAGATGATAGGTCTTGTCCGATTGCGCCCTGGTGTTGAGTGATTGGGTATTCAACATTTCGAGTGACGCCGCGTCGTGTCGGTCGCTGTGGCAGTTCGTCACCGTGATCTCCCCGACCCGTTCCTGTCTGCCTTGAGTGTTGGTGAGATAGTTGACGAGAGAGACCACATTGCTCTTCCGCAGCGTTCGCATCGGCACATGTTTGATAATCATGTGGCTGGGTCCTTCTGTGCCCTCATCCGTGCGCTCGTCATGGGCTCGGCTTGTGGTCGAAGGACCTTCTGCATCAGAGCCAGCATCTGATCTTGCGCCGTCTCGATCTTCTGCAACGTCTCGCGGACGGTCCGGGCCTCGACCCCTGGCACCGCCTTCCCGTTCGAGAGCCACAATTTTAAGAGTCCGCCGAGTCGCCCAAGATCTCCATTGATTTTGACCAACTCCTCTACTTGATGGTTGTCCACGATGCTGCGAATGGGATAGCCCATCCCGACGCGCAACAGATAGGACGACTTGCTCAAGCCGGTCGAATGGGCTTGTTGTTCGATAGCTTGGCGCTCGTCCGGGAAACAATAGACCTTGATCGGTTGATAGTCTTTGCGATTCTTGGGGTCTCGCTTATTCTTCATCCATCTCCTCTACCTCCTCCGCAGGATAGACCCCCGTTGAGCGCGCAGGCGCGAAGAAGGAAACTGTGAAGGATGGCCCACCAGTGTCACTGGTGGGCCCCCTTCACCTATCCTGCCCTGCATTCTACTCTGATGAGTCCGCTGAGTCTATCTGTTGAGACGCACCATTCTCTCTGTACTCTTTCCCTCGAGTTCGGGTAGGATGAGAGCCAGGAACCGTGGTGAGAACGGCATGGGGTTCAAAAAAAGTTTGTCGGTCAGGACGCAGGAACGGGCGCAACGGGTCTTGCCGGCCGCACGCAATCGAGCCCAGGTCATCGCCCTTCGAAAAGAGATTGAGCAAGCGCTCACGGATGGCTGTTCGCTCGCCATGATGTGGAACACCCTCCATGAGGAAGGCACAATAGCATTCGGCTATGAGACTTTTCGGGCGCATGTCCGCAAACTGATTCGGCCTCACTCGGAGGCACGTGCGACTCCCCTTCCGGCCAAGACTGGCTCACACCCATCGCAGAAGACAGCAACGCCGTCTCCTAAAAGAACAGGGGGCGGTTTTATCTTTGATCCCACTCCGAAGAAAGAGGACTTAATCTAATGGCACAGATTCACCTGGTCTTACAGGGTAAAGGGGGCGTTGGCAAATCCATGATTGCGTCGTTCATGGCGCAGTACAAACTCTCGAAGGGTCAGCGGCCTCTGTGCATCGACACCGATCCGGTCAACGCGTCGTTTCAGGCCTATAAAAGTTTGAAGGTGCACCATCTGCAGATTCTGAAGGAGGACGAGATCGATCCCCGCAGCTTCGATCAGGTGGTGGAGCTCGTGGCGAAGGCCAAAGAGGACGTGGTGATCGACAATGGCGCAAGTTCCTTTGTACCCCTCTCAGCCTATGTCATTACGAACCAGGTTCCAGCCTTGCTGCAGGACATGGGGCATCAGCTCGTGGTGCATACCGTGGTGACGGGAGGGCAAGCGTTGTTGGACACGGTGCACGGCTTTACGCAGCTGGTGAAACAGTTTCCGGCTGACGTGCTGTTCGTGGTGTGGCTGAATCCCTACTGGGGTCCGATTGAGCTGGAGGGCAAAGCGTTCGAGCAGATGAAAGCCTATACGACGAACAAGGATCGAATCTCGGCGATCATCCGGCTCCCGGACTTGAAAGAAGAAACGTTCGGGCGCGATCTCAGTGACATGCTCCAGCATCATTTGACGTTCGACGAAGCCATTGCGTCGTCCACGATGACGATTATGGCACGGCAACGGTTGTCGATTATCAAGAAGCAGCTCTTTGAACAATTCGCCGCCGTGCCGGTGTTGTGATGGGCGACGATCCCACCGACGACCTACTCAAGATGATTGCGGCGAAGCATGGCGTGGCGTTGGACCGAGAGGACCCGATTTTGATCGTGCAGACGATGCACGAACGGTTACTGGCCGAAAGCCGGTCTGCGCAACAGGCCATGCTTGACGACTATCGCACCACCCTCGAAGCCCTGCTCGATCGCTTGAGCGCGGAGACGAAAGCGAAAGCGGAGCGGATCGTCACGGCGTCGCTCGCCGCCAGCACGGAGACGATGAAGGCACAGATGGCGACCCACACCACGGATGTGACCAGCGCGGTTCGAAACGCCGTCACTGAGGTGCTGGAACAGACCGAGACACGGATACGCAGGGCCCGAACCATTGGGTACCTGAATCTCCTCGCCGCGCTGGTGACCTTTCTTTCAGCCGTCGTGGTCTATTGGACGCTCCGCCCTTAACACGTCCGCTAGGTTCTGACACAACCAGACCCTTGGGAAGAATTCTCCCCATCCGTCTGCCTTCCCATTCAAGGACACCGGTCACGGGTGCATCGCCGCATGAAAGCGCCGTACACCTTTAATGTCCTTCTCACGGCGGCGTGTCTCGGCAATGTCATAATTGGACTGCATCTTCATCAGCGTATCCATTGTGACGCCAAAGGCCTTTTCGATCCGCAAGGCCATCTCGCCGGTGAGGTCAGCCTTCCCGTTTAACACATTTGAGAGGGCAGGGCGGGAGACATCCAGCACGGCCGCGGCAGCAGTGACGGACAAACCAGCCGGTTGAATGATCTCGGTACGGATAAAATCGCCGGGATGCGGCGGGTTCTTCATAGGCATGGCCGGGTGCTCCTGTGTTAGTGATAATCCTCTAAATTCACGTCATAGATTTCTTGTTCAGCGGCATCCACGCGGAACGTCAAGCGGCGGTTGCGCGTCACGCTCAAGCTGACCGTGCCTGTTCGGTCGCCGGTCAACGTGTGCGGTTTCCATGCGGTGAGGGCGCGCACTTCGTCGACACCGCTCATCACGTCCAGGAAGGCGAACATCTTTCGCAACTTCTCCACCGTATCGGGCGGCACGCCCTTGGCGTTGTCATCCAGATAGAGTCGTTGTAAGCCTTTATGGAGAAAGTTCCGTATCTTCACAGTCAGAGTGTAGCCTGTAACGTAACACTTGTCTACAGACAAGTGTGGCCGAGATGGAACGCGACGCCCTTACGTGGGGCGGCTCATGGGGCGAGCACCCGCGCCAGCCAATGGCCAGGAGGCTGGCACGCCTGCAGCGTCCCATTCGCCGAACTCAGAATCAGGCGTCCCCGCCCCGTCGTGGGTGAGGGGCGAGAAACGCGATAGAAAGAAGGAAAGAGAGTCCTGATTCCCTCCTCTCCTCCCTGCGGTCCCATCGCACCAGCGCCATTCCTCCTCAGTCGTTCGGCGCGGGCAACGCATGGGGATAGTGCTTGGCGATGATCCGGTTCAGCCGTTGAATCAGATCCGGTCTTTTAAACGTCACATGCCCGTTCTGATTTTTAAACAGCCGAATGGGGATATAGTCATGCTCGGCGATCTTGGGCCACGATGAGGTCAGCTGCATCGCATCCGTAATGAGCCGATACGCTCCTCTCCGATGATCGGCCTCTGGCTTGCCATCACAGAGGTGAAAGACGCGGAGCAGATCGTCCAGATAATCGGTTTGCCGCATATTGGCGCTTCCATAGGAAGTCAAATACGTCATCACCATCCGCTTCCCAAATTTCTGAGGCAGATTCGTCTTGTAGTCCCACGAGAGATGGCGAAAGCACTTAATCACCCCCCTGCTCGAACATGTCCATGCGTGAGTCATGGAGCGTCGCAAAGGTCGCGCAAATCGCCTCGCGCGTGAGTTCCGGCACCTTCTCCGCTCCGATCTGCTCATCCACCTCCTTTCTCTTCGACGCGGACATGATCGAGCGTATGCCGGAATCCTGTAAGAGGGTCGTCCACCCGCCGGCATCGACACAAGCTTGGAATGTCTCCAGCAGTGTTGTTCTGTTGGAATACTCACCGATCATGTGAAGCCCATGACCTCTCCATCCTCGGGCCATCGAGAGGTCAGGAAATCCTAGCCGTGCCGCCGTTGCCATGGCGTGCGCCTGCTCCAATTTTTCCAATGCCTCTTGAAACAAGATTATGACCGCCTCCCGTTGCTGCAATAGGTTGGCAATGCTCACACTCGGAATGAGTTCGTGCTGTGGTCCTGCGTCACCGTCCGGGCTCACAAAGATGGTCTCCGCTTGGGTCGTCATGCTGGCGTCCTTTCTGTTCCCACGGTCGGGCTTTCGTCTAGAATCTGAAGCGGGCCGATCCAGGCGCCTGGGTGAGCCTTCGCCGTGAGGTCGGCCACGATCTGATCTTGTGTCGCGTGATCCACCCCTTGTCGCGTCCAGCGTGCACGTACGTGTCGTTCTGGATCATCCATCAGCGCTCCTTCAAAACGAAAAGCAGACACGGGGGCCTGTCGCTGACAGACTTCGCACATGGCAAAGGCTGTGTCGTCGTCGTCCGGGTCGCCCTCGTCGTCAAGGAAGGGCGTCCCTTCATCGTGGAGGATCACACGCGTGATCACATCAACGGTAAACGGTCCCCAGCTCTGGCAGTCCGGACAGTACCAGTCCTCGCCTTCATTCCTATTCGGTAATTCGTCGATCCTGTCTGGTGTCATGATGCTGTCCTTCCTTTCTCGTCCTCGACTGTTGTCACACTGCATTCATTCGCTACATGGTCGCTGGTGTGAAGGAGGATTCACCCTTCCCCGTCCAGCCAGCCTTCATCGGCGAAGGACACGTGCCGCCCCTCCCCCATCACAATATGGTCGAGGACACGAATGCCCAGTAACTCGCCCGCGCTGACGAGTCGCTTCGTCAACGTGCGATCCTCTAGGCTTGGCGTGGGATCTCCACTGGGGTGGTTATGCGAAAAAATCACGGCCGCCGCGCTCATGCACACGGCGGCTTTAAACGCCTCCCTCGGATGCACGATCGAGAGCGTGAGGCTCCCGACCGACACGACCTGATAGCCGACCGGTGTGTTCTTCGCGTCAAGGAACACCACGACGAATTCCTCGTGGGGTCGCCCATCGAAGTGGGCCCGGAGAAAGCGGCACACCTCACTCGATTGTGAGAGCCGTGGTGCGCCGTACAGGGCTGAATGTGGTTCTTTCACCACCTGCAACCGATAGAGGGGGATACAGACTGACGTGGTGTCATGCTGGTTCTGATTTTCTGATACGAGCTTCTTCGTCATCTTCTCGCCTTTCTCTTTTATGTGATGCTTGGTCAGGGAGCCGGAACGAGTGCTGTCGTTCCGACTCCCGCTTGTCGGCCTACCGTGGATATTTGTCGGTGAGATACTTGCGATGGGCCATCCGATCGAGCTGCGCGAGATCGAGGTTCACCCCATCGCAGAAATGACGGAGGTCGGAGAGGAAATCAGACAGGACTGTTTCGACCGAGGCGCCCGGCTCCCGTAAGGCGGCGACGCGATAGTAGGCCAGCGCCTGCGCGGCTCGATCCGCCCGGATCGCATTCGGATGCCTCTTAACTCGTCGAACATTCGCCCGATACATCGTTGTTGTGTTCATCCTCGTTTCCTTTCTGTTGGACGGTTTCCCCATGAGAACAGCCACCCACGAGACCAACGGCCACATCGCGTCGACCGGCCCACCGGTCTCTTTCACGAACATGTGTTGCGCCTCTCACGCACAGCAGGAGGCGCAACAGAATCTCCGAGTCTGGGGCCCAGGCTGGCTGCGAGCGTGACAGCCCTCCGGGTCGTTGGCTGGCGCGGTTGCACCCGGACGGGCCCCACACCATGGGGAGCGAGGAAATGGGATGGGGAAGGAAAACAATCCGCACGGTCGAGCCGCCGCAGGCGACACGACGGTGCGCGAAGGACGGCACGGCGCGGGCGCGGTGCCACCATCATGGTAGAACGGTCCACCACACTCGTGGGTCAGGATCGGAGAGATCAATTGTGGAAAAGGAAGGAAGAACTGGCCTGATCAGACAAGGCCGACGAGCGACCACCGCCCGCCGGCCCTGTTGAGCAAATCAGTCGATCGCTCGAAAGATCAGACCGGCCTCCGGATGCTTGGCCGCGAAGTCATGCAGCCGATGGAAGTACTGGGCGATCCGAGGACCGAGTGGATCGTCCTCCAACAGGAAGGACACATGGCTGAACGTGAACAGGGATACGATGATCCCGGCGGCATCGCCCGAGACCGTGGCGTCAAAGAAATTGTCCGGATGCGCTAGTGCATAGCGTTCATGACTCGGAGCGAGATAACACCCGCCGTTGCTCACGTCATAGAAGTGCCAATACCCTCCGGTGTAGGTGGGACACAGCTTGGCGAACTGTGTGTAGAGACAATTCTCCACGGTGAGCATGTGCGTCCCAAAGTGGCGCGGAAGAAACGTGAGCCGGTCCTCTTCCGGCACCACGGTCGCCACGATCGCTGGTTGTTCGTTGTTGAATGGTTTCATGTCATTCCCTCCGAGTTGTCCCAGGCGGAATGGCCTGAGTGGAGGGTCTTGGTCACACCGCATGCGCAGGAGTCAGGGCCGTGTGACACACGCTCGCGAGCACGAGGCGCAGCCACGCGCGGAGGCCTTGACATCGAGACCGGTGTGATAGCCTCACGACACACAGGCACGCACGCCCCCTCCCCTCCTGTCTGTCAGCGGTCTTTCTTCCCAACGATGCGAACGACGAGACCGGATTGAGAAGGCGTCTTCGCACGGTCCATCTGCACGGCGCGGGCGCGGTGCCGCCCATCGGTCTGTGTGCTTGGGATCATGTGTAGGGCATGAGTCCCGCCGTCTGGCGGGATGAGCGATGCGAACCAGGAGCCGTGCGGTCGACGCAGGCAGGACGCCTAAACAAACGTAAAGGACTGCGGCAGAAGGGTTCCTCGACGCTGATGACGCGCAGCTTGACCACCAAGGATTATGTTGGGTGTTGATTGTCGTCACCCACACCCACCGTCCGCTAGCGGCCAGAAGCGGACAATTGATCTCATCAGCCGATGCTACGATTCGAGAACTGATCATACTGCTCGCGGACCAGAGAATACTCGCAGGGAAACTTCAGGCTTTATGATGACTGATCGCTGCCACGATGTTTGTCAGGAGCGGACGAAAGCCAGTGAAGTCGATCGTGTCGGCCTGTGGCCGGACGACCTTGTGCGCGAAGACCCTCTTGCCGTAGTACTTATCTGTATCGTAGTTGCTTTCAGAATTGAACCTCTTGTCAGCGATAACCGTCGCTTTGATCGCATCGCCGAAAAAATCCTCAATTTTCGAAGTCGTTCCGCCGGGCGGAACCGGCGTAGGCACGGCGTACATGTTCTTGATGATGTGAACGAAAGGTTCAGTGCCGGTTATTCCCTTATTGAAGTTTCCCTTTATAGTACTTCGAATACTATTCGCTCCGCCGTCGTTGTCGTAGACAATTATTAATGGATGCGCGAGCCCTGGCGCCGTAAAGCGGCTGGCCTCCGTTTTGTACAACACCATAAAGTTCGAAAGAGTGCTGCTACCGCCATTCTTCAGCTTGAGTAGGTGTGCCGTGCTCGATGTCGTATTCTTGTAAAGCCGTACCTTCAGAAGAATTTTCCCATCCTTCGCCACTTCCGCCAGAACAGGGAACTCGGCTGCCAGACTTCTGATCGCATGCGTTAGATACACGATATCTGTATCTCCTTCGCAGAGAATAACCGGCATCTGTGGAGCGTAAAACATGCTGTAAATTAGGAACCTCCGATAATCCAGTTCTGTGGGAGAATCCTTGAGCGGTTTATCTTTAGGTGGTTTATCGTGGGTGTGGGTCTGGAGGCGGTTGTAAACATCAATGTCGTTGATGAATCCGAGCATCCCATGCAGCTCGTTCAGTGTGCCGGGGCGTTTCCCAATCAAGGCCTCGCCGTCCTTGTGGACGACGCCATTGATTTCGAACGCACCCGTCGTGACAAGCTTGTTAACCATAGCACGCACGTTGTGCCGATACTCCCGTCGAACATTAATCTTCTTGTTGACCACCAGGCCCGTTACCTTCTGACGCGACGTCCGATACATGAGATGCGTCTTCTTGGTGTTGATGTTGAATCCCATCTGTTCGATCGCGTCGCGCAATGCATCTCCCGGCAGCCAGAGGTGTGCAGTTGGCCCCTGATCGCCGGCCGGCCGTGCAACCTCTGGTGGAAACTCCTTCTTGTTAGTCGAGAACGTGAGGTCGTCCGCATACCGCGAATACGTGCATCCAGCGCTTCGCCCGAGCTTCACGAGACGCATATCCAGCAGGTGGGCTATCAGATTGGAAATGATCGGCGAACAGGGACTCCCTTGCGGAAGGGAATTGTCTTGGCAGGCGATTTGCGCCAATACGGTGGCAACAGTTTTTGGTAATTGGAAATCTCTGTTCTTGATGAAGAATCCGCGAACCCTTCCGAAGTTAATCGACGGGAAGAAGTCCTCTAGATCGATATTGAGAACCCACCTCCTATTCCGGTGCTGCCTTGCATTCGTGATGATCGACCGCTTACGCTTGAATCCATGCGAAGCCCGGTCTTTGAGCTTCCTTGCGGTGTTAATCTCGTCGAGACAATCCTGCAACAGGTCGGCGAGCTTCCGCTGCAAACCCTTCAGGTGGGGAACCGGCGCATTAATCGTGCGTTGCCCGCCGTTCCTCTTGGGAATCTGAAAGGTGGTGTACTTCTGAGCCGCTGGCATCTTATACAGAATGTATGAGACTGCCTTCGGCTCGTAGCCGAGCAAGTAGGCGACGTCGTTCAGTGACGTGGCCGCCTTCAGTTGTTCAAGTCTGGACATCCGTGAGGTAAGAAGGGAGACTCACCGACACTCCTAGGCGATAGTCACGTTGAGAAGTAGATACACACAGTCAACCAGGTCCACGCGGTCAACACGAGTGTACACGCATAGCCCTTCACATTTGTTTCACATGCCACGAAACATGGCACAAAATCTGTCGGTGAGTCTGGTCAATCTTACCATACACTGGGGTTTACGTCGAAGCTCAGATAAGTGCTCATGAACTGTATTTCCCAGCGCCGCAGAATCAACGACCACTATAGGTCGGGACAGCGCCCATCGGCTTGGGGCGCTGCCCGACCCGCTAGCTCATGTTAGACAGTCACACCTCCGTCTGCTCGGCCAACTCTAAGGCGTCATCAACCTCGATACCGAGGTAGCGTACGGTGCTTTCGAGCTTGGTGTGCCCAAGCAATAGCTGCACGGCTCTCAAGTTCTTCGTTCGCCGATAGATCAGCGAGGCTTTGGTGCGCCGCATCGAATGCGTACCGTAGGCGGATGCATCGAGGCCGATGGCCTTCACCCATCCCTCCAGCACTCGTGCATACTGCCGGGTTCCCATGTGAGGTGAGTTCTGGAGGCGGCTGGGGAAGAGATAGTCCTCTGCCCTTAGCTTCGCCTGCTTGATCCACGTCCCTACCGCTTCCCGAGTGGAAGGCGTGATCTCGAACTGAACTGGTCGTTGGGTCTTCTGTTGCATGATGATCGCACGCGGGGCGATCTGATCGCCGTGGCAAATATCGCGCACGCGCAGCTTAACCAAGTCACAGCCCCCCAGCTTGCTGTCGATCCCTAAATCAAATAGCGCGAGGTCGCGGGAACGACTGGCCATTTGCAAACGGGTCCGAATCGCCCAAATCTCCTTCAGCTTGAACGGTGCTTTTTGCCCTATAAGCTTGCCTTTGTTCCACGGTTCGCGGTGTTGAGAGGTGCTGATCCTTTCCATGATAGACTCCTTTCATTGAAAGAAGGTGGCGAAACGAGCGCCACTACGTTCGCGACCCGTCAGTGCTATGCACTAACTTTGGCGAAATCTATTGAGAAAGGATTTTTCACGATGTGTTTATCAGATTCAAATGCCGCTATCCGGCCAGAAGGAGACAGAGAGGTCAATGTGCCACTGGGTATTGAGCGATTCGCTTGTGGCTGGTGACTCGCCAATGATTAGCCCGGCCTGAATGCTTTTGAGGGAAACGGCCCTCTCGCCTTGGGCACCCTGCACGTTCCCAAGCTTGTTGTAGCTGACCGAGAGGACACGCTGCCGCCACCCTCCAAGGTCTGGTGGATTGCCTATCGGCAAATCCACCAGACAAGTCAGAGTCACATGTTACTCGACACTATCGCTGGAAAACGATTCTCAATTCGCCCCGCTCCGCAACCACGTCTTGATTAAGTCGATATCAGTTTGCAGGAGACAAGGGATATTATCTAGGACTACTCCACCCACAGTTGAACCCGCTGTCTCCGGTGCCCGGAAGCAGCGCGGTGGCATCCGGTTATTTGGGTCACTTGCGGTGGTACGTTGTAAGAGCCGGTTCGCAGCCACACTGTCGTCACCGGGGGTAATCCGCCCGGGAATAGCACGCAAGGTGGTGAATGAATCACCGGCGATTAGTGGCATAAATCCTGCCGCGCCTCCACTCACATGACATGCAGTGCACTTACCATTCCAAATTGGTTGTATGCTTTGGCTGTAAAACACACTTGGACTGGTAACGCTGGTGGACACAAAAGTCGTACATAAGTTCGTACTCCATTGTGCAGGGGGTGCTGGTATGCCATTGCCAAAATTCTGGAATTCAATCGGCATCGAGAACAACGGCGGCGATTGAAGACTACCGACAGCGCCATACTTTCCCCAGAAAAGTTCATGCGTGCGGAATGCGTGAGGCATCACATAATTGCCGCAGACTCGGCTTTGGGCAGTTCCCAGCATCAAATAGTTATTGGCGATGACTGGAGCTGGCGGGCTCAACAAGTGCAAGAATTTCTGCGAGGTGTTGAACTGTAGTTGCGCAAACGGTTGCGCAATGTGGCAGGTGCGGCACGCATCGGCCACCACCCGTTGATAGACGTTAGATTGCCCAGTGACGTTAGACGATGCACCTGTCTGCCAGCCGGGCACAGAGAAGTCCCGGATCTGCGTGGCTGAAAGACCATTATTGTACAAGCCGTCCACCACTTCCCTGATGGGATCGTTTGCGCTAGCTGGAGGCGCGAAATTGACGATCTGCTCGTTCAAGTTTTTGAACGCAGGCTCTTGTGCAGTGATAGTTGGATTAGTACCCGAGGGTGACGTAAAGAAGCGATGATCGAACGGTAGGAAGCGCGAACCAAATGTCACCTGCGCATTGTTTCCGAATGCCGGCACGCCGCCAGACTGCTGTGGTACTTGTCCCCCGTGACAAATCATACAAAGCTGCGGCACCGGGCGTTCACCCCGACCATCGAGGTTCGCCGAAATGCTACGCGCATAGGCACCGGTAAGATTGGTGGGAGTGATTGCGTCAGTCGTAGTCAATGCTTTTTTGTATACATAGAACTTCACCACTTTGTTGCCTGGTGCGCCCGGCAGATCCGAATACTCCATCGCCACCGTTGCCACGTCGCTGGAAGCTCCCACGGTGCTTCGGCTCGCTGCAGCATTGGCATCGTCGGTGTCAACCGTACCAGGACCGCCACTAGCCACTGGATCATAGATATTGGTGTACCCATTACCATAGTTAGTCACGTAACACACCACGTCATTGTTACCCTTTTTAATACAATGCATGTCGCGCCCAAATCCAAGGTCTCCAGAGTTGGCATAACTGGCCACGATTTCTGATGCTGCCGGGGTTGATGGGTTTTGACTAAAGCCGTGGACGTCTTTAAATTTTTCAAATGAAATTACGGCGTTAGTTGGATCGAGCGTGGTGTAATAGGTGCGAGACGCAGTCACTAACGCATCCCGCAACGCATTGCCTGTCGGTGCAGCGTAAGTGAGATCGTCTCCAGCCAAACCGCCTAAGTTGGCTGCATCAATAAAGCCCAGCCCGTGCAGGAACTCGCCGCCGAACGGAGAGTCCGGCGCACTTCCCACCTTTAACACAACAAAGTTTTGACAATCTGTATAAGGAGGGCCCGGTGGTGTATTACCTGCTCCCGGAGTGCCAACAAAAGGCGTGATCGGGCCGCTATTTACTACATAGTATCCAAGTAACTGTGAATTAGGTGCCGGCGTCATGGGCGCAAGCGTGATATTTGTATTGGGAACTAAGTTGTAAATCACATGCTCAGTCGACGATACGTTGTCCATAGTATACTTCTTAATATGAGGTGTACCGTCTGGATAGGGTGCTGTTACTTCTAAATCATAGACACCCATGATTCCTGGGCTAAACACTCGTAAACAGGCATTGTTGGCAAACAAAACGTCTGCATTAAAGGGTGAGAAATGCTTTGTCTCACCAGCATAGCTCTGCACACCAGCGACCGTAGTAAGCGCCAGGGTACCTTCCTCGATCCAGAGGCCTTTAGTTTCATCATACGACAACAGAGGCACTGTGGCTGGCAACGTACCGCCCATCAGTCGTGAGCGATCCACGGGAATCACCACTTTGGCACTTACACCAGATTTGATTTTCAACCCTTTTGGCAAATCCAGGCTGCCTGCTCCAAAACTCTCGATGGCACCAACACCTATACCCCCAATCGGTATCACAGATTCATCGCCTGGCATTTGTTGCGCCGACAATAAATCGATCGTCGAGATACTGAGTTTAATCGGTGTGGATACCAGCTTATCATTTTCATCAACAATCGCATTGGCTGGAATGAACACCGAAACGCCGGGGCCACATTTGGGAAATTTTAAGTCACGTGGCATGATAGCCGGTTGCTGTTTACGATTATCGGTGGCTGGCCTTTGCGGGGCATCGATTACATTCCCGCGTCCATCTTGCCATTGTGCAACCAGCAACGATTTTCCAGCGATACCCAAGTTTGCGCGCACGCTATCGGGACCAACACACTCACGCTCGCTGCGGTTGTGAGTGAGCTTAATATCGTTGGTCGGATCAACCGTGACCACTTGCGCCGGTCGCAAAACCCAGCGTCCCCCGGTTATTCCTCGGTCATAAATCTGTGAATTCAATGCAAAGCCTTCTTTGCGCACATTCACGACATATCGATCAGCCTGTTTTACGTTGGTAGCAATAGCTCCTTGCGTATCTGCCGTCACCAATGGATTGGCCACTCCACTACTGATAATTTCCACTTCGGCTCCCGCAATCGCATTACCTGCAATATCCACTACGTTACCAGTGAACGGTGTGCCTTGAGCGGTCGCTAATACTGCCAGCGTTGATTTGGCATACCCCCCTTTGTTATCGGTAACTACCAGGCTTACGGAATAGCGCCCTGGAGTCTTTGGTAACGTCCACTCATTTGTCGTGCCGGTTTTTTGCGCAAGTGCGCCTTCACCTTCCCCGGCAAACCACACATATTCCAGCGTATCGCCGTCTTTATCGGTCGCACGCGCTGAGAGTTTGATTACGCCGCCGATCGGAGCATTTTGCACATGTTTTCCGGTAGCCACATCCACACCTGTCACTGGCTCCAGAAACGGGCGGTGGTTTTCTAATTGTACATTGACGCGATGAACGCTGGCTTGATTCAATCTGGCTTCAGACGAAATTTCTTGTAACCCTTTGCCTCCTTCCTGTCGCGCCAACACACGCAGATTCTGCTTCGTCGGCACATACGGGAGGAGGTATTCGCCAAAATTGTTGACATATACTTGCGCCAGGTGTTTTCCTTTTTCATCTTCTAACGAAATGGTCGCAAAGGAGTTGATATTCAACATGGGATCATAAGTTCGTGGCGAACTGCCGTCGGCCATGCTCACTTTCCCAAACATCGCAACCAGGTCTTTTTTTGACGGAAGGTCGACTTGAACCGTGCTTAAGAAATTTGGAGTCTTTCCAGCCTGGATGGTTCCTTTCGAACAGCCAGAATCATATACGTCCGATTTCCAGCAAACTCTGTATCGACCTGGACTCCGCGCATACAGCGTGAAGCGTCCGCTTAAATCCGTTGTCGATGAGGCGCTGGTTTTCCCGGTTTTCGGCGAGCGCAAGAACACCTTCACGCCAGGTAAATACACAGCTTTCAGTTGGTTACGTGCCGCACCCTGTGGTGCCGTGACAGGTCCGTCAGGTTGGACTGTGATGCTTGGAGTCCCTGCCAAATAACCACGTACCATATTGTCAAGCGAAGACTTACTGGTTTGCGCATAGACGTGATGAGAAGGGGAAAATCCCATTACCAACACGAGGACTATCGCACTAAGTGCTGTCTTTTGCCGTGCCAATGAATAGATCGTTAACATCTTGTTCTCCTATATGTCTCGAAGTGAGCCAGAGCTCGCCTCATTCGTTTGAGCCCCATCCTGCGTCCATTGCATGGATTCTTCACTGATTCTTACACCGCCAGCTCGAGCCTCGGCAGCATCACTCCATAACCCTCATCACGAGTTGTCTTGCCCAAGGATCCAACGTGGTCTGGGTTGCGCGTACTCGTCCATCTGTAACATGAACGAAGTGCCGACATTGGCGGCTGAGTCATGGGCACTCAACCTTGCTTCTCGCTTGACGGAAATCATTGAGAGTCCCTTGGGTTCCTCTCATTGAAGAACTTTGTGTTTGGTGCGACAACTTTTGACGAACATATTTGAATTTGATGTGCATGCTTCGTTCTTACGAGTTGAACGACATAACACCCTTCCAACTATTTCAGTGGACACAGCAAGTCCTATACCAAATTAATTAGGGCTCGAGCTGTCCAACGGAAATGCTCAAATCCGCTCTCTAAGTTGGTTAGTCGAAAGTTGAACACGCGCGCCAAGGGGAAATGATCGGAGAATGTGTATCCATTTGTCTTCCTAGTGAATCGAAATGGATTCAGTGCGCTGCGGTTTGAGAAATTTGCGGGATGGCTAAAGTAGATTATGAAACGGCAGCTGATTGCTGTTGCAAGTGACCAATTGAGTCTTGGCGTTCCAGGCGCTCAGGAAGAACCTGTAGATTTGCTCTACCGAAGTTGTCATTTGATTCCGTAAGTTTCCGTTAAACGCGATCCTCAGGACTCTACTAGCCCCCTTCCCACACGAGCCCTACACGAGGCAAGATCGCTGTTGTTGAATGTGCAACTCCACCCATGGTCAGGAAGAAGGGGGGCGCTTATGCGTGTCAAATCACTCAGGATTGATGTCGCGAATAATATATCCCAGTTGCACAGGATTCGCAGCAAGTAACTGATCGGAGAGGTTTTGCTCGGCCTCAACGGGAGTGTCGCTTCATTTTATTATCACGTCAGTCCATTGGACCACCTCATCGCCGTCGGTCGTGAACTTCCGCTTTGGGTCGAACTGAGACAGTCTGCCCAACCTTCCACGAACGTCCGCCTTCAAGGTAATGGATATTGCTGGCGACGAGTCCACCTAGAGGCCAACAACCTCTCCGAGGAAGCCCACACAGGAGTGTGCCAGGCTCAATCCCCAAACATGACCTGAGCTCACGCGGGGCATCTGACTCTGTGGACTCGGTGTCGACTCGTGATCGCAGAGGGGCCGAGTGGATCCCTGCCGGACCTGGTGAATCTGCTGGATCGCCAATGAGGTGCTCTCCGTTCTCCGTATGCAGGCCCCGCTTCGTGTAACTCCACGAGTGGCAATACGATGTTCGGCGGCATGCGATGGCGCATTACGGCTTGAGAGAAGGCCGTCACGGAGAGAGAGGAAAAACCAGAAACACGATGCCCAGCACCAGGGCCCCCGCAATCAGCCAGAGAAACCCGTCGCGTGTGGACTGGAACAGGCTGAGAAACACGCCGACGCAGAGGAAAAGAAGTACCACGCTCATGACAGGAGATGATTGTATCAGAGGGATGTGACAGAGCGAGGAAAACGTGAGAAGTCCAAATGTGCTTGCATTCCTGTGCTGCGATTGTCTGTTCAACCACAAAGAGTTAACACACACTTACAGCTGTTCTATATAATAGGCGTTCTCCAAACTCGCGCTTTCCGTAATGATGCGTGGTGTCTGCTCTGACCGATCCGAAGATACGCTGATGCAGCGCCTCACTCGCCTTGATTCGATATCCGACTCAACGTTCCCACCCTCCACGCTCTCTGAAACTTCGGGACCTTGGTTTAATACGCGTCTCGTATCGGATAAAAAGTGGCCTTATTATTATGACGTACTTCTCGAATAGTCCGGCAAGACCTTCTTCGGTTGCCCTACCCAGCCATCAAGTTTGTGCTTTTTCCCTTCGCGTTGGAAAGCCGCAACTAACGCTCTAGCACGAGTCGTTCGGATACGTCGACTCAACGCAAGCTCTCGAACCTCCGCCATCACACGGTGCCGAATCGATCGACTAAAACTGTCGATCACTTTTTTCCAGAATGGCTCATAGGCCTGATCGCGATATCCCACAAAATCGTATATTTCTTTTAACGCGTACGTCCTGTCCTCTGTTTCCTCAGAGATATCGAGACCAAACTTCCTCGCCTCATCTTGTTGGACAATGACCTCTCGCACAGGCCCACGTTCAATCTCCCGTAACTTTTCCCGTTCTTGTTGATACACTTCATGCCATGTTGGGCCCGCTTCCCACACAACAATATATTCCTTTGTTTGTGACGACATCAGTTCGAGCGACCAGTTGCCAAGAAATCCGAGTTTTAGTAACTCATCATGCGCTGGCTTCAATTGGCGCCGAATTTCTGAAATGGCTCGCAACCGCTTCAAACTGAGGTTCATTGATAATTCTGCATACGACTCACTCGCAGCTCCACGCCCTACCCGGAACAAGGCATGCAGATGTTGATACAGAAGCTTCGTAAGATCTCGTTGCAACTCCCAAAAGAGCCGTTGGTCCTGGATATGGCAATGAAAATTATTGAGATTAGCCCAATACCAATCCGCGAGGCGAATCTGATGCGTCCATTGTCCTTCAGTCCGTTCACCGGCTGACATTTCCTCACGATCAATCCGTTCGAAGATATGGACTCCTGTTTCCGCCCGTCGCCCTTTCGAATTCTTTCGATGCTCTTGCAAGACTAAGCCACTGAGCCGATCTAAAAATTCACGCACCTCTTGCTGACGATCGCCATTCGGCGTTCGACCGGTCAATCGTATCAATTCACGACCGCTAATTCTTAGGACATCCGGCACCATACCCTCCCGTTCCCACATCATCGTGAGGGCACGTTCGAATGCGCGAAAATATTCCAAGTCCAAGACTGTAGGGTATCCCCATTTAGCACTGGGCATCAGCTCAATCTCAACCTTGCGTGGGACCCCGTCTCTTTCCATTACTCTGGTAACGACCTTTGACAGGCTGTCAGGGCTGACCTTGCCTTTGCCCGGAAGTTGCCACATAGGAATTTCTGAGATCGAAACCTCTGAGTGGATCAACCCATCTAAGACAGGTGCGGTCTTTTCTTTCTTCTGAAGCGGGGTATTCATATGCGTTGCCGTAACGTATTCTTCTCTTTAACGTAAGGGTCTACGTGGAAAGGGAAAGCATAGAAATAAAAATGAGGTAACATCATGAGAGAAAGAAGGAATTTTATATTAAACATTTGGTTCAACCCTCTCACTTTGGTTCAACCCTCCAGGGTTTTTGTGTGAACCCTCTCACCTGTCTCTTGTGCGAACCCTCTCACAGTTGTACCAACCCTCTCATTTCCTGGGCACTTTCTTGTTCTAATCCTCCCACCTGTGGACAAATCGATGCCTAACGGCTGGCCGAGACAGGTTTGTAGAGTCAAAATCCATACGTGAAAGAGCACATGATGAAAGGTTTTCGGGCAAGACAAGATATTTTTCGATAGAACAGGCGATCGATAAATGTGACGAAAACCGTCGACCATGAGAGGGTTGGAACAAGAAGTTCACGGTGAAACATTACCACCAGAAATTGGGAACGTTCGATGCTGAAAGGCACACCATTGTGATATCTCCGGCGAACGAAAGAGAATCCGATTAGGAGGAGACAGTTCGCTGAAAATTATCTAAATGTTCTTGTGCTTTCCGTAAGCCTTCTTCAATAAGGCGGATGTCATGAGCACGGTTGGGGTGAAAGCGAATGACAAGGCGAAACGGACCATCGGTTCCCCGAGCATCAAATCGAACGGACTGCGCACCCTGGTTAGTGCGGGGGACCCGTGTCACCTCTTCCCGAATACGGCGGGCGCTCCACGCACCCTCGATTGCTTGGCGCGCTACTTTCTGTAGTCTGACGAGATTGGATCGTAAGGGAAGAAGTTCTTGAACATGTGTCAAGGTCAGCGGAGATCCTGCTCCAAGGGTGAGCTCGATGATGTGTTCGGGCAAGTCGAGGACCTGGAGCGCACGGGTTATCCGCGTTTTATCACACCCTAGGCGTTGAGCAAGTTCCGATTTCAAATAGCGGTGTTGTTCAATCAGCCGCTTATAGCCTTTCGCTTCTTCATAACCGGTTAATTCCTTTCGCAGGAGATTGTCAATGAGGGCTTCGGCTGCTGCCACATCTAGATTGTCACGTCGGATTAACGCTGGGATTGTTCCCTTTCCGAGAATCTGACATGCCCGCCATCGCCGTTCACCGGCTACAATGTGGTATCGGCCATTGGGTATAGGACGAACATGAATGGGTGTACGCACACCAAATAAGCGGATGTTCTCCAACAGTTCGGGATCTGGTTCAGCCTGGAGTCTGGGTTGGTCTGGGCTCGGGTCTAGAAGGTCCAGCCGGAGATTGTGGACACGTTCCCCTTCCGATTCGAGAGAGAGGGGTATATCGAGAGAACTTGGGGTACCTGCTGTTGCTGAACTTGCAACTGAGGGGCTTGATGTGATCTCAGATACGGCAGGTTGACTTTCTGACGCGGGAAGAATCTTAGCTGCAGATGGGGAGGACGTGAGCGATGGTTTGGACTGTGGGGGCTGGGCCGTGACCCCGAGTGTTTCGGCCAGGACGTTGTGGATTGCGGTTTCATTGGTAATACCTAATCCCATCAAAGCTCTGCGGCTTTGTTCCTCAAGTTCCTGCCTTTCTTTGGATACTCGTTGCTTCCCACTCATCAGCTCACCACGACCTCAGGTGAGGTTGCTTCTGAGTCAGTCGCTACTTGAGCCTCCAAGAGATCTCTTTTCTTACTGGCCTTCGCTACGCGTGATAAGACCTCAGCCGCGAGGCCGGCATAATCTTCAGCGCCCGAGGCGCGCAATTCCTGTTGGAAGATCGTCTTGTTCACCATGATGGCTTTACCAAACTCTGTGTTCTCGCGGACGATGGTCGAAAAGACTTGATCTCCGAACGTATCCCGCATTGTCTTAACAATGGTCTTGGCCACGTTTGTGCGCATGTCACATCGGGTCAGAAGGTACCCCAATAATTCGGTCTTGCGCTCAGTTTTTACGACGTTGACTTGTTGAACTTTGTTTTGTAAGGAACGCAACCCATCCAGGGCATATTTATCGCCGGCTGCAACTGGCACAATGACGTAGTTCGCGGCGTACAAGGCGTTAGACATAAAGGTGCCGAGATTAGGTGGGCAATCAATGACGATCATTTCATAGTTATTAAGTAAGGCAGACTGCCGAAACGCGGCGTCTAAACCAAGCAAGGCACGTGGGGTCCCTTGGATATAACTCTCTTGTTCAAAGAGGTCGATATGGGATGGAATGAGGTCGAGATTTTTGGTGGAGGTTTCAACGATGGCTTCATCTAGAACGGCAGTGCCTCCAAGTACGTGGGCCAACGTCGTCTGCCCTTTATAATCCCGCCGTTCGTGAGGGAACAATGTGGCGGTGAGGTTTGCTTGCGGATCGGCGTCGACCACGAGATATTTCTTCCCTTTACTACTCCGAGCAAGGCCAGCGGCAAGATTCGCCGCTGTTGTGGTCTTTCCAACACCTCCTTTATGGGTGGCTATTGCGACTATCACCCCCATTGCAGACCTCCTAGTTATGATAAATGAAGACCAAGTGTTCATTGAAGTATAGGACTACAATAATAAAGTCAAGGAAAATACGTGGACAAATTGTAGTAGGAAGCGGACTGCCCCCTGTTTATAGGGCCAATTAGACTCCGAGGTAGATATATTCAGCCAGAGTGCGGACCGTACTTATGATGATTATGAGCCATAAGTTACCCACGTCATGATCAGACCATTTGACAGACTCAAGGCCTCCAGGATCTGTTGTTGATCTTGAAGCGCATTGGAGTTGTGTCAACGCAACTCGAAAATGTTACAACGGCGTTTGTTGCAAGTTCATATAGAAATAAAGACCACGCTCAAATAGACCACATATAGAAGTTATTAAATGTAGTTAACGTGTAAAAAGTTACATTCGTGACTATTCGTTGTTATAAATATAAACAAACATTTTGTAGTTGCGTTGACGCAACTCGTCGTACTCTCTGCCCTCGACTACTCTCCAGTCATGGAATAAAGGAAAGGCTGGGATAAAATTGAGGTTCACATTAGAAAGATGATAATGGTGCAGAAATTTTGAAGGCTGGTCTGGCGCCGCTATCACTTTAGAGCGGTGATAGCAATGGGAGCTAAGACTTAGAGGAAATAACAGAAGAAGTTCTATTGATTATGATAAACATTTTCGTATATTTGGATTGAAAAGAAAAGAACGGCTTTAAATAATGTCCCAATCCTTGAAGCGAGAGGTAATTCTCCACCTTCCGGTCAGTCGTACAAAAGCTAAATACTTATAGATCTTGGTTTCAGTTTCAGGAGGAAGCTCGAAGCCTCCTCTCTTCATGTCGCCAAGAAGTTGATGGGTATCGTCGAGAAGTGCCTCACGTATCTCTGGCTCAGCAGTACGAATTTGCGAATCGAGCATCGACAGATCTTCGGTCGTGAATTGATGAAAGCGATGGATCATGGTGTCTGGAGAGATTCGTGGGCCAGCCTGAAGCGAAAAAAGGCGCACTTCAAATTCCCCTTTCAGAAATTGACGTGGACGCACAACAATCTTGAGAAGGCCAGCCGTAACCAATTGCTGTCTGGCACGGAGTGCATTCTTTCCGCGTGTCCCGACCCATTGCGCCATATCGGCGATCGATGCTTCAACACGACTGGTGCCACATCCGTGGGTGTGTCGAAGAAACTGTAAATAGAGGATCTGTTGATGGGAGGGGAGGGCCCGAAAATCAGGATGGTCGAGTGTTTGGCACACGAGTTCTGAAAATCTGGCCGGGTTGAAATTCGGTGGTTCCGGTCGAGTGCTTGAGGCAAGTTGGGCGACAGATTCCGGTTCCACAAAATCTCTGGCAAGTGCTTCTTCATCAAATACTTCGGAAGATCTCACAGTACCCATTTAGACCTCAATAGGCGATGTTATTCTGGGCTGAGTATCATACGTATGCGTATCATGTCAAATACTTATCAATATTGGGTAGGATGAATGCCAAGAGTTAAAACAAAGTCGGGGATTCAGACAATCCCCGAAGTAATTTGACAGGGGTTGGGAGGAGGTGTACAAGCGGGGAAACCGAGGGTGGAAGCAAAAAGAGGGGAGGGGGACACGCCGACACATCCTCGCCCATGGTGTCTGGCCCGATCGGGCCGATCCACCTACAACCTCACGACGCCCCAGACAGAAAGGCGTCATTATAATATAACGAGGAATTCCCACTCTTATGGAAGATCCGAAGACAGCGGCGCTTGCCCACAGAACCGAGACCATCATTATAGAGAGTCCAGGTAGCGGGGCCCATCCGATCGCCAGGATGGATCAGAACGGTCTCATTCGGGTCGAGCTCGAAATCGACCGTTTTTGTCAGAATCTCACCCGAGCGGGCCGGGTGCGGCCGAGCACAGTGCAGACCTATCAGAAACGCCTTCGATTTTTTCTGCAGTGGCTGAAGACCATGCCACCCGAACCCCCCTGGGCCTGGTCGTTGGAGCTGATGTATGCATACCGCACGTATCTCGACCAGACCTTTCGGTCGCCCCGTGCCAAGAATGGCTATGTGGTCGCTCTCCGGCAATTCGGGAGTTCATTGAAGACGCTGTATCTGCGGCCGATGGATCCGGCGGAATTCGTGAAGGGCTGGAAGACCATTCGATCCCCGCAGCGACGGCCGCTCCCGGTGGCGGACGCAAAGCGCTTGCTTTCACAGCTCGCAGTCGATCCACGGCATACCACGCTCCAGCGGTTACGGAATGAAGCTTTGGCCTACCTGATGTTGAAGACGGGCTTGCGGGAGATCGAGGTGAGTCGCGCGACAGTCGAGGATCTACAGCCTGGCGAACCAGGCCAGTACTGGCGGTTGTACGTGCATGGCAAGGGCCATCTGATGGCGGATGAGTGGGTGAAGGTCTTGCCGGAAGTCCACGAGAAAATCCAGGCGTATCTGGAGTGTCGCGGAGGGACATTGCTACCTGGTGCGCCGTTGTTTGCGACGACGGCGCCGTGTAAATCGGATGGCACCGCACGGAAGAGTGCGGGGCGGCCGTTGGGGACGCGTAGTATTCAGCGGATCATCACGGAAGGGCTACTGCTGGCCGAGGCCAAGCATCCCGGGATAGTCGTGCATAGTTTGCGGCACTCGGCGGCGACGTATGCGACACTCAATGGTGCGCCGCCCAGTCAGGTGCAGCGCATGATGCGGCACAAGCACTATGGCACGACAGAGCACTATGTGCGGGAGGCCCAACACATGCTAGAAGGGGCGGAGGGAACGATTAAGCAGATCTAATTGCGCGGGAGTTCCCCACCTGGGAGGGTGGGGGTGTGAGCAGGGGGCCGTCTGTTGCTCGCCTGGTACGATGATGGCCTTCGATGAAACTCCATCGACAGGCGCATGTGGTGGACAAGACTCAGTACCATTTGGTGTGGGTGACGTGGTACCGGCGAAAAATCCTCGTGCCCGGAGTAGCTGAATACCTGAAGAAGGTCCTCCGCAGCGTGCGGGAATTTCACCCCGATTGGTTTCTGGAGGAAATTGGCCTGGACCGGAACCATGTCCATCTGCACAGGGTGATTCCACCGAAATACGCGGTTTCAAGGGTGGTGGAGACCTTGAAACGCGTCACCAGTCGGCAGCTGAAAGAGCAATTCCCGCACATGGTACGCAAAGTGTATTTTGGGATGGTGGCGGAGTGTGGGCACGAGGGTTTTTCGCTTCCACGGTGGGGATCAACGAGGTGACGATTCGGCACGATGTCCAGCACCAAGGCGAGCAGGAGACGGGTCAAGCGCAGCGTGAATTGTGAGGAGACCCCGTCTGGAAGGGCGGGGTTCTTCATGCAAGATCGCGAGATTGGTAGATGATATGAGGGAAATCTTCTTGTTGCATAAAAAGAAACCGTGACTCTTCCCAAATCCGTGGATACCTGGTTACGCGGCAGTTATTCTCGGTTCATACTCAGCCGAAGAATCATAGCCGAGCGTCGACACAGGCCGCGTTGCCGATCTGTTCGTGTAGGTGCTGAAACTCTGGCAACGAGTGGACTTGGTTAAGCTGGGCCACATCACCCTGGATGGGATAAAGGTGAAGGCGAGTTCCTCGAAGCGTAAGGCATGGCTAAACGAACACAGATGCAGTTCGATGTCTTTCTGAGCTACCACTGGCGTGATCGGGAGCCGGTGGAGCGCATTGCACGATCTCTCCACGATCAGGGTCTCAAGCCATTCCTTGATCGGTGGTACCTTGTCCCCGGCAGGTCTTGGCCTCAGGCGCTGGAACAGACACTGGCGTCGTGCCATGCGGTCGCCGTGTGCATTGGTCCAGGCGAGATGGGGCCCTGGCAGACACGGGAATCCAACTTTGCGTTGGATCGGCAGGGGCGCAACGCAGCGTGTCCTGTCATTCCTATCTTGCTGCCGGGCTCGGACCCGGTCCTCGGCTTCCTGGGTCAGAATACCTGGGTCGATCTGCGTCAGGGCACGGAAGATCCGGGGGCGTTGTCGCTGCTTGCGGGTGCTATCCGAGGCGAAGCGCCAGGCCCCGATTTTGCCGAACGCCTCAGGGCCACCCGTGCGTCCCTCTGTCCCTATCGCGGGCTACTGTATTTTCGGGAAGAAGATGCCCCGTTCTTCTTTGGGCGACAGGCCGCCATTCGCACTCTCCAGGCCGCCATCCGGCAGCATCGCTTCATCGCTGTCGTGGGGGCATCGGGTTCCGGCAAGTCGTCGGTCGTGAGAGCCGGCCTGGTTCCTCAGCTGCGGCAGGAGAAAGAGACGACCTGGGACGTCGCGACGCTGTTTCCCGGCGATGACCCGCTGAAGGCGCTTGCACGGGCGGTGTCTCTGCTGCTTGAGCCGGAAGCAATGGATGAAACCGATCGGCTCGTGAAGATCAACAAGCTCGCGGAGGCCTTCGCGAAGCACGACGTCAGCCTGCACGACGTCGGTCAGCGAATCTTGGAGAAACAATCAGGAACGAATCGGTTGTTGCTCGTCATCGATCAAGCCGAGGAGCTCTATACAGTCACGAAGGATGATGACCAACAACGCAGTTTTATTGATGAAATCCTTGATGCCAGCGAGCGAGGCTCATGGACCGTAGCACTCACCCTCCGCGGGGATTTTGTCGGGAAGGCACTGTCCTATCGCCCGCTCTCCGACCGACTCCAGGGTGCGCAAGTCAATGTAGGGCCCATGACGCGAGCCGAACTGGAACAGGCCATCACGGCTCCGGCCCGACGCGTCGAACTATCGTTTGCCGACGGTCTGGTGACCAGGATTCTGGACGATGTTGGGGATGAGCCGGGCCATCTGCCGCTACTCGAATTCGTGCTCAAGCGCTTGTGGGAGGACCGCCAAGGACCGCAACTCTCGCATCAGGCTTATGATGCCATGGGTGGGTTGCAGGGCGCCGTAGCGAAGAAGGCCGACGAGGTCTTTGACAAGCTCACGCCCCTGGAACAAGCAGCGGTCAAACGCGTGTTTCTTCAGGTGGTGCGAGCCGGCGAGACTGGTGAGGATACTCGGCGCCGAGCGGCGTTCTCAGAAATCGGGCCGGCTGCGATGGATATCGTCAAGACACTGGCGGACGAGCGCCTCTTGGTGACCAATCGAGCGGTGGTCGGGGAAGAGACGGTCGAAGTCAGTCACGAAGCGTTGATTCGTCAGTGGCAACGGTTGCAGGGCTGGCTGAGGGAGGATCGTGAATTTCTGCTGTGGCGAGAGCGGCTGAGAGGGCGCGTGAACGAATGGGAGCACAATACCCAAGACGACGGGACACTGCTCCGAGGCGCGTTGTTGGCGGAGGCACAACACTGGCTCTCTCAGAAAGCCGAGATGCTGACCGATGGGGAGAAGCACTACATTGTGCAGAGTGCGGAGGCGCGTGAGCGGGCGGTACAGGTAGAACAGCAACGGGCCGAGCACGAGCTGGCCCAGGCGAAGCGCCTTGCGGAGGAAGCGGCTAAACGCGAAGAAGCCGAACGCGCTCGTGCCGAAGCAGCTGAAGGCTCGAGGCGGAGACAACGATTGTTTAATCTGGTGCTACTCATCCTTCTACTCGTGGGTTCGATCGAGGCCTGGCTCTGGCAGAGGGGGTACGATCTTGGTCAGGCTTCACTCAAGATTCAATCCGTGTTTGTGAGTATCCATGTGCCGCCAGAGATGGTGAAGATTCCAGGCGGCGCGTTTCAGATGGGCGACGTAGAGAAGCTGGGAGACTCATGGCGCAATGAGGTTCATTCGGTGACCATCAAGACCTTCGCTATTGGGAAGTATGAAGTCACCTTCGAAGAATATGACCGCTTTGCCATTGCCAAAGGATTATCCTTGCCCAGTGATCAAGGATGGGGGCGAGGTCGCAGGCCAGTGATTAACGTGTCATGGGACGATGCAAAGGCCTATGCAGAATGGCTATCAAAGGAAGCCGGAAAGCGATATCGGTTACCAACGGAATCCGAATGGGAATATGCAGCACGGAGTGGTGACAACCAACAAGTCTGGGCAGGTACCTCACGTGAATCTGAAATAGATGCGTACGCTGTGTTTGCTGGTAATTCTGGAAACCGCACAGCAGAAGTCGGCACGAAAGCGCCTAATAAGTTTGGTCTCTATGACCTAAGTGGAAATGTTTGGGAAAGGACTGATGAGTGTTGGAATAAGGAAAACACAAACGCTTCCATCGGAAGACGCGACCAAATTTATAGCAATGGAGACGATTGTAATGTTCGCGTGATCCGTGGTGGCTCCTTTTATGTCACATATGATTTTCTACGTGTGACGCACCGGTCTAGGCAATCCGCCGATGACCGGCTCGGCGCCGTTGGCATCCGCCTCGTCCAGGACGTAGAACCATAACCCTTTGCACTTTGTTCGTTCACCTGGTTAAGCGGCTGCCTTCTTCGATTCGAGCTCGCTGGGGAATGATAGCCAGTAGTCGAGGCTCAGGACTCATTCTTTCAGGTAGAAGATGACGGTGGCAGCGAGACAGATCGCCGAGAGGAAGGTGTGGGCACAGCGATCATACCGCATGGCAATCCGACGCCAATCCTTGATCCGGCCAAACACGATCTCGATTTTGTGCCGTTGTTTGTAGAGGGTTTTGCGGTAGCGGCGCCGTGTCGTGCGGTTCTTGCGCGGCGGGATGCATGGTGTGACCCCCTGCTTCTTGAGGGCGGTGATGAACCAATCCGCATCATAGCCGCGGTCGGCAATCAGGTGTGTGACATTGGAACGACTGGGCAGTAGGCATCTCGCATCGGTGTAATCGCTGGCGTGTCCGGTTGTCAGCAACAGGTGCACTGGCTTGCCCGTCTCGTCGCACACCGCGTGGAGCTTCGAATTCAGGCCACCCTTCGTGCGGCCAATACAGCGGGGGGCTGCCCCTTTTTGAGCAGGCTGGCTGCCGTTCGGTGGGCCTTGAGATGGGTCGCGTCGATCATCAGGCAGTCTCTGGGCCCGGGCTGTCGCGCCAATTCGCGGAAGATCTTGTTGAAGATCCTCGCCCGACTCCAGCGCACAAACCGGTTGTAGAGCGTCGTGTACGGCCCATACGCCTTCGGGGAATCCTTCCATTGAAGGCCTCCGAATGACGTAAATGATCCTGCTGATCACTCGCCGATCATCTACGCGCGGTACGCCGTGCGACACCGGGAAATAGGGCTTGATCTTGTTCAACTGCTGCCTGGTCAACAGAAACACGTCACTCATGGCCACCTCCAGCCATAGTGAAGCACCGATCATTTGTTAAGGAAACCCTCAAACTTAATGAGTCCTGAACTAGTGGACTGTAACGATTGATTCGGGAGTAATTCGACGGGACGCATCGAAGTACTTCCACTTCACGGGTTTCGGCTGCGTATTGTACTGCCGGATATAGCGCAGCAGCTTTCGTTTGAGGTCCGGCACTGAGGTAAAGACGCCACGGGCGATCACATCGCGTTCGATCTTGGCGAACCAGAGCTCAACCTGGTTGAGCCATGAGGAGTATGTCGGGGTGAAGTGCAGCTGCACCCTGGGGTACTGGACGAGGAACGCCTCGACCCGCGCAGTCTTATGCGCCGAGAGATTATCCGCAATCACATGAATCTCTTTGCCCGTAGGCTGGTTCGTCACGATATCGGTCAGGAAGGCCACGAACTCGGCCGAGGTGTGGCGCGGGGCGGTCTTGCCCAGCACCTCACCCGTCTTCGTATTGAATGCGGCGTAGAGGGAGAGCGTGCCGTGACGGACGTACTCAAAACCATGGCGTTCCGCCCGCCCCGGCGACAGGGGCAAGACCGGGTCTGTGCGATCAAGCGCCTGAATCGCGGTTTTCTCGTCTACGCAGAACACGGCGGCGTGCTGCGGCGGGTGCAGGTACAGGCCGATCACATCGGCCGCCTTGGTCTCGAAGTCCGGATCGTTGGAGACCAGATACCCTTCCAGGCGATGCGGCTTGAGGGCGTGCTTGGCCCAGATCCGCGTGACCGTCATATGCGAGATATCCCCCAACTGCACCGCCAGCTTGCGCGAGGACCAGTGCGTCGATCCGTCACGTGGGGTGTGGTTCGTCGTCCAAGCCAGGACACGGGCCTCGAGTCGATCGGTCACTTTGTACCGCGTCCGCCCAGCGTAGCGAGCGAACAACCCCGCCAGCCGATCCACGGCAAAGCGCTGGCTCCACCGACTGATGTAACTGTCATGGCAGTCCAACTTAGTGCGAATCGTAGCCCACGTCAGGCCATCGGCCAGCAGCAGAATCAGACGGGCACGCCGAGCGGAATCGGCGCGCCCCCGGCTGGCTCTCGCTTGGCGTTGAAGTTCCAGGCGTTCACTCGTGGTCAGTGTCATCACGTCCTCCCGAGACGGCATGATACTACCATTTTAAACGTTACAGTCCACTAGTGATCATAGTGCTTCCAAAAATAAAGCAGGTATTAGTTGATTGTTGTGTCTGGCAGTGCACTGGGATCCGACACTCCAATGCCTAATGTGAGCGTATAATGCTCCCCTGAAATCATGCTGATCTGCCCTCTCGGTAGTTTCGACGGCTCCATATGTTAGTCCTTCTCGCAGAAGACAGCCGAAGTTTCCTTTTTGCTCCAGTTGTAATCCACCGTTGCTTTCCACGGAACATCAATAGACTTCTTGCATACCCTCCGTTTGAGGATTTTCTTTCCGCCATGGATGTGCTTCCATGCCTTTTCTGCCAGGGAGGAGCGCCATGGAGATTCAGGGATGTGACGGAATGCCGGAGGAGACGTTCTGGCGGTTGACCGGGGTGAGGAAGCGGACGTTTACCGAGATGGTCGCCGCGCTGGAGAGTGCCGAGGCGACACTCAAGAAGCGGGGCGGCAAGCCAAATCGCCTGGCGGTGGCGGATGACGCGGGAATACTGGCGGGAATACCGGACGTATCTGCACATTGGTCACAGCTACGGTGTGAGCGAGAGTACTGCGTATCGCACGATTCGCTGGTGTGAGAACGTACTCATCAAGAGCGGTGCCTTTACGCTGCTGGGTAAGAACGCCCTGCTCAATCACGAGAGGGCCTATGAAGTCGTCCTGATCGATGCAACGGAAACACATGTCGAGCGTCCTCAAAAAAACAGCGCCGGTACTACTCGGGCAAGAAAAAGCGCCACACACTGAAGACGCAACTCGTCGTCGACAGGGCCACGGGCCGGATTCTCTGCCTCACCCACGATGCGGGCCGCCGCCACGACTTCCGGCTGTTCAAAGAATCCGGGGTCCGGCTGCATCCCAAGACCCACGCCATCACGGACACCGGCTACCTGGGCCTACAGAAACTGCATGGCAACACCACGATGCCGAAAAAGCGCAGCAAAAAGAATCCTCTGAATACGAACGACAAGCGGCACAACCGTGCCATCTCCAGAGACCGCATCCTCGTAGAGAACGTCATTGGTGCTGTGAAACGTTTCAAGATCGTCTCCGACCGATACCGAAACCGCAGAAGGCGTTTTGGCCCGCGCTTTACGCTCATTGCTGCGGCGTCCAACAAGGACGTGACGCCATGAAGTTATGCAAGAGGTCTAATAGACTTCTTGCATAACCTTCTGTTGAGGATTCCCATTTCGCCGTGGATATGGTTCCATGCCCCCCCTGGCAGGGATGCACATCATGGCTATGCAGGAATGTGACGCGATGCTGGCTGCGACATTCCGGCGACTGCCGAGGTTCGGAAACGAATCTTTCGTGAGAGGGTGTCTGTTCTGCACACCGCCGAGACACACCGCAAGGTCTGGGGTGGGAAGCTGAATCATTTGGCCGTGGACAGGCGCCTCCTCATGACGCTGGAATACTGGCGGAAATACCGGACGTATCTCCACATTGGGCACAGCTACGGAGTCAGTGAGAGTACGGCCTATTGCAATATCCGCTGGTGTGAGGACACGCTTATCAAGAGTGGGGCGGTCACGCTGCCGGGCAAGAAAGCCCTCGTCACCAGCGACCAGACGTACGAGATCGTGCTCATTGACGCGACGGAAACGCCCGTGGAGCAACCCCTCAAAAACAATGCCTGTACTCGGGCAAGAAAAAGCGTCACACCCTGAAGACGCAGCTCGTCATCGACAAGGAGACGGGCACGATCATCTGCCTCGTACACGCCGCTGTCCGCCGGCACAACTTCCGGGTGCTCAAGGAGTCTGGCGTTCGCTTCCATCCCGACACCCAAGCCATCCCCGACACGGGCTACATGGGCCTGCAAACGCTGCACAGCAACACCGCAATGCCGAGTAGGAAGAACCCTCTGAATAAGGAGGACAAACGGAAAAATCGCACCCTCTCCAAAGACCGCGTTCCCGGAGAGCATGTCATCGCGTGCGTCAAACGCTTCACGATCGTCTCCGACCGATACCGAAACAGCCGCAAACGCTTCGGCCTCCGGTTCACGCTGATCGCGGCCGCATATAACAAGGACTGATGCCGTGAGGTTATGCAAGAGGTCTAATCAATAGGCCCTGCAATTAAGTAGAGCAGGATATACCTAATAGATTGCGAAAATGTACCTATACAGAAGGCCGATATCTATTCCCTATTTCAATCGTTAATCTCCTGCACGCTGAAGTATGACGTCTTTCACAAAGGTCTGGGTTGTTCGATGCCAATGTGGATACTGATATATTTACCGGCTGGGTGCGACAAGACCTCCTTCCTGTCCAAACTGCTACCCGCATCAGTCATCGCGATGCATAATGCCATGTTCCACAAAGACCGAATACGCAAGTGGCCATCGTGAACGAAGGCCACACCATGGAATTAATTTCCGCCTATAGCTCGAACCTCAACCCGATCGAACTCACATGGGCACAGCTCAAAGCGCTGCGCCGAGCCTCCGGCACCAGCATTGAATCAATCCTAAGTGGTTAAGGTATAACTACATAGGAATGCGTTCGGTCACGAGCGGGGCGTGATGTGAGGGGATGGGCATATCATTTGCGTAGGCCCAGGCGAGATGGAGGTGCATTAGTGGGGGTCGGGCGGCGGGTGCAATCGACACAACGGCTGTACTGAATCCAAATAGATTCAGGTGGTATCTCTTTGGATACATGTTCTCCCGGTAAAGAGGTGACTATGAGTACTGCTATCTATAGAACAAGTACGCATAAAGTGTTGGAACTACATAGGAATGCGTTCGGTCACGAGCGGGGCGTGATGTGAGGGGATGGGCATATCATTTGCGTAGGCCCAGGCGAGATGGAGGTGCATTAGTGGGGGTCGGGCGGCGGGTGCAATCGACACAACGGCTGTACTGAATCCAAATAGATTCAGGTG
>WBZQ01000082.1_pt1 | contig 97859 bp, 89 predicted proteins | sample 5204251 | NCBI WGS metagenome assembly WBZQ01 (sample SAMN12412402, study PRJNA552823) | activated sludge metagenome | isolation source: activated sludge from nitrification reactor of wastewater treatment plant... | place: USA: Virginia | collected 2017-09
GCAGTGCGCGCACCTGCGGATCGGCGGCGACGCGCGCGGCAAGCTCCGCCGGGCCGTCGAAGAGGCCGAAGGTGACGAAGGCGCCGACGGCGAGCAAGGCGCCGAGCTTGACGAGCGACTCGAAGGCGAGCGCGAGCATCATGCCGGGATGGTGCTCGGTCGCGTCGGCGTGGCGCGTGCCGAAGAGGATAGCGAAGGCCGCGAGCGCGATCGCGACGACGATGGCGGTATCGAAGAAGGCGCGGCCCGCATTGCCATCGATGCCCGCGAGCGCGACGAAGCTGATGTCGATCGCCTTCAGCTGCAGCGCGATGTAGGGCGTGAGCCCGCACACCGCGACGATCGTGACGAGCACCGCCACGCGCGGATCGCGCCCGTAGCGCGCGGCGAGAAAGTCGGCGATCGAGGTGATCTTCTGCTTGCGCCCGAGCCGGATCATCTTGCCGAGGAAGCGCGAACCGAGCAGGAACAGCAGGATCGTGCCGGCGTAGGTCGGCGGCAGCCACCAGCCCAGCTTCGAGGACTGGCCGCCCGTGCCGTAAAACGCCCACGAGGTGCAGTACACCGCAAGCGACAGGCTATAGACCCAGGGACGCAGGGCGAGCCCGCGGCCCTCCGCCGCCATGCGATCGCCGAGATGCGCGACCACGAACAGCACGCCCACGTAGGCGAGCCCGAGGAGCGCGATCAGCCACGGTGTCAACATGCCACCGTCATGGTCTCACAGGCTGAAGAGCACCACCGCGAGTATCGTGCCGAGCACGGGAACGATGATGGTCAGCGCGGCAAGGGACGGATAGGCCCCGGCGTACGACTCGCCGCAGATCGCGCGGATCGTGGTCACGACGTAACCGTTGTGCGGCAGCGAGTCGAGCCCGCCGGAGGAGATTGCAACCACCCGGTGCAGCGCCTCGGGATCGACACCCTGGTCGAGATAGTGCGGCGCGATCAGCGGCAGCGCGATGGTCTGCCCGCCGGAGGCCGAGCCGGTGAGGCCCGCGATCACGCTGACCGCGATGGCCGCGCCGATCAGCGGGCTGCCGGGCAGGCTCGTCATCGCCTCGACCGCCGCCTGGAAACCGGCGGTGAGCTTGGCGACGCCGCCGAAGCCGACCACGGCGGACGTGTTGGCGATCGCGACCAGCGCACCGAGCGCGCCGGCCGCCGCGGCGGCGCCGACGCGCTGCGCATAGCGGAAGTTGAGCGCCAGCGCGCTGAGCACGCCCGCGCCGAGCGCGACGATCAGCGCCGACTGCGCCAGTCGCCCATGCAGCAGCCATGACGCCCCGAGCACCACGACAAGCGGCAGGAGGCCGCGCCAGACGGCGGGCAGGTTGCGATCGTGCGGCTCGGGATCGTTGCCGCGCGCCTCGAAGCGCTCGCCACCCGCGCTCGCCGCACGCACCATGCGCATCAGCCACCACTGGCCGAGTGCGAGCATGAAGAGCGCGACGACGAGGCTGACTTCCCAGCCCGCATAGGCCGTGGTGCCGAGGAAACGGGTCGGGATCCAGTTCTGGATTTCGGGCGAGCCGGCGGAGGTCATCGTGAAGGTGACCGAGCCGAAGGCGATGGTCGATGGAATGAAGCGGCGCGGCAGGTCGGCGCGGCGAAAGAGGCTCACGGCCATCGGATACACGGAGAACGCGACCACGAAGAGGCTCACCCCGCCGTAGGTGAGCACGGCGCAGGCGAGCACCACCGCGGCGACCGCGTGCTTCGCGCCGAGCCGGCCGACGATCCAGTGGGCGACGCTGTCGGCCGCCCCGGTGCATTCCATCATCTTGCCGAAGAGCGAGCCGAGCAGGAACATGAAGAACCAGTCCTGCACGTAGCCCACGAAACCGCTCATGTAGCTCGCGGTGAAGCTCGGCGCACCCTCGGCCGCAAGCTGCGGGAAGATCGCGAAGCCCGACGTGGCGGCTACCAGCAGCGCGCAGAGTGGCGCCGCGATCAGCAGGTCGGTGCCGCGCATCGTCAGCCAGATGAGCAGCGCGAGCCCGAGCAGCAGTCCGAAAAAACTCAGCATAGGGCACGCAAGGTGCCCGCTTCGGGGCCGTGGGCTCCATAGTACTAAGGTACCAATGCGGACCCGGGGGTGGCGGCGTAGCTTGCCGGTCATCCAGCAGGAGGGGAGTTCCATGACGATCAGAGAAACGACGCCGTTCGCCATTGCGGCGCTGGCGAGCCTCGCGGCGAGTGGCGTGGTTGCGACACCGGCGCGCGCCCAGGAGTCGGCCGCGAATGCTGGACCCGTGCTCGAGGAAGTCGTCGTGACGACGCGCCGGCGCGAGGAAAGCCTGCAGGACGTGCCTGCGGCAGTCTCGGCCTTCTCGGCCGACCAGCTGCGCGAACTCGCGATCACCAACCTCGAGGACATCAACTCCCTCGCCCCGAACATCAAGGTCAATCCCGGTCGCGCCACGAGCAACACGATCAACGCCTACATCCGCGGCGTCGGCCAGAACGACCCGCTGTGGGGCTTCGAGCCGGGCGTCGGCATCTACATGGACGACGTGTACATCGCCCGCCCGCAGGGCGCGCTGCTCGACGTCTACGACGTGCAGCGCATCGAGATCCTGCGCGGCCCGCAGGGCACCCTCTACGGCAAGAACACGCTCGCGGGCGCCATCAAGTACGTGACGCGCGACATCGTCGGGGAGCCCTCGTTCGATGCGACGGTGGCGGCCGGCAGCTACGGCCAGCTCGACCTGAAGCTCGCGGGCTCGCACGCGCTCGGCGAACACGTCTACGTGGGCGCCTCGCTCGCCAAGCTCACGCGCAACGGCTACGGCGAAGTCGTGGCGGATGCGAGCCCCTACCAGTTCAACCACGTCGGCGAGGACGTCAGCGACAAGAACATCCTTGCCGGCCGCGGCGAAGTGAACTTCCTGTGGGGCGATTCGAGCCGCCTGCGCATCATGGGCGACTTCGTCAAGGACACCTCGAACGTGCGCGGCGGCCAGCGCCTGAACGACGTGTTCGGCCCAAGGCTCGACAGCCGCTACGACGTGCGCAACGACATGCCCGTCAACGAGGAGAACTTCGAGAACAAGGGCCTGGCTGCGACCTACACGGTGTCGCTCAACGACGCGTGGGCGCTGAAGGCGGTCGGCGCCTATCGCGAGGGCGACGGCACCACCTTCCTCGACTTCGAGACCCGCAACGTCAACCAGTTCAACGTGCCGGCGAAGTACTCCGACCACCAGGGCAGCGGCGAGCTGCAGGTGAACTACACGGGCGGGCGCATCAAGGGCGTCGGCGGCGTCTACTACTTCGATGGCACGGCGGCGGGCTCGTTCGATGCGGTGCTCGGCACCTTCCCGCTGTTCGGCGGCCTGATCGGCCTCACGCAGGGCGCCGTCTCGACCGAGAGCGTCGCGGCTTACTTCGACGGCACGTTCTCGCTGACGGATCGCTGGGACATCAACTTCGGTGCGCGCTACAACGAGGACAAGAAGGATGCCCGCGTGTTCGTCGCGCAGTTCGGCGGCCAGATCCCGGCCAACACGGGCATGTTCGACCCGGCGCACCTGCCAACGGGCGTCTTCCCGCTCGGCGCGCCGCAAAGCAACTACACGAGCAAGCGCACCGACAGCGAGCTCTCGCCGAAGCTCGGCGCCGACTTCAAGGTCAACGACGACATCATGGTCTACGCGCAGTACAGCGCCGGCTTCAAGAGCGGCGGCTTCGACATGCGCGGCAACGCCACGGTGTTCCCCGGCACGGTCGACGGCTACAAGCCCGAATCGGTCGACAACTACGAGCTCGGCCTGCGCTCCACGGTGCTCGACGGCCGCCTGCGCTTCAATGCGACGGTCTTCTACGCCGACTACACCGACGTGCAGATCACGACGCAGCAGTTCGTCACCGTGATGGGCGTGCCGACGAACGCGACGGCCGTGCTGAACGCCGGCAAGCAGGTGAACCAGGGCGTGGAGATCGAGTCGACCTGGCAGCCGCTCGATGCGTTCACGCTCTCGGCTTCGATCGGCTACCTCGATGCCGAGTTCAAGGAGTTCTACGCCTCGAACCCGGCGAGCCCGGGCACGATCCAGAATTTCGCCTCGGTGACGCCGGTCATCAACGCGCCGGACTGGACCGCCTCGCTCGACGCGCAGTACCGCTTCGACGTCGGCGCCGGCAAGGCGGTGGCGCGACTTGGCTACCAGTGGCGTGACGACACCTCGATCGCCCCGCCGCCGTTCACGAAGACGAGCCCGACCGACCAGCCGGCTTACGGACTGCTGGACCTCGGCCTGTCCTACCTGACGGCCGATTCGCACTGGCGCCTCGCGGTCGATGCGAAGAACGTCACCGACAAGGCCTATCGCACGGCCGGCTACGACTTCGGCACCACCGGCACCTTCGCGAACGTGAGCCAGATCGGCTACTACGGCCCGCCGCGCACGCTCACCTTCAGTGTGAGGTACCAGTACTGAGAAGAGGATTGAAGCGAACGGCTGACGGCTGACAGCCAGAACGAAGAGGCCGCGGCGGGGGAACCTGCCGCGGCCTTCGCGTTGGTGCCGGGTTTTCGGTTGTTCGGTTATTCATCTTCACTTCGGAATGCGGAGCTCCCGTCCCGCGGTGATGATCGCATCCGCGCCCGGAGCCGCCAGGATCTCCTGGCGGACGACCTGGCTCGGCGGCAGCTGGCCGAGTTCGCCCCGCAGGCGCGCGGCCATCAGGTCCATCGCGGCATCGAGGACCGGCTGCATCGCGACATAGTGGCCGGCGAAGCCCGGCAGCGGCAGGAAGGCATCGAAATGCTGGCCGCGCTCGACCTCGTAGTAGCGGATACCCGCGCTGCCGGCGGCGACGCTCGCCGCGAAGTACGGTCGCGACGTGTGATTCACGGGGATGAGGCCGTCGCCACGGCCATGCATCACGATCAGCGGACGCGCGTCGGCGCGCGGATGCGCCGCGACGGCGGCCGTGCCCGGCGCCACGGCGGCACCCAGGCCGCGCAGGCACGACGCCAGGTCGATGCTGCCGAAATTGGCGACCCGCTGGGCGCCAATGGCATCCGGCATCACGAGATTGATCCCCGCCGTCGGCGCGATGCCGCTGCCGTCGGCGAACAGTCGCGCGAACTCCTCGCCGGTGAGCGCGCGCGGCGCACCCTTCGCGTCGGTCGCGCCAAAGCTCACGCCGCAAGGCAGCTCATCGGGCGCCATTCGGGCGAAGGCCGCCGCGTACGACACCGCCACTGCGCTCCAGAGCGAAGCATGCACGTTCACGTGCCCGAGCCGTAGCGCCTCGGGCAGGATGCCGAGTGCGAGGATGCGCTCGCGCGCGGCGGAAGCGAGCGCGCCCACGCCCGGGCCGTTCGCCGCGATCTCGCCGCGCGCCGCGAGGTCGCGACACCATTGCTCGAGTGCCGGCCGTGCGGCCGTGGTCGCAGCCAGGAAGGGCGCGGTCGGGTCGTCGTCCGCGAGCACGGCGCAGGGCTGCAGCAACAGCTGCGCCACCGCGAGGTCGTACAGGGGCCTCGCCTGATAACCGAACAGCCGAAAACCCGGCACCGTGATGTTCGGTTCGGAGACCACCGCGCCGTCGATCCAGCCCGCGCGGTCGAGTTCCATCGCATGCAACACCGTCCCGCCACCGTTCGAAATGCCGGCGGCGATCACGAGCGTATTGGCCGGCGCAAGCGGCGCGGCGCGACCCGGGTACTCGCGATTCAGGAGATCGAAAGCGACATCGACGGCCTGCAACAGGTACTCGCCCCAGTGCGCCTCGACATTCAGGCCGGAGTTCGCGTGGCGGAAGAGCACCGCATCGGGCCGCTTCGCCTTGAGCCGGGCGACCGCCGCCGCATCGGGCGAAAACGAAAGCAGCGGATCACCGGCCACGCCCACCGTGCCGTCGATGCGCAGCCCGCGGCCGCTCGCCACGTCGAAGACCCCACTGCCGGTGCCCTTGTCGGTGTGGACGACGGCGCAGCCGTGGCGCAGCCCCCAGCCTCCAGCCGTCGGCAGTGCACCGTAGATGCCGCGCGATCCCGAACTCGCCACCGCGACGAGGCAGGGCCTCGCGGGATCGAAGTTGTGCGGAACCTGCAACATCGCCGTCGAGGGGCCTGCCGCCGATCGCAGGCCGACCAGCAGCTCGACGCCCGCGACTGCAGGCCCGCCACCCGGCGCCGCGGCGAGGTCGGCAAGGCCACGGTAGTTCATGTAGATGGCGCGCCGGCGCAGCTCGCGCGCGGTGGGATGCGACGGATCGACGAACCCCGGTGGCGCACCGAGCAGCCCGGCCGCGCCGAGGCCCGCCGTCAGCAGGTCGTCGCTGGTCCCGTCGAGCTCGTAGCGGATCGGCTCACCGATGCGCTCGGCGTGCAATGCGGGTACTGGAGCCGTGGCGGCGCATCCGGACAACAGGACGACACCGAGCGTCGCGGCGAGGTATCGAGGCGATTGCGTGTTCATGGCGCCAGTTCAACCCGATCCGCGCGGGGGCAGAATGATACTAAAGTATCAGGGCTTTCCGGCACGCGGCTGGGCTAGCGTGTCGCCATGCCTGCACGACGCATCCTGATCACCGGCGCCGGCAGCGGCATCGGTGCCGAGCTCGCGGTACTGCTCGCCGCCGCCGGCCACGAAATCGTCGCCACCGACATCGATCGCGCGGCGGCCCTGCGGGTGGCCGACGACATCGTGGAGCGTGGCGGAACCGCGAGCGGCTACGGCCTTGACGTGACACAGCCCTCGGCGATCGAGACGGCCGTGCGCGCCGCCGGGCGCGTCGACGTCCTCGTGAACAACGCCGGGCTGCAGCACGTGGCGCGCCTCGAGGAGTTTCCCGCGGACCGCTGGGCCTTCCTCATCGCAGTGATGCTCACGGGCGCCGCCAACATGGCGCGCGCCGTGCTGCCCGGCATGCGCGCTCGCAACTTCGGCCGGATCGTCAATATCGGCTCGATCCATTCGCTGGTCGCCTCACCGTACAAGAGCGCCTACATCGCCGCCAAGCACGGGCTGATCGGACTGTCGAAAACCCTGGCGCTCGAAAACGGCGACGTCGACGTCACGGTGAACACGATCTGCCCGGTGTACGTGCGAACGCCACTCGTCGAGAAGCAGATCGAGGCGCAGGCGCGCGAACACGGCATTTCGCCCGAGCGCGTGGTCAGCGACATCATGCTGCGGCCGATGCCGAAGAAGGCCTTCGTCACGGTGGCCGAGATCGCCGCGCTCACCGAGTACCTGCTGTCGGATGCGGCCCGCAACGTGACCGCCCAGGCGATCGCGATCGACGGGGGATGGACGGCGCAGTAGGCGCCATCGGCGATCCCCCGGGCTGGGGGGACATCCGGCTCCTCTCGGGTCGAGCGATCCTCAGCTCAAGTTCGGCTTCGGGCTGCGCGCTGCAAGCTGCCGGCCAGCGGCGCGGTGATTCATCCGCGGACGAGCGTGGAGGGCGCCGAGGAGCGGGGGACAGAGCGAGGCGTACGCGACGCCTCTGTTTCTGACCACATCATGCGCCGAGCGCCCCCGCTCCGAGGGCACGCCATCGGAGATGGCGCGCCCGATTCGCGAGGAGGCGGATGAATCACCGCGCCGCTGGCCCGCAACACGCATCACGCAACCCGCATCACGCACACAGCGCCAACCCCCACGCCCCCACCACCAGCCCGACCGCCATCACACCCGCCAGCGCCTGCGGCAGGCGCTCAAGGGCGCGCGCCACCCCCGCCTGCGCGACGGCAAGCCCTGCCACGATGCCGCAACCGAAGCCGAGCACATGCGCCATCACATCCGTGTGCTCGCCTTCGGTGCCGAGCCAGCCGAGCAGCAGCACGCCGCCGACCAGCGGCGCCCAGCGCACGACCCAGCGCGCGCGCAGCGGATAGCGCTCGTGCCAGGCGTGCGCCGCGAGCAGTCCGAGCGCCGCGAACACCGCCGTGGAAGCACCGACCGAGCGGTGCGGTACGGGTCCGAACTGCGCTTCGAAGCCATTCGCCGCCGCGGCCGCGAGCAGCGTCAGCAGCCATGCGGTGCCGGGGCCCAGCCGGCGACCCGCGAGATATCCGAACCACGCGCCCGCCACGAGATTCGCGACGAGGTGCGGCGCGTCGACGTGCAGCGTGAGCGCCGTGATCGCGCGCCACCAGTCACCCTGGCGGATCAGCGCGGCGTCGGCGACGCCACGCGCATACGCATCGAGCGGCCCGAGGCCCGCGCCGATCGCGAGGCCGATTGCCAGCAGGGTGAGCGCAAAGGCGGCACTGCCCACCCAGGCGAGCGGATGGCCGGGCCGGCGCGCGAGGGGTGGCGGCCCGGGCGGTACGCGCCGTTCGACCGCATAACGCGCGAGATGCTCGCGCGCTTCGGCGGCGCGCGCCGCATCGACGAACAGCGCGTGACCTGCAGGGGCCAGGGCCACGAGATGCCGGATGCCGACGGCGGTGAGGACGAAGGCGCATTCCGCGCAGGCGCGCGGATCGTCCGACACGAACACGGCGACGGGCGCTTCGGGCTGCGGCGCGCCCCCGCCCGGCTGGTCCATCAGTCGTCGGCGATGCCGCGGAAGTCGACGCCGAGCGAGCGCAGCTTGCGATAGAGGTGCGTGCGCTCCATGCCAACGCGCTTGGCGAGGAGGCCGACCTTGCCGTTGCAGAGGAGCAGCTGCTGCTGCAGGTAGGCGCGCTCGAACTGCTCGCGCGCCTCGCGCAGCGGCAATGCGAGGAGGTCCTGCTTGACGAGCGGTTCCTCGTGGGGAACCTGCACGGCGAGCTCGCGCTCGATCTCATCGAGGCCGATCTCGTCGATGCCGCCCTTCAGCAGCACGCGGTGCACGAGGTTGTGCATTTCGCGCAGGTTGCCCGGCCAGGGATAGTTGCGCAGGCGGTTCTGCGCCGCGACGCTGAACTTGCGGAACGGCAGGCCCTCCGCATCGACCAGCCGGTCGACGTAGTAGCGCAGCAGCTCCGGCACATCCTCGGCGTAGTCGCGCAGCGGCGGGACGCGGACGATCAGCGTGTTGAGCTGGCCGAGGAGGTCGCGGCGGAACTCACCCGCTCCGGCGCGCTGCTCGATCCCCGGGCGCGCCGACGCCAGCACGCGCGCATTGAAAGGCACGGGCTCCGAGCCGCCGACGCGCGTGAAGCTGCCGGTCTCGAGCACCCCGAGCAGGATGCGCTGGGCCGCGTGCGGCAGGTCGTCGATCTCGCTCACGAACAGGGTGCCGCCGGCGGCCTGTTCCAGCACGCCGGCTTGTGCGCCCGCCGCGCCCTGCGTGCCGAGCAGCAAGGTTTCGGGGTCGGACTCGCGCACGGTGCTCGCGACCAACGCGACGAACGGCCGCGATGCCTGGCCGCCCGACTCGTGCAGGTAGCGCGCGAAGGCTTCGCGCCCGCTGCCGGACTCGCCGACGAACAGTACGCGCGCGCCGTGGCTGAACTGCGCGAGCTCCGCGCGCAACTGGCGCATCACCGCGCTCTTGCCCACCGGCACCATCAGCGGCGGCAGCGCGAGGCGCGCCCCGCCGCGCCGGCGGCGGCCCGCGTCGAGCGCGCGCTCGACGGTGCGCAGCAGCTTCGCGAGCGACAGCGGCTTCTCCACGAAATCGAAGGCGCCGAGCCGCGTGGCCTCGACCGCCGTCTCGACGGTGCCGTGGCCCGACATCATCACGACGGGGCAGCTCTCCCCGCCCTGCGTCGACCATTCACGCAGCAGCGTGATGCCGTCGACGTCCGGCATCCAGATGTCGAGCAGCACGAGGTCCGGCACGCGGCTCGCGCGCGAGGCGCGCGCCTCGCTCGCATTCGCCGCGGCGTCGACCTCGTAGCCTTCCTCCGAGAGGATTTCCGTGAGCAGGCTGCGGATGTCGCTCTCGTCGTCCACCACCAGAATGTGCGCTGCGCTCATGCCCGTTCCCTTCGCAATTCGTTGCGGCGCTCGCGCCCCGCATGGGTCGGCGCGGTGTCGGCCAGCGGCAGCACCACGCGTACGCGCGCCCCGCCCTCCGCCACGTTTTCCACCTTGACGTGCCCGCCATGCTCCTCGGCGATGCGGCGCACGATCGCGAGCCCCAGCCCCGTGCCCTTGGTCTTGCTGGTCACGTAGGGGTCGAATGCGTGCTCGATGATATCGGACCTGAAACCGGGCCCGTTGTCACTCACCGTGATCGCCACCCCCGCATCGCTCCCCTCCGCGACGAGGCGCGTCGCCACGTCGATGCGCGCCCCATCCCGCCCTTCGACCGCCTCGAAGGCGTTCGCCAGCAGGTTGTTGAGAATCTGTCGCACGCGCCCGCGATCCGCCTCGATGGAATCGACTTCGCCGCCGAGCGCGAGCCGCAGCGCGACGCTCGTATTCTGCGCACGATACAGGTCCGCCACCTCGGTGACGAGTTGATTGAGCGCAAAGCGCGCGACGGTCATGTCGGGGGTGCGCGCGTATTCGCTGAACGCGTTCACCATCTGCTTCATGGCCTCGACCTGCTGCACGATGGTATGCGTGGCGCGCTCGAGCACGGCGGCATCCGCCGGGCTCATCTGCGCCAGGAACCGGCGCCGCATGCGCTCGGCCGACAGCTGGATCGGGGTGAGCGGGTTCTTGATCTCGTGCGCGAGGCGGCGCGCGACCTCGCCCCAGGCCGCCTCGCGCTGGGCGGCGAGCAGCGCCGTGATGTCGTCGAACACGAGCAGGTAGCCCGCCTCCTCCTCGCTGCCCGGCAATGGCGTGCAGGTGCAGGTGAGCACCCGTCGCCCCGCCTCGCCCGGCAGCTCGAGCTGCTCGCGCCATTCCTCGCGCCCCGCGTCGATGCGGGTGCGCAGCTCGCGCACGAACTGCGCGACTCGCGGATTGCGGTCCACGAGGCCCGCGAGTTCATTGCCCGCCTCCGCCGCAAGGTCGACGCCGAGGATCGCGCCAGCCGACTCGTTGGCAAGGCGCAGCTTGAACGAGCGGTCGACCGCGACCACGCCCGTCGAGAGGCGCGCGAGGATCACCGCGAGGCGCTCGCGCGCATGCTCAACCTGCGCCTGGCTGCGGTTCGCCTCCTCGCGCGCGCGCCGCAGGCGGCGGGTCATGTCGTTGAACGATTGCACGAGGAAGCCCAGTTCGTCGCGCGACGGCAGCGGCAGGCGCGCGCCGAAGTCGCCCTTGCCGACCGCGCGCGTGCCGGCAATGAGGTCCTGCACCGGGCGCGCGAAGCGGCGCGAGGAGACGATCGCGCCGTTGACGGCCGCGAGCATCGCGATCAGCAGCACCAGGGTCAGCGTCAGCCGGAAGACGCTCTTGAGGGGCTCGCGCATCGCGGCGAGCTCGCCGTACTGCGAATAGGAACGCTGCACGGCCTCTGACAGCGCCGCGAGCTGCGGCGGCACCTCGTAGACCGCCATCACGAAGCGCGGGTCGCGCCGCACGGCGGGGTTGCCCACCGGGGCAGCGATGCGGATGTAGTACTCGCCGTCGGCGCGCGGCTCGAGCGCGACATACGGCCGGCCTTCGCCCACCTGGCGCAGGATTTCGTCGGTCGGGCGCGCCGGCGCGCCGGACAGCAGCGCCGCACTGCTCGCCGCAACGAGCCGCGTGGCGCCGAACAGGCTCACCTCGAGCGCCCCGCTGGCGCGCCGCTCGTCGTCGATCGCCGCCACGAGGTCGACGTCGGGCAGGTCCGCGAGCCGCCGCGCGAAGGCTTCCGTGCGTCCGGCATGCTCGCGCAGCCGCAGGTCGAGGGCCGCGCGCGACAGGCCGAGCGCGTCGGACAGGCCCTGCTTGATCTCGACCTTGAACCAGCTGTCGATGCCGCGGTTCAGGAAGTCGAGGGAGAAAAGATAGACGACCACGAGCGGCGCGACCACGAGCGCGCCGAAGGTCGTCACGCTGCGCGCCGTGAGGCGCGAGCCCGGCACATGGTCGCGGTAGTCGCGCACGAGCTGCGCTATGCGCCGCACCAGCACCACGGTGAGCGCGAGCACGCCCGCGATGCTGAGCAGCAGGATCCAGGGCTGCAGGCGCCCGAACTGGGCCGAGTTCTGCGAGGTCTTGGCGAGCAGGATCAGCGCACCCGCGCCGATCGCCACCCACAATGTGATGAGCGCGACCGAGCCGAAGCGCTTCAGACGGGCAGCGACCACGAGTACCACTCGCTCGTGCGATGCCAGCTGTCGGCCCAGAACATCAGCACCCGCAGCGAATCCGGCAGGCGCCCGCGGCGCACGCTCGCCCGCACGCTCACGCGATAGCGCGCATCCGGCGAGATCTGCGGTTCGACGAGCACCGGCCAGTCGTCGACCGTGCCGATCGCCTCGAGGGCTTCGTGCAGCGTGGCGTAACTTTCCTGGCTCGCGCCGGGCGAGTCGTCGCGCACGACGTAGCGGTTGCTGACCGCGTGGAAGGACAGCTCGCGCCGCAGCGTCACCGCCACCACGTCGGCATCGAACCAGTAGCGCCGCTCGCGCGCGATCACGGCCTCGACGTCGAACGAGAGCGTCACGCCATCCGCCAGCGCGCCGCGGATCTCCTCGTTCTCGGGGTACTGCATCCGCGCGTGCAGCTTGAACACGCCGTGATCGACATTGACGTAGGCCGAGCGCACCTCGAGCACGCCATCGAGGGCATTCGCCCGCGCGCCCGGTGCCGCGAGGAGGGTCGCCAGCAGGGCGGCGAGGATGAGGGATGCGCGCTTCATGTCGGGGTCGTCTTCGTCAGGGAAGCATAATGGAAGCCGTCGGTCGCCGCCCGCACCCCCGGCCAGAGCTGCCGGGGCTCGCCGATGCGGCGCGCCGTGGGCGTGGCGGCGAGGAAGCTCTCGACGACCCGCCCGTTCTCCGCGGCGAGCACCGAGCAGGTGGCGTAGAGCAGCCGTCCGCCCGGCGCGAGGCGCGCAAAGCAGGTGGCGAGGATCGCCTGCTGGGCCCGCGCGAAGGCGGGAATGTCGCCCGGCCGGCGCAGCAGCTTGATGTCGGGATGGCGGCGGATCACGCCCGTCGCCGAGCACGGCGCGTCGATGAGGATGCGATCGAAGGGCGCCTCTTCCGCGAGCGATGCGGGGTCGCGCAGGTCGAGGCGCGCGAGCCGCGCGCGCCGCCGCAGGCGCTGGAGGTTGCCGGCGACCTGCGCCAGCCGCGCGGCATCGCTGTCGACCGCCAGCAGGTCGATGTCGCCGCCGGCGGCTTCCAGCAGGTGGCCGGTCTTGCCACCCGGCGCTGCGCAGGCATCGAGGACGCGCATCCCGGGACGCGGCTCGAGCAGCGTTGCCGCGAGCTGGGCGCCTGCGTCCTGCACCGACAACTCGCCCGAGGCGAAGCCCGGCAGCGCCTCGACCGCGACCGGGGACTCGAGCACGAGCGCCGCTTCGTAGCCCTCGAGCGGCCGCGCCTCGATGCCGCGCGCCGCGCACGCCGCCTGCGCCGCCGCGACCGTGGTGCGCGACAGGTCGACGCGCAAAGTCATCGGTGCGCGCAGGTTGCCGCCGGCGAGGATGTCCTCGAAGCGCTCCGGCGCTTCCCGGCACAGCGCGTCGACCAGCCAGCGCGGATGGGCGTGGCGGATGGCCGGGTCGGCATCGAGCCTTGCGAGCAGCTCGCCGTGCTCGCGCACGAAGCGGCGCAGCACCGCATTCACGAATCCGCTCGCTCGCGCGGCACCCAACGCGCGCGTCGCGTCGACCGCCGCATCGACCACGCCCTGCGGCGCATTGCGCGAATAGACGACCTGGTGCGCAGCCGTGACGAGCACCGCGTGAACTGCGGGCGCCATGCCGCCGGCGGGCCGCGTGAGCAGCCGCCCGATCGCGGGCTCGAGGCGCAGGTACCAGCGCAGCGTGCCGAGCGCGATCGCACGCACCGCGGCGCTGCCTTCGATGTCGTCGGCCGAGCGATGCTCGTGCGCCACCCGCATCACGGCGCGCGCGGCATCGGCCAGTGCCGCCGTGCCTTCCTTCATCCGAGCACCACGCCTTCGGGCGACGCCGCGCGTGCGAAATCGAAGGCCGACACCGGCCGCCGGCCAGGGCGCTGCACGGTTTCGAGCGTGAGCACGCCCTGCCCGCACGCGACCGCGAGACCCGAGGCATCGGCGCCGAGCACGGTGCCGGGTGCCGCGCGAGCGCCGGCTTCCTCGCGGGGGCGGGCGCGCAGCACGCGCAGTTGCTCACCGGAATAGAGGGTTTCGGCGATCGGCCAGGGATCGAATGCGCGCACCTGCCGGTCGATCTCCGCGGCGCTTCGCTTCCAGTCGATGCGGGCCTCGGCCTTGCCGATCTTCGCGGCGTAGGTCACGCCGTCCGTGGGCTGCGGCGTGGCGCAGGCCGTGCCCGCCGCGATCGAGTCGATCACTTCGAGGAGCGCGGCCGCCCCCTCATCGGCGAGCACATCGTGCAGCTCGCCCGCCGTCATGCGCGGCCCGATCGGCACGCGGCGCGTTGCGTACACGGCTCCGGTGTCGAGGCCGGCCTCCATGCGCATGATCGCCACGCCGCTTTCGGCATCGCCCGCGAGGATGGCGCGCTGGATCGGCGCCGCGCCGCGCCAGCGGGGCAGCAGCGAGGCGTGCACATTGACGCAGCCGCGGCGCGGCAGGTCGAGCACGGCCTGCGGGAGGATGAGCCCGTAGGCGACCACCACAAGGAGGTCCGGTTGCAGCGCGGCGAGCGCGGCGCGGTCGGCCTCGCCCTTGAGCGACGCCGGCTGCGCGAGCGGCCAGCCGCGCGCGAGCGCCTCGGCCTTCACGGGACTCGCGGTGAGCGCGCGACCGCGGCCCGCCGGCCGGTCGGGCTGCGTGAGCACGCCGACGATCTCGTGGCGGGTGGCGAGCGCGCGCAGCGGCGGCAGCGCGAACCCGGGCGTTCCGGCGAACGCGATGCGCACGGCCAGGAACCCGCGATCAGAGCGCCGGCACGCGCGCGGCCGGCGCCGGCTGGGGTTTCGAGGCGCTGCGAGCCTTGCGGTCCTTGTCGAGCTTCTTGCGGATCCGCTCGCGCTTGAGGTCGGACAGGTAGTCGACGAAGAGCTTGCCGTCGAGATGGTCCATCTCGTGCTGCAGGCACACGGCGAGTATCCCCTCGAGGTCCTGCTCGAACTCGATGCCGTGCCGGTCGCGCGCCCGCACCCGCACGTTCGAGGCACGCTGCACCTCGTCGAAGATCCCCGGCACCGAGAGGCAACCTTCTTCGGTCACCGCCGTACCGCTTTTTTCCAGGATCACCGGGTTGATGAACACATGCCGCGTGTCCTTCGCCTCGGACACGTCGATCACGATCAGCTGCCTGTGGTAGTCGACCTGCGTCGCCGCGAGCCCGATGCCGGGCGCCGCGTACATGGTCTCGAACATGGCGTCGATCTGGCGGCCCAGGGCCTCGTCGAACACGGTGACCGGTTCGGCGCGGGTCCGCAGGCGCGGATCGGGGTATTCGAGGATCGTGAGCAGGGACATGGAAACCTTCGGCAATGCTGCTAATGTATTCAGCGGGCTCGCATTTATTTGAACCAGCGCACAAAGTTGACATCGGGCCGTGTGCACCGGTTCCGCGGGCGATTATAACAGCGGGGTCGCTTGCCCCACCCGGTATAGAGGAGTGAGGGATGTTTTCGAATCAGTCAGTTAGCCCTGCGGCCGGCTGGTCGCGCGTGGCTCTCTATGCCTGCGTGGCATTGGCCGCCGCCTGCTCTTCGTCCGAGAAGGCCACCCGCACCAATGCACCGCAACAGGAATACGTCGCCGAACCCGGCGCAGCCCCCCCGACCGACGACCTGACGGCCACGGAGGCTGCCACCGTCACGAACGAGGCCGCTCCCGCTGCCGCACCTGCGGTCACGGCGGAGTCGGTGCGCCCCGACGCGCCGAGCCGCTACACCGTCAAGCGCGGCGACACGCTGTGGGGCATCTCGAACCTGTTCCTGCGCGATCCCTGGCTGTGGCCCGAGATCTGGTACGTGAACCCGCAAGTCGAGAACCCGCACCTCATTTACCCCGGCGACGTGCTGGCGCTCGCCTACGGCAGCGACGGCACACCGCGCGTGATCCTCGAACAGGGCGGCGCCGCGCGCCTGAATCCGCGCCTGCGCAGCACGCCCGCCGAAGGCCCGATCGAGAACATTCCCTACGAGGCCATCGCGGGCTTCCTCTCGCGCCCGTCGCTGCTGTCGAAGGAGCAGATCGACAACGCCCCGCACGTTCTCGCGTTCCGCGACGAGCACATGATCGGCGGCACGGGCGAGGACATCTACGTGCGCAACCTCGACGCGCCGGCCGATGCGCGTTACGCCGTCGTGCACGTCGGCCAGAAGCTGCGCGACCCGGAAACCGGCGACGTGCTCGGCTATGAAGGCGTGTACGCCGCAACCGCGCGTGTCACCCAGCCGGGCAATCCGCTCACCGCGCGCCTCATGGACACGACGCGCGAGACCCTCGAAGGCGACGTGCTGATCGCCAACGACGCCACGGCGCCGGCAAGCTTTGCCGTGCGGGTGCCGGCCGCCGCGATCAGCGGTTCGATCATCTCGGTGGTCGACGACACGACGCTGATCGGCACCTACCAGATCATCGCGGTCAACCGCGGCACGCGCCATGGCCTCGCGCCCGGCCACATCCTCGCCATCGACCAGGCGGGGCTCACCGTGCGCGACAAGGGCCGCGGCCAGGGCAGCAGCTTCTTCACGGGCGGCAGCACGTTCGACTCGAAGGTGAAGCTGCCTGCGGAGCGCGCCGGCACGGCGCTCGTCTTCAAGAGCTACGAACGCATGAGCTATGCGATCGTGGTGGGTGCCTCGCACGCGATCCGCGTCGCGGACACGATCCGCACGCCGTAAGGGTCCTTACGCGGCGGCGTCGGGCTGCAGCTCCGGCGCCGCCGCGGCAAAATCCGCCCGCTCCCTCAGCGCCGCGTCGATCGCGACGAGCGTCGGCATGCCCGACAGGTCGCAGCCGTAGCGGCGCGCGTTGTACATCTGCGGCACGAGGTACACGTCGGCGAGCGTCACGCCCGCGCCGTGGCAATGTCGCCCGTCCTTCGAGTGACGCCGAACGGCCGCCTCGAGCGCCGCGAATCCCGCTTCGATCCAGTGCCGCGACCAGGCCTCCACGGCCCCTTCCGGCTGCGCGAACACCTGGCGCAGGTAGTTGAGGACACGCAGGTTGCCGAGCGGATGGATGTCGCAGGCCACCCCCAGCGCCATTGCCCGCACCTGCGCGCGCGCCAGCGGCTCGCGCGGCAGCAGCGGCGGCTCGGGACAGGTCTCCTCGAGGTATTCGATGATCGCGAGCGACTGGCCGAGCACCTCGCCCTGGGCTTCGAGCGCCGGCACGAACCCCTGCGGATTGAGCGCGAGGTAGGCCGCGCTGCGTTGCTCGCCGCGCGCGAGGTGGTGCGCGACCTGCCCGTAGCGCAGGCCCTTGAAGTTGAGTGCGATGCGCGCGCGGTAGGCGGCGCTGCTGCGCCAGTAGGTATGCAGCGTAAGTTCCTGAAACATCGTTCTTGGCCCCGAAACACGCGGCGCGGCCCGTCGCGGCCCGCAGTATTCTCCGCCCATGCCCGCCGATGCCAGTACCCTTGCGCTCGCGCGCTGCCCGGGGCTCACCGCCGGGCAGCTCGCCGCCGCGCTCGCCGCGGCGGGCGATGCCGACCGCGTGCTTCGCCTGCCCGAGGCACGCCTGCGCGCCTGCGGCTGGCGGGACGCCGCGCTCGCCTGGGCCGCCGCGCCCGACCGCGCGGCGATCGACCAGGACCGCGCGTGGCAGGAATCGAGTGGCGCGCGACTGGTCGCCTGCCTCGAACCCGAGTACCCGCCCCTGTTGCGCGAACTCGCCGACGGGCCGGCATTCCTCTGGGTGCGCGGGGACGCGGGGCTGCTGGCCTCGGCTCAGCTCGCCATCGTCGGCAGCCGCAATCCCACGGCTGGCGGGCGCTCCGACGCCCATGAGTTCGCGCGCTACCTCGCTGCGGGCGGCCTCACGATCACGAGCGGCCTCGCGCTCGGCATCGACGGGGCCGCACATCGCGGGGCGCTCAAGGCGGGCGGGCGCACCGTCGCCGTGTGCGGCACGGGCCTCGATGCAGTGTATCCGCGCGAGCACACGACCCTCGCCGATGAAATCGCCGCCTCGGGCGCGCTCGTATCGGAGTTCCCGCCGCGCACGGCGGCCCTGCCGGCCCATTTTCCCCAGCGCAACCGCATCATCAGTGGCCTGTCGCTCGGCGTATTGGTGGTGGAAGCCGCACGACGCAGCGGCTCGCTGATCACCGCCCGGCACGCCGCCGAACAAGGCCGCGAGGTCTTCGCGATCCCCGGCTCGATCCATAACCCCCTCTCCCGGGGCTGCCACCTGCTGTTGAGGAGCGGCGCCAAGCTGGTGGAAAGCGCGCCGGACATCCTGGAGGAGCTCAAATTACCTTTTACAAAACAATCGCTTATGACTTCCCCGGAGGCCCCGGAATCCACCCCTCGGTTGGACAAGGAATACGAAATCCTGTTAGATGCGCTCGGCTTTGACCCCACGGGCGTCGATGCGATCGTCGAGCGGACCGGGTTGCCGGCCGATTCGGTGGCGTCAATGCTCCTCATACTCGAACTCGAGGGACACATTGCCCCTTACCCGGGCGGCCGCTACGGCCGTATCCAGCAACAACGATGATCACTGGCAGCGTTCTCGACATCCTCATCTATGTCTTCGACCACTACATGCTCGAAGACACCCCCGACGTGCCCGAGCGTGAAGCGCTCGCGCACGACCTCGAGCGCGCGGGTTTTTCCGCGCCGAACGTCGAGCGCGCGCTCGACTGGCTCGCCGACCTCGCGGGCGAGCGCCATCGCCCCGAGTTCGCCGCGGGCCCGCGCGCGATCCGCGTGTACGCCGGGGGCGAGCTCGCGCGCATGTCGACCGAGTCGCGCGGCTTCCTGCTCACGCTCGAGCGCACCGGCATCCTCTCGCCCGCGCAGCGCGAGATCGTGATCGACCGCCTGCTCGCGCTCGACGCCGAGGAGCTGTCGATCGACCAGCTCAAGTGGGTCGTCCTGATGGTGCTCTCGAGCCAGCCCGGCCAGGGCGAGGCCTACGCCCGCATGGAAGACCTCGTGTTCGACAGCGACGGCTACGCACCGCATTGAACCTCGTCATCGTCGAATCGCCCGCGAAAGCGCGCACCATCAAGAAGTACCTCGGCAAGGACTTCGAGGTGCTCGCCTCCTATGGCCACGTGCGCGACCTCGTGCCGAAGGAAGGCGCGGTCGACCCGGACAAGAAGTTCGCGATGCAGTACCGCGTGCTCGAGAAGAACGAGAAGCACGTCGACGCCATCGCGCGCGCGCTGAAGAAGGCCGACGCGCTCTACCTCGCGACCGACCCCGACCGCGAAGGCGAGGCCATCTCCTGGCACCTGCGCGAGCTGCTCGACGACCGCGGCGTGCTCGACGGCAAGGCCGTGCATCGCGTCGCCTTCTATGAGGTGACGAAGAACGCGATCCGCCAGGCCATCGAGGAGCCGCGGCCGCTGTCGATGGACCTCGTGAACGCGCAGCAGGCGCGGCGCGCGCTCGACTACCTCGTCGGCTTCAATCTCTCGCCGCTGCTGTGGAAGAAAGTGCGGCGCGGCCTCTCGGCCGGGCGCGTGCAGAGCCCGGCGCTGCGCATGATCTGCGAGCGCGAGGAGGAGATCCAGCGCTTCGTCGCGCAGGAATACTGGACCATCGACGCCGAGGGCGGGCATTCGGGGCAGCAGTTCCCGCTGAAGCTCGTCGAGTACGCCGGCGCGAAGGTCGAGCAGTTCAGCTTCACCAATGCCGACGCCGCGCACGCCGTGGAGCGCGCGCTGAACGAGGCTGCGGCGGGCAAACTCGCCGTCACGCGCATCGACCGCAAGCAGCGGCGCCGCAATCCCGCCCCGCCCTTCACCACCTCGACGCTGCAGCAGGAAGCGGCGCGCAAGCTCGGCTTCTCCGCGCAGCGCACGATGCGCCTCGCGCAGCAGCTCTATGAAGGCGTCGACTACGGCGAGGGCAGCGTAGGCCTCATCACCTACATGCGTACGGACTCGGTCTCGCTCGCGGCCGATGCCGTGGCGGAGATCCGCGAAGTCGCGGCCCGGCTCTACGGCCCGGAAGCCGTCGCCGAGGAAGTGCGCGTCTACAAGGTCAAGTCGCGCAATGCGCAGGAAGCGCACGAAGCCGTGCGGCCGACTTCCGCAGCAATTGCCCCGCAGCTGATCGAGGGCCGCATCGACCCCGACCAGTGGAAGCTCTACGCGCTCATCTGGAAGCGCGCGGTCGCCTGCCAGATGGCACACGCGCTGTTCGACACGGTCGCGGTCGACATGAATGCCGGCCCGCACGTGCTGCGCGCGAACGGCTCGACGCTGGTGAAGCCCGGCTTCATGGCCGTGTACCAGGAAGGCCACGACGACACGGTCGACGACGACTCCGACCACGTGCTGCCGCCGATGAACGAAGGCGACACCGTCGCGCTCCTCGCCGTGCACCCGGTGCAGCATTTCACCGAGCCGCCGCCGCGCTACTCCGAGGCATCGCTCGTCAAGGCGCTCGAGGAGCACGGCATCGGCCGGCCGTCGACCTATGCGTCGATCATCTCGACGCTCAAGGATCGCGAGTACGTCGACATGGACAGCCGGCGGTTCATCCCGACCGACATCGGCAAGATCGTCAACGGCTTCCTCTCGAAGCACTTCCACCGCTACGTCGAGTACGGCTTCACCGCGGCGATGGAAGACGAGCTCGATGCCGTCTCGCGCGGCGAGGAGGACTGGACGCAGCCGCTGAAGAAGTTCTGGAAGCCCTTCATCGACCTCGTCGAGCACACCGAGAAGAACGTGTCGCGCGACGAAGTGGCGCAGGCGCGCGAACTCGGCACCGATCCGGCGAGCGGCAAGCCGGTCAGCGTGCGCATGGGCCGCTTCGGGCCCTTCGTGCAGATCGGCACCCGCGACGACGCGGACAAGCCGCGCTTCGCCGGGCTGCGTCCCGGCCAGAAGATGGACAAGATCAGCTTCGAGGAGGCGATGGAGCTCTTCAAGCTGCCGCGCAACCTCGGCGAGACGGCCGAGGGCGAGCCCGTGCAGGCGAACATCGGCCGCTTCGGCCCCTATGTGAAGTACGGCGCGAAGTACGCCTCGCTCAAGGAAGACGACCCGTACACGATCACGCTCGAACGCGCGCTCGAGGTGATCGCGGCGAAGAAGCTCGCCGACGCCAACCGCCTGATCCAGGACTTCGGCGTCGACGACATCCAGGTACTGAACGGCCGCTACGGCCCGTACATCACCGACAAGAAGAAGAACGCCAAGATCCCGAAGGACCGCGACCCGAAGTCGCTCACGCTGGAAGAGTGCCGCGAGCTGCTCGCCGCGGCGCCCGAGCGCGGCGGCCGCTTCGGCCGGCGCGGCGCGCAGAAGGGCGGCAAGGTGGGCGGCAAGGCGGCCGCTCCCAGGGCGGAAGCCGCGGCGCCGGTGGAGGCTGCGCCCGCTCCCGCGGCAGCGCCGAAGAAGAAGGCGGCCCCGAAGAAGAAGGCCGCCGGCAAGAAGACCGCGGCCAAGGCACAAGCGCCGGCGAAGAAACCCGCCTGAAGCTGCGCCGATGAAGTACCGGCACGCCTTCCACGCCGGCAATTTCGCGGACGTGCACAAGCACATCGCGCTGGTGGCGTTGCTGCGCGCCCTGCAACGCAAGGACAAGGGGTTCTTCTTCCTCGACACGCACGCCGGCCGCGGGCGCTATGCACTCGCGAGCGGCGATGCGCGCACGAGTGGCGAGTCGCAGGCGGGCATCGAACGGCTGCTTGCGGCCTGCGACCGCTCGAGCCGGCAAGCCGCCGCACCGGAACTCGCCGACTACCTCAACGTGATCGAAGGCTGGCGGCGCGGCGCCGATGCGCGCCACGACTACCCCGGCTCGCCGCTGATCGCCGCGCAACTGCTGCGCCCGCAGGACCAGGGCAGCGCCATCGAATCGCAGCCCGCCGAGTTCGAGGCCCTGCGCAAGGCGCTCGGCCGCGGATCGCGCATCGTGGCCGAGCATGGCGATGGCTACCAGCGGCTGCGCGCGCACCTGCCGCCCGCCTCGCGGCGCGGCCTCGTGCTGATCGACCCGCCCTATGAGGACACGCGCGGCGACTTCCGCGCAGCGGCGACGGCCGTGCGCGACGCGCTCGAGCGCTTCGCGACGGGCGTGATCGCGCTCTGGTATCCGATGAAGGACCAGCGCGACACGGACCGCTGGCTGCAGGAACTCGCGCACGGGGTCGGGCGCCCGATGCTGGCGGCCGAGCTCTGGATACATCCGCCCGATTCGCGCGCCGGGCTCAACGGCTCCGGGCTCGCGATCGTCAATCCGCCCTTCCAGTTCGCGGAGCGCTGCGACGCCTGGCATGCGCAGTTGCAGGAGATACTCGGCGGTGCCGAGGCGGGTTCGAGGATCGTCTCGCTGGTCGCCGAAAGCCGGTAAGCTTGCCGCAGGGGAGGAAGGCAGTGGACGACATCGACCAGTATGGCGTCATCGGGCACCCGGTCGCGCACAGCCGCTCGCCGTTCATCCACGGGCTTTTCGCGAAGCAGACGGGCCAGCGGATCGCGTACCGGCTCTATGACGTGCCGCCCGAGGAGTTCGTGCCGCGCGTCACCGGCTTTTTCGAGGGCGGCGGACGCGGGCTCAATGTCACGGTGCCGCACAAGCAGGCGGCTGCGTCCTGTGCGCAGGTCCTCACGCCCCGCGCAACCCAGGCGCGCGCGGTGAACACGCTCAAGATGGAAGCCGACGGCACGCTGCTCGGCGACAACACCGATGGCGTCGGCCTGGCGCGCGACCTCACGCGCAACCTCGGCATCGTGGTCGCGGGACTCAAGGTACTAATCCTCGGCGCGGGCGGGGCGACGCGCGGCATCGTCGGGCCGCTCCTCGACCTGGCACCGGGCGCGCTCACGATCGCCAACCGCACGGCCGAGCGCGCCCGCGTGGTTGCGGCGAGCTTCGCCGACCTCGGGCCGGTGAAGGGTTGCGGGTTCCACGAGATCGACGCCCAGCCCTGGGACCTCGTGATCAATGCGACCGCCGCGAGCCTCGCGGGCGGGCGGCCAGATGTGACCCCCGCCATCATCGGCGCGAACACCATCTGCTACGACCTTGCCTACGGCCAGGCGGCGACACCCTTCCTGTCGTGGGCGCTCGCCGAAGGCGCCGCCGGGGCGCACCTCGGCTGGGGCATGCTGGTCGAGCAGGCCGCCGAGTCGTTCCACCTGTGGCGCGGCGTGCGCCCGGAAACCCGCCCGGTGCTCGAGGTCCTGCGCGGCTAGGCGTGGTGCCGGTTTTTCGGTTGTTGCGCGACAACGCAGCTCAATAACCGAATAGCCGAAAACCCGGCACCCTTTCTTACCGCATCGTCACGAATTCCTCGGCACTCGTCGGGTGGATCGCGACCGTGTCGTCGAAGTCGCGCTTGCGCGCTCCCATCTTCACCGCCACGGCGAAGCCCTGCAGCATCTCGTCGGCGCCGTCGCCGATCACGTGCAGGCCGACGATGCGCTCCTCCGGCCCGGTCACGACGAGCTTCATCGACGCGCGGGCCTTGTGCGTCGTGAGCGCGTAGTACATCGGCACGAAGTTCGAGGTGTACACGCGCACGGCCGCATCCCCGAATTGCGCGCGCGCTTCGGCTTCGGTGAGCCCGACGGTACCGATCGGGGGATGCGTGAACACCACGGTGGGCACGTTCCCGTAGTCGAGGTGACGCCCTTCCATTCCACCGTACAGGCGATCGGCGAGGCGGCGCCCGGCCGCGATCGCGACCGGCGTGAGCGGCAGGTGGCCGGTCACGTCGCCGATCGCGAACACCTGCGGCACGGTCGTCTGCTGGAACCGGTCGACCTGCACGAATCCCGAGGCGGAGAGCGCGACGCCCGCGCGCTCGAGCCCGAGGTCTTCGACGATCGGCTCGCGCCCGGCCGCCCACAGCATGCAATCGACGGGCGGCAGCACGCGGCCGTCGGCCAGGGTCGCCACGAGCGCGCCGTCCTTGCGCGCAAGGCTCGCCGTCGTCGCGCCGGTCACGATCCCGACGCCGCCGTCGCGCAGTGCCTGCATCGCGCCGTCGCCCAGCATCGTATCGAAGGAGCGCAGCACGCGATCGAAGCGGATCGCGAGCGTCACCTTCGAGCCGAGCGCGGCCAGGATGCCCGCAAGCTCGACGGCCACATAGCCGCTGCCTGCGACCAGCGTGCGCGCCGGCAAGGCCGCGAGGTCGAAGAAGCCATCCGAATCGATGCACAACTCGCCGCCGGGAAAGCGCGCGCGTTGCGGCCGCCCGCCCGTCGCGATGACCACGCGTCCCGCCTCGATCTTGCGCCCGTCGACCGCGAGCAACTGCGCACCCGCGAAGCGGGCGCGGCCGCGGATCAACGTGACGCCGCGCTTGTCGAGGTTTTTCGCGTAAATGCCGTTCAGGCGCTCGACATAGGCATCGCGCTTCGCCTTCAGCGCCGCGAAATCGAGCCCGCGCACCTCGAGTGCAAAGCCGTACCCGGCGGCGTCATCGAGGCCGGCCGCCAGCTCGGCGGCGTTCCACATGACTTTCTTCGGCACGCAGCCGACATTGACGCAGGTGCCGCCGAGGCGGCCCGCTTCGATGACGACGGCGCGCGCGCCGTACTCGGCGGCGCGCTGCGCGCAGGCGAGCCCGCCGCTGCCGCCGCCGATGACCGCAAGATCGAATTTTTCAGGCATTTCGCATTCTACACACGGCTACAATGGCGCGATGCCGAACCCCCTGCTGTCCGACCAGTTGCTGCCCCGCTTCGATGAGATCCGCCCCGAGCACGTCGAGCCGGCGATCCGCACGCTCCTCGAGGAAAGCCGCGCGCGCGTCGCGCGGCTCGCCGCCGACGAGGCGCCGGGCTTCGCGCGGCTCGTGGAGCCGCTCGAGGACCTGCAGCATCGCCTCTCCCGCACCTGGTCGCCGGTCAGCCACCTGAACGCCGTCGCGAACTCCGCGCCGCTGCGCGAGGCCTACAACACCTGCCTGCCGCTCCTGACCGAATACCATACCGACCTTGCGCAGAGCGAACCGCTTTACCGTGCATACGCCGCGGTCGCGGAGCGCGAAGCGGGCCAGCTCGACCCCGTGCAGCTGCGCGTCATCGAGCACATGCTGCGCGAGTTCCGGCTCGCGGGCGTCGCGCTCGACCCGCGGAAGAAGGAACGCTTCAAGGCGGCGATGCTCGAACTGTCGGCGCTGCAGTCGAAGTTCGAGGAGAACGTGCTCGATGCGACCAACGCCTGGACCCGGCACGTCACCGACCCCGCGGAGCTCGCCGGGCTGAACGACATCCTCGTCGCGCAGGCGCGCAGCCGCGCCCATGACGCGCGCCGCGAGGGCTGGCTGCTCGCGCTCGACCAGCCGACCTATGTCGCCGTCGTCACGGACGCCGAATCGCAGTCCCTGCGGCGCGATTTCCACGAGGCCTGGACCACGCGCGCTTCCGACCAGGGGCCGCTTGCCGGCCAGTGGGACAACACGCAGGTCATGCGGGATATCCTGCGCCTGCGCCACGAGGCCGCGCGCCTGCTCGGCTTCGGCAACTTCGCCGAGTACGCGCTCGCCACGCGCATGGCGAAGAGCGTGCCGGAAGTCATCGCCTTCCTGCGCGAGCTGGCGCGCGCCGCACGCCCGGCCGCCCTGCGCGAATTCGCCGAGCTCGAACGGTTCGCGGGCACGAAGCTCGAGCCCTGCGACATCGCCTTCTGGTCCGAGCGGCTGCAGAAGAGCCGCTACTCGGTATCGCAGGAAGAGCTGCGCGCGTACTTTCCCTTGCCGCGCGTGCTCGCGGCCCTCTTCAAGGTCGCCGAACGCCTGTTCGGCCTGCGTATCGTGGAGCGCAGCGGCGTCCCGACCTGGCACCCGGACGCGCGCTACTTCGAGATCGAGGCGCGCGGCGCGACGGTCGGCAGCTTCTACCTCGACGCGTACGCGCGCCCGCACAAGCGCAGCGGCGCATGGATGGACGACTGCGTCGGCCGCAAGGCGACCGCGGGCGGCACCACGACCCCGGTCGCGTACCTCGTCTGCAACTTCCTGCCGCCGGGCGATGGGCAGCCGGCCCTGCTGACCCACGACGACGTCGTGACGCTCTTCCACGAGTTCGGCCACGGCCTGCACCACATGCTGACGCGCGTCGCCTACCCGAGCCTCGCCGGCATCAACGGCGTCGCCTGGGACGCGGTCGAGCTGCCGAGCCAGTTCCTCGAGAACTATGCCTGGCATGAGGGCGTCCTCGAGGAGATGGCCGTGCATCACGCCACCGGCGAGCCATTGCCCGCCGGCAAGCGGCGCCAGCTCATCGCCACCCGCAGCTTCCATGCGGGCCTTGCGACGATGCGCCAGGTCGAGTTCGCGCTGTTCGACTTCCGCCTGCACGCCGAGTACGACGCGGCGCAAGGCGGGCGCGTGCTCGAGACGCTCGAGGAGGTGCGCCGCGAGGTGGCGGTGGTGCCCGCGACGCCGTGGAACCGCTTCCCGCACAGCTTCGGCCACGTGTTCGCGGGCGGCTACGCGGCCGGCTACTACAGCTACAAGTGGGCCGAGGTGCTCGCGGCCGACGCGTTCGCGGCCTTCGAGGAAGCCGGCGTGTTCGATCGCGCGACCGCCGAGCGATTCCTCGATGCCATCCTTTCGCGCGGCGGCAGCCGCGACGCGCTCGAGGCGTTCGTCGAGTTCCGCGGCAGGAAGCCCGACATCGCGCCGCTGCTGCGCCAGCACGGCATCGCGGCCTAGGCTCGCCCCGCGATGCGCACGATCGCCACCTGGAACGTCAACTCGCTGCGCGTGCGCCTGCCGCAGCTCACCGAGTGGCTCGCCGGCGAGCCGGTCCATACGCTCGCGCTGCAGGAAACGAAGCTCGAGGACGCCGCGTTCCCGCGTGCGGAACTCGAGGCGCTTGGCTACCAGGTCGCCTTCAGCGGCCAGCGCACCTACAACGGGGTCGCGATCCTCGCGCGCGCACCGATCGGCGACGTCGTCATCGACATTCCCGGCTTCGACGATCCGCAGCGGCGCGTGCTCGCGGCGACGATCGACGGCGTGCGCGTCGTGAACCTCTACGTGCCGAACGGCCAGTCGGTCGGATCCGACAAGTATGAGTACAAGCTGCGCTGGCTCGAAGCGCTGCGCGGCTGGCTCGCCGGCGAGGTGGCACGGCACCCGAGGATCGTCGTGCTGGGCGACTTCAACATCGCGCCGGACGATCGCGACGTGCACGACCCGGCCGCCTGGGCCGGCTCCGTGCTCGTCAGCGATCCCGAGCGCGCCGCGCTCGGCGCATTGTTCGCACTCGGCCTGAAGGACAGCTTCCGCCTCTTCGAGCAGCCGGCCGACAGCTTCAGCTGGTGGGACTACCGGCAGGGCGCATTCCGGCGCAACAACGGCCTGCGCATCGACCTGCTGCTCGTCTCGGAGGCCCTCGCCGCATGTTGCAGGCGCGCCGCGATCGATCGTGAGCCGCGCCGCGCCGAGCGGCCGTCCGACCATGTGCCGGCGCTCGCGAGCTTTGACATATAAGCGTTACCCCTGATCCGGGAAAACTGTGCGGTGCGTCGCTGGCGCGCCCCGGATCCGCGGCCTAGACTCCGGCAGGATCACCGCCTGGCCGCTCGATGCAGCAGAACCGACGCAGCGACTACGACGTCACGAACACCGTCCAGGTCAGTTCGCCGGGCAGCGTCTGCGACGCCATCAAGAAACTCTTCACCGCCACCTGGCCGGGCGCACCCTTCGACCCCGTGTTGCGCGCCTTCGACCGGCTCGAAGAGGCGTTTTCGGGGCGCGACCCGCAATACCACGCGCTCGACACCGTCTATCACGACACGCAGCACACGCTCGACGTCACGCTCGCGATGGCGCGCCTCTGCGCCGGCTACGAGCGCGAGGCGCCGCCGGGCCGCGCGCTCGGCGCGGAACGCGCCACCATCGGTCTCCTGATCGCGCTGTTCCACGACATCGGCTACCTGCGCGAGCGCAGCGACACGGTGACCCGCAGCGGCGCGGAGCTGACCGCCACGCATGTCGCGCGCGGCGCGCACTTCCTCGAACACTACCTGCCGAAGGCGGGCTTCGCCGACTGGGTGCCGATCGCGACCCAGATCATCCATTTCACGGGCTACGAGGTGCCGCTCGCGGACATCGTCGTGTTCGACGAGCGCGACCGCAAGCTCGGCCACCTGCTCGGCACGGCCGACATGATCGCGCAGATCGCCGATCGCTGTTACCTCGAAAAATGCCGCGACCGGCTCTATCCGGAGTTCGTGCTGGGCGGCTATGCGCTGCCGCTGTCGACCAACGGCGATCGCAAGGTGAAGTACGCCTCGGGGCTCGACCTGCTGCGCCAGACGCCGCAGTTCGTGTCGGAGACGCGCATGAAGCGCCTCGACGGCGCATTCGGCTCGGCCTACCGTCACCTCGAAGTGCTGTTCGAGGGCAGGAATCCGTACATGGAGGCGATCGACCGCAACCTCGGATTCCTGAATCAGGTCTTGCGCAGCGAGAGCTGGCGCATGCTGCGCCGCAATCCGCCGGTATTCGCCGCGGGAGACGACCCGCTCGGCACCACGCGCGGGCTGGCGATGGGCTACATCCGCAAGGCCTGGGCGAAGCAGTCGGCCTGATGCCCGCCGGCTAGGCGACCGCCACGAAGCGGGCCCTGATGTCCGCCATCCGCTCGAGGAGCCGCGCGCGGCCTTCGATCTCCGCGCTCCCGATCGCTTCCGCCATGACCTCGACGGTGAGCGCTGCGCAGGCCGGCCGCGCGGTCGCCGCGTGGCTCAGGTGCCAGGGCTCGGGCTGCACGCCGCCGAGGTCGCGGCTGTACGGGCGATAGAAACCGAAGCGCCCGATCGACGCCGCGAGCCAGGCACCGAGGCGTCCGAACACGCCGCCCGGTTCATATTCCTGCGGCACGAGCTGCGGCCGGTAACCGGACGGCAGCGCGGCGCGATCGATCACGTCGAGATCGGTGCCCCAGTGATGGCGGCTCGCGCCCGGCAGTGCCGACCAGGCGAGGATCGCGTCGATGCGCGCGTCCGTATCGAGCCCTTGCGCAGCGAGCGGCCGCCCGCTGCGATCGAGGAGCGCCCGTTCGCCGCGCCACTTTGCATTCCAGATGTCGCACTGGCGCCCGAAATCACGGAACGCGGACACGACGGAGAGCTCGATGCCGGCCTCGGCGCGCGCCGCCGCCGCAAGGTCGAGCAGCGGCGCGACGACGTCACGGTGCACGGAGCACCCGAGTTCGGGCACCTCGATCACGTGCGTACGCGCCCGCCCCGTCAGCTCGAGGGCATTCATGCGGGCGCGGCGCCCTCTTCGGCCACCCGGTCCATCACTTGCAGGAACGCCTGCGGTTCCTGCGCGCCCGAAACGAGGTAGCGCCGCTCGAACACGAAGGCGGGTACGCCCGAGATGCCCCAGGACTGGGCCTGGCCTTCGAGCGTGGCGATCTGCGCATGCAGGGCCGGCTCGTCGATCGCCACGCGCGCCGCAGCGGGGTCGAGTCCCGCGTCGGCGGCGATCGAGACGAGCACCTCCACGTCACCGATGTCGCGGCCCTCGCTGAAGTAGGCGCGCAGCACGCGGCCCTTCACGTCGGACTGCGCGGCACCGGCCCAGGCGATGAGCGCGTGGGAGCGGCGCGTGTTCGGCATGCGCACGATGCGATCGAAATGGAAGTCGATGCCGAGGTCCGCGCCGATCGCGTGCAGCCTGCGCTGCGCATCGGCGAAGCGGTTGGCGTCGCCGAATTTCTCGCGCAGGTACTGGGCCCGATCGGCGCCCTCGGCCGGCATGCCCGGATTCAGCTCGAACGGCAGCCACCGCAGCTCGATGGCGAGCCCGGGCCGGGCCGCGACGGCTTGCTCGAAGCGCAGCTTGCCGACATAACACCAGGGACACACTGTGTCCGAAAACACTTCGACGAGCACCGTACCTCCTTCGGGCATTCTAGGCGATTGTGGCGGCCAGCCGACATTGCGCAAGCGGAGGCAGGGCGGCAGCCGAGCGGTCGTGCCGCGGGCTGGGGTAAGATAGCCGAACTCCGAAAATACAAAGGGATAAGCGCCCGGACCCGTACCCAGTGCGCCCGGCCGCAAGCTCGTGAACCGGCTCAGCCTCAAGCTGAAGTACGTCGCCATCGCCATCGCGGCCGTGGTCGCGGCATCGTTGTTGCTCGGTGGCCTGCTGCTCTGGCATGCGCGCGCCGAATCGCAGTTGCTGTCGAGCATCGCCACCACCGAGTATCGCGGTGCGATCGGCGAGGAACTGCAGGCCCGCGCGGCCTCGATCGCGGCGCATGCCGCCGAGAGCGCGGCGCCCGCGTTGCTGGCGGGCGATCGCAATGCGCTCGCCGCGCGCCTCTCCCGCATCGGCGACGATGCGGCGATCATCGGCATCGAGGTCCTCGATGCGCAGGGCCAGCCGGCTTACTCGCTCGAGCGCCCGCCCGCCACCGGGACGCCGGTCATCACGCGCAGCGCGACCCAGCCGATCCGGGCGCAGGTCCCGGGTTTTCCGGGCACGACCGCGCCGCGCACGCTCGGCACGGTGCGTGTGGCGCTCGCCACCCAGGATACTTCGCCCGCCGAAGTCGCTGCACCGCTCGCCGCTGCGGGGCGCGCGACCCTGCGACGCGCGCTGTTCGTGCTCGGCGGCCTGTTGCTGGCGGGGCTGATCGGCGCCGTGGCCCTCGCCTGGTGGGCGGCGCGCGGCATCGAGCGCCCGATCACGGCGCTCATCCGCTCGGCCGATCGCATCGGCCAGGGCGATCTCTCGCGCCCGACCGATATCGCGCGCCGCGACGAGCTCGGCGAGCTGCAGCAGGCGCTCGAGCGCATGCGCCACAAGCTGCGCCAGACGACCATCACGAAGAATTACCTGAACAGCGTGCTGACAGGCATGACGGACGCGGTGTTCGTCACCTCGCCCGAGGGCATCATCCGGATCTCGAACCTCGCGGCCCAGCGCCTGCTCGGCTACGGCGAGGAGGAGCTGAACGGGCGCAGCATCGTCTCGCTGCTCGACGGCCCCGACCGGGAGCACTTCGACGCCCTGCAGGCCTCGAGCGAGACGCGCGAGGCCGTGGTGCGCACGCGCAAGGGGCAGACGATCCCGGTGGCGCTCACCGGCTCGCCGATCGCGACCGACGACCCGCAGTTCCGCGGCAGCATCTTCGTCGCGCGCAACATCACCGACCGCAAGCGCGCCGAGCGGCGCATCCGCTACCTCGCCCGCTACGACGCGCTGACGAAGGTGCCGAACCGGATGCAGTTCCAGCACCTGCTGCAGCAGGCGATCGCGCGCGCGCTGCGCAATCGCCAGGCCGTGGCGCTGCTGTACCTCGACGTGGACCACTTCAAGGAAGTGAATGACACCTTCGGCCACGCGGCGGGCGACCGCTCGCTCGAGATACTGACCGAGCGGCTGACGCGCGTGCTGCCGAAGGACTCCGTGGTCGGCCGCCTCGCCGGCGACGAATTCGCGGTGCTGATCGACTCGCTCGCGGGCGACGTCGACCACCGCGGCCCGGTCGGCCAGCTCGCGCGCACGATCCTGGCCGAGCTCGCGAAGATCTTCCAGCTCGGCCAGCACGAGATCTACCTGACGGCGAGCATCGGCATCGCCTTCTGCCCGCGCGATGCCGAGAACGTGATCGACCTCATCCGCAATGCCGACGCCGCGATGTACTACTCGAAGCAGAACGGCGGCAACACCTTCGCGTTCTACGCGCCCGAGATGAACGCGGCCTCGGTCGAGCGCCTGATGCTGAAGAGCAAGCTGCGACGTGCGCTCGAGCGCGACGAGCTGATCGTCAACTACCAGCCTAAGGTCGACCTGCGCACCGGCCGGATCGTCGGGGCCGAGGGCCTGCTGCGCTGGCGCCTGCCCGGCCACGGCGACATCCCGCCGGGGCAGTTCATCCCGCTCGCGGAAGAGTCCAACCTGATCCTCGAGATCGGCGAGTGGGTGCTGAACCGCGTGTGCCTCGACTATCGCGCCCTGCGGCGCGACATCGCTGATCCGGGCCGCATCTCGCTCAACCTGTCGCTGAAGCAGCTGCGCCAGGCATCCTTCATCGTCCGCTGCCGCTCGGTGTTCCGCCGCCACGGGGTCGAACCCTCGGCGTTCGAGCTCGAGATCACCGAATCGACCCTGATGGCCGATGCGCGCCGCACCGTGCACCTGCTCGGCGAGCTGCATGCCATGGGCGTGCACCTGTCGATCGACGATTTCGGCACGGGCTATTCTTCGCTGTCGGCGCTGCAGCAGTTCCCGATCGGCACGCTCAAGATCGACCAGTCGTTCGTGCAGCACGTCACCGACCAGCCGGGCGACGCGACCATCGTGCGCACCATCATCGATATGGGCCGCAGCCTCGGCATGGACGTGATCGCGGAAGGCATCGAAACGCCGCGGCAGCTCGCGTTCCTGCGCGATCACCATTGCGACTACGGCCAGGGCCGGCTGTTCGGCGATTCGATGCCGCTCGAGGCGCTGCTCGAACTGCTGGCACGGCAGCAGGACGGCCAGGCGCCGTTTGCCGCGTTGATTCCGCCCGCGGCCTCGGCCGCGGGGCTGTCCGCCTGAGCCGCCCACCCCCATCATGCTGAACCTGCGCGACGTTCGCCTGCGGCGCGGCAGCCGCGTCCTCTTCGAGGAAGCCACCGTCGGCGTGTTCCGCGGCGACAAGGTCGGCATCGTCGGCCGCAACGGCTCGGGCAAGTCGAGCCTGCTCGCGCTCATCCGCGGCGAACTGGCGCCCGACCTCGGCGATTACACGGCGCCGGCTTCGCTCTGCATCGCGGTCGTCGAGCAGTCCGTGCCCGACTCGGCGCAGGCCGTCATCGAATACGTGCGCGAAGGCGACGCCGAACTGCTGCGCATCGAGCACGCCATCGCCGCGGCCCACGCCGCGGGCGACGGGCATCGCGAGGCGCAACTGCACGCGGACTTCGATGCCGCCGGCGGCTACGGCGCGCGCAGCCGCGCGGCCTCGCTCGCGACCGGCCTCGGTTTCGAGGCGGACGACCTCGAGCGCCCGCTGCAGGTCTTCTCCGGCGGCCTGCGCATGCGCGCCGCGCTCGCGCGCGCGCTGATGCGCCGCTCGGACGTGCTGCTGCTCGACGAGCCGACCAACCACCTCGACCTCGATGCCGTGCTGTGGCTCGAGGGCTGGCTGCGCGCCTACCGCGGCACGCTGCTGATCGTCTCGCACGATCGCGAGTTCCTCGACGCCATCGTCGGGCGCACGATCCACATCGAGAATGGGCGGCTCGGCGCCTACAACGGCAACTACTCGGCCTTCGAGCGCCAGTGGGCCGCCGCGCGCGAGCGCAATGCCGCGCTGGCGGAAAGCCAGCGCCGCGAGATCGCCCACGTCGAGGGTTTCGTCGAGCGCTTTCGCGCCAAGGCGAGCAAGGCGCGCCAGGTGCAGAGCCGCCTCAAGTGGCTCGACCGGCTGCCGGCGATCATCGAGGCGCAGGGCGAGGAATCCTTCGCCTGGGAATTCCCGGCGCCGGCGAAGCTGCCGCGGCCGCTCGTCGCGCTCGATCGCGTCGATGCGGGCTACGGCGAACGCCGCATCTTCGCGGACGCCCGCCTCTCGCTCGACCCGGGCGATCGCATCGGCGTGCTCGGCAGGAACGGCGCGGGCAAATCCACGCTGATGAAGACGATCGCCGGCACGCTGGCACCGCTCGCGGGCGAGCGCACGGCCGCGCCCGATCTGGAGGTCGGTTTCTTCGCGCAGCTCGAAGTCGAGCAGCTCGATGTCGCGAGCTCCTCGATCGAGGAACTCGGGCGGCGCGGCGGCCCGGCCGTGGCGAGGTGGACGCCGCAGCAGAAGCGTGACCACCTCGGCCGCTTCGGCTTTCGTGGCGATCGCGTATTCGAGCCCGTCGGCCGATTCTCGGGCGGGGAGCGCGCGCGGCTGACGCTTGCGGCCATCGTCGCGCGCCGACCCAACCTGTTGCTGCTCGACGAGCCGACCAACCACCTCGATTTCGAGATGCGCAACGCATTGCTGCTGGCGCTGCAGGAGTACGCGGGCGCCGTGCTGATCGTCTCGCACGACCGTTCGCTGCTGCGCGGCGCCTGCGACCGCTTCCTCGTGGTCGCGGGCGGTGTCGTGCAACCGTTCGATGGCGACCTCGAGGATTACGCGGCCTGGCTCGCCAGGGGTGCAACGCCGGCGACGGGTGCGGCGCCGACGACAGGCGATGCGCCGACGGCAGACGATGCGCCGGCCGCGGGCGCCGCGGCTCCCGCCGGCGGCGAATCGCGGCGCGACGCGCGCCGACGGGAAGCGGCGGCCCGCAACCGGCTCACGCCGCTGCGCGCGCAGTTGCGCGACATCGAGGCGGAACTTGCGGCGCTCGCAAGGGAACGTGCGGAGATCGAGCGGGCGCTCGCGGATCCGGCGCAGTTCGCGCTGGCGGCCGAGTTCGGCCGGATCACCCAACGCACGGCCGCGCTCGAAGACCGCTGGCTCGCCCTTAGCGAGGAAATCGATGCCGCGCAGCGCGCGTAAGCGCATCGCGCGCTGGATCGGCATCGGCCTGCTCGCCGCCTGGGCGATCGTCGGCGCGTGGAATGTCGTGAAGCCGATGCCGCGGGGCGTCGTGGTCGATGGCGCCTGGAGCGCGCTGCACGAAGGCGACGTGCAGTTCCTGCGCGACATCACCGCGGCCGACGGCTACGGCCACCCGATCATCGACCAGCAGATTTTCGACGCGGCCTTCCGGATGATCGCGGCCGCGCAGCACTTCGTCGTGCTCGACATGTTCCTCTTCAACGAGCATCGCGGCGCGAATGCCGCCGCGCCGGTGCACCGGCCGCTCGCCGCGGAGCTCACGCGCCTGCTGATCGACAAGCGGCGCGCGGACTCGCACTTTCGCGTGCTGTTCATCACCGACCCGATCAACGATGTGTACGGCGGCGAGCCCTCGCCCGAACTCGAGACCCTGCGCGCCGCGGGCGTCGAAGTGGTCGTCACGGACCTCGATCGCCTGCGCGATTCGAATCCGGCGTATTCGGCCCTCTGGCGCCTCGCCATCGGCTGGTGGGCGCGCGGCGGACCGGGCGACTGGCCGAACCCCTTCGACGCGGGCGCGAACCGCGTGTCGCTCGGCGCCTGGGCACGGCTCGCGAACTTCAAGGCGAACCACCGCAAACTGCTGGTCGCCGACGGCGCGGACGGCGTGCTGCATGGCCTCGTCACGTCGGCCAATCCGCACGATGCGAGCAGCCAACACTCGAATGTCGCGCTCGCCATCCGCGGCCCCGTGCTCGCGCCGCTGCTCGGGAGCGAACTCGCGATCGCGCGTTTCTCGGGCTGGAAGGGCGCAGCGCTGGCCGTGCCGGCACAGGCCGCGGCGCCCCCGGCGGAAGCGGGCGCCAGCGGCCGCATCCGCATCGTCACCGAAGAGGCCATCGCCGATGCCGTGGTCGAACGACTGCAATCCGCCGCCGCGGGCGACGCGATCGACATCGCGATGTTCTACCTCGCCGACCGCGGCGTGCTGCGCGCATTGAGGGACGCCGCCGAACGCGGCGCCGCCGTGCGCGTGCTGCTCGACCCGAACAAGGACGCTTTCGGTCGCGAGAAGGACGGCATTCCGAACCGTCCCGTCGCCTCGGAGCTCGTCGCGGGCAGCGAGGGCGCGATTCGCCTGCGCTGGTACCGCACGCACGGCGAACAGTTCCATGTGAAGCTGGTCGCGGTGCGTGGGCGCGACGGCTACTGGCTGACGCTCGGCTCGGCCAACCTCACGCGCCGCAACCTGCGCGACTACAACCTCGAGGCGAACGTGGTCGTCGAGACGCAGCGCGAGTCGGCGCTCGAGCTGGCGGTACTGCAGTGGTTCGACGGCCTGTGGACCAATCGCGCGCCGGCGGGGGTTGAGTACACCGCGGAGTTCGGCGCCTACGCCGACCCCACGCAACTGCACTACTGGGGCTACCGGTTCATGGAAGCGACGGGGTTGTCGGCGTTCTGAAGGTCTCGCAATGGCCGCGCCACTGCGACTCGATCGCAGCGTGCTTTGCATTGGCCTCGCCATGCGGGGGCATCTGCCTCCCCAAGGCCAAAGCGTTCTTCCTGAGCTATCGGCTACTGACGCTTTTTTCCGTAAGCACACCAAAACAGAAGGCCAAACAGCCAGCCTCCTGGCACGCTGAGCCCGATCACAACGATCGCTTTCGATAAAGTCAGCTCTCTGGAAGCAGCCAGATGTGCGGCGAACAAGCCTGCAAATATCGCCGCGAACAGCATTCCAACTTTCGTGATCTCCTTCTTCTTCTCGTCCTTCATTGCTTCACTGGATTTGTTACCGGTATTGCGAATCATGTGTCGATTGGGTCGAAAGACAAGGCTCGAGAAGACCACTCGCGTGGCGCGTGGCGCGAGGTGTGGTTGCCGGATTTGTCCCGCAGATTGCTCAGGTTCTGCGCGGCTGCCTCGCCCCAGATACCAGTGTGCTGGAAATTGACCCAGCCGATGACACGATCGAGGCTTCTCACCGTGGGAAGCCGGTTGTCTATGGTGGCATCGGTGGCCTGTCCGAGCGCATCGGCCGCGTCAGCGTCTCAATGCACCTCCCGCCGCTGCTCGCTGCCCTTGCTCGCAAGTGAAAACCGCGGCTCGATGACCGCGCCCGACACGCCCGTAATCAGGTCGACCGCATACCGCCCCACCGCCGGGCCATGCTTGAAGCCGTGCCCCGAGCCGCCGCCGACGAGCCACACGTTCGCGAGATCGGGATGGCGATCGATCAGGAAATCGCCATTCGCGGTGTTCTCGTACTGGCAGACGCGCGTCTCGACGAGCGGCTGCGACGCGATCGCCGGGAAGCGCCGCGCGAGGTAGCGGCGCACGTCGGCCTCGCCCTCGGGGCTCGCGCGCCGCTCCCCCGTGTCGGGATCGAAGGCGGGCCCGTGCACGTCGTTCGCGATCTTGAAGCCGCGGCCCTCGAGGTCCGGAATGCCGTAGTAGATGTCGCCCGCCGAGAATTCGGCCCAGCCCGGCAGCTGCAGCGGGCCGAAGCGCTCGTCACCGCGCGGCGTCGCGAAAAAGAACACTTCCTGGCGCGTCGGAAAGATGCGTGAACCCAGGAGATTGGGGAAGAGCTTCGGCAGCCAGGGTCCGCAGGCGAACACGAACTGCTCCCCGCCCGCGTCGCCTGCGGAAGTCTTCACGCTCTCGAGACGCGACGCTCCCGCGACCGGCGGCGTCACCGCGGCCACGCGATATTCGCCGCCCGCCGCAACGAACTCGGCGACCAGGGTCTGCACCGCGCGGCGCGCCATCAGCACGCCGTAGTCGGGTTGATGCAGGCCGAACTCGATGCCTTCCCAGTCGGCCTGCGGCCAACGGCGCGCAAGTTCTGCACGCTCGACCACATGGAGCGGCAGGCCGAGTTCGCGATGGGTGGCGATGCTCGCCTGCGCGAACGGCTCCTGCCTCTGGAAATACATCAGGATGCCGGCGGGATGCAGGATCGGCAGTCCCGCGCGCGCCGACAGCCAGCGCCAGTCGGCGAGCGATTCCGCGGCCATCTTCGTGTACACGGCGTCGGCGCCATAGATCGAGCGCGTGAGCCGGGATTCGCCGCCCGATGACGCCCGGCTGTGCGCGGCGCCATGGGCGTCGAGCAGCAGCACGCGTTGGCCCCGGCGCAACAGTTGCCAGGCCGTCCAGGCGCCGAAGACGCCCGCGCCCACGACGATCACGTCCATCGCGGCCTGCACACGCTGGGTGGTTGCACGGCCCCTCCCAGCCGCCGCGAGGGCTGCAGAAGCCCCGGCCAGCTGCGCGAGCGCGTTGCGGCGGGTCATTGAAGCAGCCAGGCGCGACATGTGACCCCCTTCTATTGGCGACAAGTGTTGCGGGGCTTCCAAAGATACCCCCAAAGGCGCAGTATTTCGCGACGCAAAAATGCAACAGCGGGTCGCACCCCGCGGCCCGCATCACAGGGAGTGAATCATGCGGATGCGAATCAGGACAGCCGCCGCCATGTTTGCGGCGTCATTGCCAATGGCGGTCCATGCCCAGGAAACAACGTCGCGCACGACCCTCGAAGAGGTGGTCGTCACGGCGCAGAAGCGTTCGGAGTCCACGCAGGATGTGCCCTTCTCGGTCGCCGCGATGACCGAACAGGGCATCGAGCGTTCCGGCGCGAGCAACATCGTCGAGCTCGCGCGCAATATCTCCGGCCTCACCATCACCGACCTCGGTCCCGGCCAGAGCCAGGTCGCGATCCGCGGCATCAGCGCCGGCCAGGTGGTGCGCGACCAGGCGGGCGTGAAGGAGTCGGTCGGCATCTACCTCGACGAATCGCCGATTTCCGTGGCGCTCTTCACCCCCGACCTCGACTTGTACGACCTCGAACGCCTCGAGGTGTTGCGCGGCCCGCAGGGCACCCTGTTCGGTGCGGGCTCCTCCTCGGGCACCGTGCGCTACATCACCGCGCAGCCGAAGCTAGGCAAGTTCGAGGGTTCGGCCCAGGTGGGCGGCCAGTCGGGCACCGACAGCGAGTTCGGCGGCTCGGTGAAGGCCGCGCTCAACCTGCCCGTTGGCGAGCGGGCCGCGCTGCGCGCGGTCGGCTATTACAACGACATGGCGGGCTTCATCGATTCGGTCTACCCGGGCCGCGGGCGGCGGGAAGACGTCAACAGCGGCACCAAGTCCGGTGCGCGCATCTCGATGCTGTTCAGGCCGGTCGAGCAACTGTCGATCACGCCGCGCTTCATCTACCAGAAGCTCGAGACCGACGGCTTCCCGCGCATCGATGCCTACAACCTCCTCGGCAACCCGTTCACGACGACCGAACCGCCCGTGACGCCGGGCGAGCGCGGCCAGGTGACGCAGCTGCGCGAAGGCATCGACGACGACTTCAAGCTCGGCGACCTCAAGATCGAATATGACTTTGGCGGCGCGACCCTCACGTCGGTCAGCTCCTACACCGACCGCAAGGTCGTGGTCACGCGCGACGCGAGCCAGCTCACCGGCAGCGTGACCTACGACCTCACCTTCGGCCACCCGACCGGCTACTTCCCGGCCGAGGTGCGCCTCAACTCGCCGCTGATCGATGCCACCAAGCTCGAAGCCTTCAGCCAGGAGCTGCGCGTCGCATCGAATGGCGGCGGGCAGTTCGACTGGCTGTTCGGCGGCTTCTACCAGCAGGTCGACCGCACCTACGGCCAGGACCTGCCGACGCCCGGCTACGATGCGATCCTGCAGCGGCGCTTCAACGCGACGAGCGCCACCTTCAACGCGCCGCCCAACACGCCCTACTTCTCGCACCTCACCTACGACTTCAAGCAGTTCGCGCTCTTCGGCGAGGGCACTTGGCGCTTCAACGACCAGTGGAGCGTCACGGGCGGGTTGCGCTACTACGACTTCGACGAGGACCGCCTGCTGACCTTCGCCGGCGTGTTCGCGGACGTTGGCTACAGCAACCAGCCGGGCTCGACGAGCTCGGACGGGTTCTCGCCGCGCGCGATCCTCGCCTTCCGCCCGAACGAAGACGTGATGCTGACCGCGCAGGTCTCGCGCGGCTTTCGGCTCGGTGGCATCAACGATCCGCTCAATGTCACCCTGTGCCAGGGCAACGACATCAACACCTACGGCGGCCATCCGAACTGGGATGACGAGAAGACGCAGAACTACGAGCTCGGCCTCAAGTCGACGCTCGCGGGCGGGCGGGTGCAGTTCAACGCCTCGGCGTTCTACACCGACATCGACGGCCTGCAGGTCATTGCCGATGCGGGCTCGTGCTCCTCGCGCATCATCCTGAATGCCGAGGCACGCACGGTGGGCGGCGAGGTGGAGGTCTTCGCGCGGCCGACCGAGCACTGGGACTTCGGCCTGTCCGCGACCTACAACAACGCGGAGATCACCAAGTCGCAGCTCGCGAACGGCAGCCCGATCGCCGGCATCCGCAAGGGCAATCGCCTGCCGACCGCGCCGGAGTTCCAGGCTGCGGCGAGCGCCACCTACTCGTGGGCCTGGGCCAACGCGATGGAGAGCTACCTCACGTTCACGTTCCAGCATGTCGGCTCGTCGTACACGCAGCTCGCCGACCAGGAGCCGAACTTCGGCCTGATCGCGACCGGTGGCCCGGCGGGTTCGGCGCGCTTCATCCCGTTCGGCAACCCGACGATCAGCTCGTTCGCTTTCCAGGCGGAGCTGCCGTCCTACGAGCTCGGCAACCTGCGCTTTGGCCTGAAAAGCGGCCGCTGGGAGGCCGCGGCCTTCGTCAACAACCTGTGGGACGAGCGCGCGCTGTTGTCGATCGACCGTGAGCGCGGGCGCAGCGCGCGCGTGGGCTACCTCACCAACGTGCCGCGCACGTATGGCGTGAGCCTCAACATCAGCTTCTGAAGGAAGGCGCGATGCTGGCGGCGGCGGTCACTTCGCCGCCGCCGCCAGCGAAGCGGAAACTCCCGCGAGCGCCTGCTGAAGCGCCGACTCGTAGGCGCCGATCACCTCGCCCATGCGATTGGCGGTCGCCGCCGCCTCGCCGCGCGCGGTAAAGCTCGCGATGACCGTGCGATCGAGCCTTCGCCCGAGCGTGCAGTCGAGCACGACGCGCGCCACCGGCGCCTCGCCCCCTTCCGCATACTCTGCGACGAAATCGCGCACGGCGATCTGCAGGAAGTAGTCCGCGCGCATCGGCGTGCCTTCGCCGTAGACGCCGGGGAACAGGGCCGTGCGCCGGAGCGTCTCGATCGCGAGCGCGGCCACCATGTCGGGGATGGGCGCGGCCCAGTGGCCGGTGGCGTAGAAATCGAGCTCGCGGCGCTCGCGCAGCAGCAGCACGCGGTCGGTCTCGAAGCCCGGCCCGGCGTTCGCACGCTGGATGCGCAGCGTGCCATCGAAGCGCGGAGCCGCTGCCGCGCTCTCCGCCGCCGGGGCCGCGTGCAGCACATAGGCCCGCGACACCGGGGCCTTCGAAGTGAAGGTGCCGCTGCAGGCCGCGGCGAGCGCGAGCGTGCCGGCGAGGACCGTCAGATGCAGCGAGGCTCGGATCACCGCGGTATCTCCACGCCGAAGTAGTTCGATTCGTAGACCAGCTGCCCCGGATCCTCGCGCAGGCTGCGCGAGAGGTCGCGGAACTCCGCGGCCGCCGAACGCGCGTCCTCGAGCAGCCGCTCGATCTCCGGCAGCCCGTCGCGCGCGAAACCGCGCAGCTCGCGCGCGTTCTCGGCGACGAAGCGGTCGAGGCCGGCCGAGGCATTCGCCAGGTGATCCGCGGCGACGCGCACGCGCGCGAGCGCCTCGCCGAGGTCGGGCCCCGACTTCTCGGTCAGCGCCCGCAGCTGCGCCATGGTCGCGCCGAAATCGCTCGCCGAGGCGCGCAGGTCCTGGATCACCGCTTCGGTATTCGCCATCGTGCGGGGCAGGTGGTCGGCCGCCTTCTCGAGCGAGCCCAGCGTCCTCGTGAGCGCGGCGATGTTCGTGTCCGACAGCACCGCGTTCACGCGGCTCAGCACTTCGTTCGCCTTCGCGACCACCACCGGCAGCGAACCGAGGAACAGGTCGATGCTCGAGCGCGCCGAGGCGATCACCGGGTAGCGCTCGCTCGGCACCGGCTCGACGACAGTGAGGTTGCCGCGGTTTTCGATCAGGTCGATGTAGAGGAGGCCCGTGACGCCCTGCAGGGAAAGCTGCGCGACCGTGCGCTCGGACACCGGCGCCGCCGAGTCGATGTCGGCGATCACCTGCACGCGCGCGCTCGAGCGCTGGTCGACGCGCATCGTGACCACGCGGCCGACATCGACGCCGAGGTAGCGCACCGGCGAGCCGCGCGACAGGCCGCTCACGCTGCCGTCGAAATAGATCTCGTAGCGCGTGTAGTCGCGCCGGTCGGCGCTGTCCGAATACCAGTAGACGAACAGCACCGCCATCGCGATGACGAGCAGCACGAAGGCGCCGACGGCGGCATAGTTTGCCTCACGCTCCATGCCCGCCCCCGAAGCGCAACGCGCGCTCGCCATGGAAATACTCGCGGATCCACGGGTGCGGGTTGTCCACGATCTCCCCGACGGTACCGCTCACCATGTGCCGGTCGACGATCACGCCGACACGATTGCAGGTTCGGAAGATCGTGTCCAGATCGTGGGTGATCATGACGATCGTGAGCGCCAGGTCCCTCTGCAGCGCCATCACGAGCGCGTCGAAGGCCGCGGCGCTGATCGGGTCGAGGCCCGCCGTGGGCTCGTCCAGGAAGAGGATCTGCGGGTCGAGCGCGAGGGCGCGGGCGAGCGCGGCGCGCTTGATCATGCCGCCCGAGAGCTGCGCGGGATACTTCGCGGCCGATTCGGCCGGCAGGCCGACGATCGCCACCTTGAGGCGCGCGAGTGCATCGAGCGCGTCGGGCGGCAGCGACAGGTGCTCGATCATCGGCAACTGGATGTTCTGCAGCACGGTGAGCGAGCTGTAGAGTGCCCCTTGCTGGAAGGTCACGCCGTAGCCGGCCTTCGCGCTGCGCAGCTCGTCCCAGGTGAGGTGGGTGATGTCGCGCCCCTCGAGCTTCACCTCGCCCGCCTGCGGCCGCTGCAGGCCGAGGATCGTGCGCAGCAGCACCGACTTGCCCGAGCCCGAGCCGCCGACGATGCCGAAGACCTCGCCCTCGTACGCGACCATGTCGAGGCCGTCGTGCACGACCTGCGCACCGAAGCGGTTGACGATGCCGCGCGCTTCGATCATCGGCTTCATCAGAAGTCGATCTCCATGAAGAGCACCGCGAACAGCGCGTCGGCGAGGATCACGAGGAAGATCGCCTGCACCACCGCGACGGTCGTGAGCCGGCCGAGTTCCCGCGAGGAACTGCGCACCTGCAGGCCCCGGTAGGTGCCGGCGGTCGCGATCAGCACGGCGAACACCGGCGCCTTGACGAGCCCCGCCCAGAAGGTGGTCGCGGATATCGCATCCTCGACGCGCGCGAAATACTGGATGATCGGCATGTCGAGCAGCCACTTGCACAGCAGCGCGCCACCGGCCAGGCCGACACCGTCGGCGATGACGGTCAGCAACGGCAGCGCGATCACGAGGCCGAGCACGCGCGGCAGCACCAGCACCTCGACCGGCTCGACCCCGGTCGCCGTGAGGGCGTCGACTTCTTCGTTGAGCTTCATCGCGCCGATTTCCGCCGCGAAGGCGCTGCCCGACCGCCCCGCGACGATGATCGCGGTGAGCAGGACGCCGAGCTCGCGCAGCACCCCGATCGTGACGAGGTCGACGACGTAGATTTCGGCACCGAAGTTGAGCAGCTGCTGCGCGCTCATGTAGGCGATGATCACGCTGATCAGGAAGGCGATCAGCGCAACGATCGGGATCGCCGTGATGCCGGTCTCGTACACATGGCGCGCGACCGAGATGGGGCGCAGCCGGCGCAGGCTGCCGCCGGCGCGCGCCGCCTGCACGGTGATGCGCCCGAGGAAATCGAGCCCGTCCGCAAGCCCGCGCCACTGCCCGACCGCCGTGCGCCCGACGGCCACGATGGGTGACTGCTCGTCGGCGCTCCCGGGGGGCGATGCGGCGGCGGCGGCTTCCCCGGCGCGCGTGCGGTCGATCAGCGCGAGCTGCGCGGGCGGATCGCCGACGAATCCCACCCGTCGCGCGCTGCCGGCGGCCGCCGTGTCGAGGAATTCGCGCAACAGCCAGGCGCCCGAGAGATCGAGGCGCTGCGCGCCCCGGGCGTCGACCGCGATTTCATGTGCGTCGTGCAGCGGCACGGCCGCCAGCTCGGCACGGATATCAGGCAGCGCGCTCGCCCGCCACTCCCCGAGGAGGCGCAGCGTCAGGCGTCCGTCCGAGTGCTCCGCGGAGAGGTGCATCGGAAAAGTCTAACCGGCAAACTGCCCGCATGACGACCGGAATCCGGCCTTGACGACCCTCGGCACCCCCAACGGCGCCTCCGGCACCCGCCTGCTGCTGCTCGGCGCCGGCGAACTCGGCAAGGAGGTCGCCATCGAGGCGCAGCGCCTCGGCGTCGAGGTGATCGCCGTCGATCGCTACGCCGGCGCGCCGGCCATGCAGGTCGCCCATCGCCACCATGTGATCGACATGCTCGATGCGCGGGCGCTGCGCGCCGTGATCGAGCAGGAGCGCCCGGCCTTCGTCGTGCCCGAGATCGAGGCCATTGCGACCAGCGAGCTGCTGGCGCTCGAGGCGGCTGGCCAGGCGGTGATCCCGACGGCACGCGCGGCGCACCTCACCATGAACCGCGAAGGGATCCGCCGCCTCGCGGCCGACGACCTGGGGATGCCGACCTCCGCGTACCGCTTCGCGGATACCGCCGAGGACTACCGCGCGGCCGTCGCAGCCATCGGACTGCCCTGCGTCGTGAAGCCGGTCATGTCGAGCTCGGGCAAGGGCCAGAGCCTCGTGCGCAGCCGCAGTGAGATCGACGCGGCCTGGCGGTACGCGCAGTCGGGCGGGCGCGCGGGCGCCGGGCGCGTGATCGTCGAGGGCTTCGTCGATTTCGAGTACGAGATCACCCTGCTCACGATCCGGCACGCGGGCGGTACGGCGTTCTGCGCGCCGATCGGCCACCTGCAGGAAGAAGGCGACTACCGCGAGTCCTGGCAGCCGCACCCGATGGGCGCCGTGGCCCTCGCACGCGCCCAGCAGGTCGCGCGCGCGGTGACCGATGCGCTCGGCGGCCGCGGCATCTTCGGGGTCGAGCTGTTCGTGCGCGGCGACGAGGTGTGGTTCAGCGAAGTCTCGCCGCGCCCGCACGACACCGGCATGGTGACGATGATTTCCCAGGACCTGTCGCAATTCGCACTTCATGTGCGCGCGATCCTCGGGCTCCCGGTCCCGAACGTCGCGCAGCACGGGCCGTCGGCATCCTGCGCCATCCTGCTCGACGGCAACGGCCGCGACATCCGTTTCCAGGGCATCGAGGCGGCGCTCGCCGAGCCCGACACGGCACTGCGCCTGTTCGGCAAGCCCGAGGTGCAGGGCCATCGGCGCATGGGGGTGGCGCTCGCGCGCGGCGCTTCGATCGACGCCGCGCGGGCCAAGGCGCGCGCCGCGGCCGCCGCGGTCGTGCGCGGCGCACAGGTGCGCTGACCGGCGGCCAGCGACTCTCAGCCGTCGTCGCGCCAGCGCCGCAGCCGGATCGCGGCGTAGAGCAGGGCCGCGGTCGCCACGAGCCCGAGCAGCATCTGGATATTGAGGAAGATCGGCGCCACGTCGAGCTGCTCGAACAGGCGCGGCATGGACACGATCTGGTCGCGGTGCAGCGTCACCATCGAGGCACGGACCTGCGCCTCGACGCCCGCCATGGCCGGAAAAGCGGGCTCCAGGCGATCGGAGAGGAACCCGAGTACATGCGAGCTGCCGATCGCGAGTCGCTCTACGAGCGCCAGCACGACCGGCGGGACCACCGCCCACATCATCACGTTGCGGCGGGCCCAGGCGGACACCATGAGCAGATAGGCCGCAAGCGGCGAGTACCAGAGCAGCGACGCCGCGAGCAGCAGCGCGAGCAAGGCCTGGGTCTGCAGCCAGGCCCAGCCGTCCCACAACGGGAAGTGTTCGACCATGAGCCCGGCCCCTGTGCGCAGCGTGAGGATGCCGCGCACCGCGAGGTCGGTGACGAGCGCGAGCAGGAACACGCCGAGCGGCACGACCACGATCGCAACGGCAAACTTCGCGAGCACCGTGGCCGCGTCCGACACGGGCAGCGACTTCCAGAAGAGGATCGAGCGGTCGCGCCGGTCCGCGTACAGGCAATCGAGCAGGTAGAAGGACAGCACGATGCCCGCGATCAGGAAGAGCACGAGGCTCATGGCCCACACGGTCACGCCCATGATGGCGCGCGCCTGCTCCGTGGTGAGCGCGGTCATGGTCGCCATCTCGAAATGACCGAAGATCGCGATCAGTACCAGGATCACCGCCATCGCGAGCGGCGCGGCCCACAGGGCGCGGTGCTCCCAGAACTCGCGGCGGATCAGGATCGGCATGGTGTTCAAGGAGTCGCTCCCTGCATCTTGGCGACGAACAGGTCCGCGATCGAAGGCGTGCGCAGCTCGCCGAACGGCGCGAGTTCCGCGTCGGACCGGCCCTCGAAGAACAGCGCGGTGCGGCCGAAGACCTCGCGCGAATGGAAGGGTTGCAGCGCGCGGGCGCGCTCGACCTCGCCGGGCGCGCAGGTGAGCTGGCGATAGCGCTCACCGAGGCTCTCGACGGCGCTGTCGAGCACGATCCGGCCGTGCTGGATGAACAGCACGTCGGTCAGCAGGTTCTCGATTTCCTCGACCTGGTGGGTCGTCAGCAGGATCGTGCGGTCCTTGTCGAAGTAGTCGTTCAGCAAGGTGTCGTAGAACTGGCGGCGGAAGAGCAAGTCGAGGCCGAGGGTCGGTTCGTCGAGCACCAGCAGGCGCGCATCGATCGCGAGGATCAGCGCGAGGTGCAACTGCGTGACCATGCCTTTCGAAAGCTCGCGCACGCGGCTCTTCATGCGGATGTCGGTTGTCTTGAGGAAGCCTTCGGCGCGCGCGCGGTCGAAGCGCGGATGGACGCCCGCGACGTAGTCGAGCGCCTGCGAGACGCGCAGCCATTTCGGCAGCACGGCGACGTCGGCGATGAAGCACACGTCCTGCATCAGCGCATCGCGCGCCGTGGAGGGGTTGCGGCCCAGCACGCTCAACTCGCCGTCGAACTGCGCGAGGCCGAGGATGGCCTTGAGCGCGGTCGTCTTGCCGGCGCCGTTCGGGCCTATCAGGCCGACGATGCGGCCCGCGCCGACGGTGAAATCGACGCCGTCGAGGGCGCGCAGCTTGCCGTAGGACTTGGCGAGCCCGCGCGCCGCGATCACCGGAGTGTCACTCGTGCTTGTCATCGTCATTCCCTGCGGGCGACAGCGTTTGCGTCGGGGCGGGCGTCGCGGCAAGCAGCTCCTGCGTCGACAACCCGAGCCGCTGGATCGTCGCGTAGACCCGCGGCCATTCGTCTTCGATGAAACGCTGCCGCTCGTCCTTCATCAGCGCCTTGCGCGCGCCGGCATTGACGTACATGCCACGGCCCCGGCGCTTTTCCACGAGCTGCTCGTCGACGAGCTGCTGGTAGCCCTTGAGCACGGTCAGCGGGTTCAGGCGGAACTCGACGGCCACGTTCCGCACCGAGGGCAGCGGATCGCCCTCCTTCAGGACGCCCTCCAGGATCATCGCCACGACGCGGTCGCGCAACTGGCGGTAGATCGGCTGGCTGTCGTCCCACTGCGGATCCATGCTGCCCGAGAACTCCTGAGACATGGCGGTTGCCGTGCTGTAGAGGGCTAATCTAGCAGAACGCCTTACTTGCTCGCGGCGAGGTGGATGGCCTGGGGCGCGTCCACCACCACCCGGGCCACCTGGGTCGAGCTCACGAAGGTGAGGCTGGAAGCCACCGTCAGCACGATCGCAATGACCGCAGCGCCGAGGGCAACCGTGAAGTTCTGGGTCGAGGTGCTCATGTCAGTCTCCTTGGTGTCTACTGTCCTGGCCGTTGCACCCTGCAATCGGCCTTCGTCTTGGTGTTATATATAACTACAACACTAGTTCAGTGTCAACACCTGAATGCGCTTTTACGTAACTGATTGATTTCTGTAGAATCTGCGCCCTCTTTCCGCGGAGTCCCCATGAAAACTGCCTTGAACGTCGCGATCACCGGTGCCGCCGGCCAGATCGGCTATGCCCTCGCCTTCCGTGTCGCCTCCGGCGCCCTCTTCGGGCCGGACCAGCCTGTCAACCTGCATCTCCTTGAAATCACGCCGGCGCTGCCGCAGTTGCAGGGCGTGCTGATGGAGTTGTCGGACTGCGCGTTCCCGACGCTGCAGAAGATCGTCGCGACGGACGATGCGAAGGTGGCCTTCCGCGACTGTCACGCGGCGCTGCTCGTCGGCGCGCGACCGCGCGGCCCGGGCATGGAGCGCAAGGACCTGCTGCTCGCGAACGCGCAGATCTTCTCGGCGCAGGGCAAGGCGCTCAACGAAGCGGCCGACCGCAACGTGAAGGTGCTGGTGGTCGGCAATCCCGCGAACACCAATGCACTGATCGCCCGCGCGAACGCGAAGGACCTCAATCCGCGCAATTTCACCGCGATGACGCGCCTCGACCACAACCGCGCGCTGTCGCAACTCGCGGAGAAAACCGGCACGCACGTGAACTCGATCCAGCGCATGATCATCTGGGGCAACCACTCGGCGACCCAGTACCCCGACGTGTCGCACGCGCTGGTCGGCGGCAAGCCGGCGAAGTCGCTCGTCGACCAGGCCTGGCTCGAGGGCAGCTTCATCCCGGTCGTGCAGCAGCGCGGCGCGGCGATCATCAAGGCGCGTGGCGCCTCGTCCGCGGCGTCGGCCGCCTCTGCGGCCATCGACCACGTGCGCGACTGGTTCCGCGGCTCGGCGACCGGCGACTGGCTCAGCATGGCGGTGCCGTCCGACGGCAGTTACGGCATCCCGGAAGGTGTCATCTATTCGTACCCGGTGACCACGAAGAACGGCGAATACCAGATCGTGCCGGGCCTCCCGATCGACGAGTTCAGCCGCAAGCGGATGGACGCTACACTCGCCGAGTTGCGCGAGGAGCGCGACGGAGTCAAGGAGTTGCTTGCATGAAGACGTTGCTCGCCGCCGTGTGCCTCGCCGCACTCGCCACATCCCACGCCTGGGCCGACTCGAAGGTCGAACTCGACGCGAAGGTGAAGGAGGCGCGCGCGGAACTCGCGAAGCACACCTCGGCGGGCGCCGAGCTCGCGGCCAAGGCGCACGGCGTACTCGTCTTCCCGAAGGTCATCAAGGCCGGCATCGGCGTCGGCGGCGAGTACGGCGAGGGCGCGCTGCAGGTCGGCGGCCGCACGGTCGGCTATTACAACATCGCCGCCGCCTCGATCGGCCTGCAGCTCGGCGCGCAGGCGCGCAGCGAGATCATCCTGTTCATGACCGCCGATGCGCTGGGGAAATTCCGCGACAGCGAAGGCTGGAAGGCGGGCGTCGACGGCAGCGTCGCGCTCGCCACGCTCGGCGCAGGCGGCTCGATCGACACCGATACCGCCCGCAAGCCGATCATCGGTTTCATCTTTTCCGGGAAGGGACTGATGTACAACCTGACATTCGAAGGATCGAAGATCACGAAGATCGACAAGTAGGGCGGGAGGCGTTCCATGCTGGGTGTGCTCATCACGTTCCTGCTGGTCGCGGCCGCGGCGCTCGCCGTCACCCAGGTGGGCGGCATCATCACGCTGCTGTTCATCGCGGCCATCCTGTTCCTCGCCTACAAGCGCCTGTCGCTGGTGGCGTTCGCGGCCACCTTCACCGTGCTGCTCGCCGCCTACACGGTGTACGGGCACCCGGCCGGGATCTGGAAAGGCATCCTCTGGGTGATGCTCGCGCTGCTGTGGCTGTTCACGTTCCGCCCGCTGCGCAAGGCGCTGGTCACGCGCCCGTTCATGAAGACCTACCTGCGCATGCTGCCCGCGATGTCGCAGACCGAGCGCGAGGCGCTCGAGGCGGGCACCGTGTGGTGGGACGGCGAGCTGTTCACCGGCGCGCCGAAATGGGACAAGCTGTTCGCGACCCGGCCGCCGCAGCTCTCGGCCGAGGAGCAGGCCTTCCTCGCCGGGCCCTGCGACGAGCTGTGCCGCATGCTCGACGACTGGGACATCACGCACGTGCGCGGCGACCTGCCGCCCGCCGTGTGGGACTTCATCAAGGCGAAGGGCTTCTTCGCGATGATCATCCCGAAGAGGTACGGCGGCCTCGAGTTCTCCGCTTACGCGCATTCCTGCGTGCTCGCGAAGCTCGCGAGCCGCTGCACGACCGCGTCGTCGACGGTCGCGGTGCCGAACTCGCTCGGACCCGGCGAGCTGCTGAACCATTACGGCACGCAGGAGCAGAAGGACCACTACCTGCCGCGCCTTGCGCGGGGCGAGGAGATTCCCTGCTTCGCGCTCACCGGGCCAAGGGTCGGCTCGGACGCCGCCTCGCTTCCCGATACCGGCGTCGTCTGCAGGGGAATGTGGCAGGGCCAGGAAATCACCGGCCTCAAGCTCAACTTCTCCAAGCGCTACATCACCCTCGCGCCGATCGCGACCGTCGTCGGGCTCGCCTTCCGGATGTTCGACCCGGACCGGCTGCTCGGCGGTGAGGCGGACCTCGGCATCACCTGCGCCCTCATTCCGCGCGGCACGCCGGGCATCTCGATCGGCCGGCGCCACTTCCCGCTCAACATCCCGTTCCAGAACGGCCCGATCGAGGGCCACGACGTGTTCGTGCCACTCGACACCATCATCGGCGGCACGCAGATGATCGGCCAGGGCTGGCGCATGCTGGTCGAGCAGCTCTCGGTGGGCCGCTGCATTTCGCTGCCGTCGAACGCCACGGGCGGCGCGAAGGCGGGCGTGTTCGCGACCGGTGCGTACGCCCGCATCCGCCGCCAGTTCAACATGCCGGTCGGCAGGTTCGAGGGCGTGCAGGCCGTGATCGCGCGCATGGTGGGCTACACCTACATCATGGACGCCGGCCGCTCGGTGACAGCGGGCGCGATCGACGGCGGCGAGAAGCCCTCGGTGCCCGCGGCGATGCTCAAGTACCACGTGACCGAGATGGGCCGGCAGGTCGCGGACGACGCGATGGACGTGCAGGGCGGCAAGGGCATCATGCTCGGGCCCAACAACTACCTGGCGCGCGGCTACCAGTCGGTGCCGATCGCGATCACGGTCGAGGGCGCGAACATCCTGACGCGCAACCTGATGATCTTCGGCCAGGGCGCCATCCGCTGCCATCCGTTCGTGATGCGCGAGATGACCGCGGCGCGCAACCCGGACCGCAAGGCCGGCGTCGACGAGTTCGACCGCGCACTCTTCGGCCACATGGGCTTTGCGATCTCGAATGCCGTGCGCTCGCTCGTCATGGCGCTCACCCTCGCGCGCTTCACGAGAAAGCCCGTGCAGGGCCCGACCGCGCGCTACTACCAGCACATCGTGCGCTTCAGCGCCTCGTTCGCCTTCGCCGTCGACGTCGCGATGCTGACGCTCGGCGGCTACCTCAAGAAGAAGGAAAGCCTGTCGGCACGGCTCGGCGACGTGCTCTCGTGCATGTACCTCGCCTCGATGGTGCTGAAGCACCACGAGAACCAGGGCAAGCCCGAGGCCGACCTGCCGATCGTCGAGTGGGCCTGCCGCGACCTGCTGTACACCGCGCAGGAGCAGCTGCACGGCTTCCTGCGCAACTTCCCCAATGCGTTCCTCGCCGGCGTGATGCGCGCGCTGATCTTCCCGCGCGGCCTCACCTACTTCGCCCCCGGCGACCGGCTCGGCCGCGAGCTCGCCGAACTCGTGTCGATGCCCTCCGATACGCGCGACCGGCTGTGCGAATCGGTCTATCGCACGCTCGAACCCGGCAATGCGCTCGGGCTGCTGCAGGAAGCGCTGGTGATGTCGCAGACGGCCGAACCGCTCGAGAAGCGCCTGCGCGTCGAGGGCGTGAAGACGGGCCGGATCACCGCGCTCGACCTGCCGGGCCAGGTGCAACAGGGCCTCGCGCTCGGCATCCTCTCGGAGACGGAAGCGGCGCTGCTGCGCGACTACGATCGCAAGGTGATGCACCTGATCAATGTCGACGACTTCGCGCCGCATGAACTCGGCGTGCAGGCGCAGCCCGGCCGCGAGGCGCCCACCGCCGAAGTCCGCCGCGCGTGAACGAGGCCGCGGATGCAGCTCCCGACGACGCAGCCGCGCGCTGCCTCAACTGCGGCGCATCGCTCACCGGCCCGTTCTGCGCGACCTGCGGCCAGCGCGACGACCGGCACGTGCATTCGCTCGGGCACTTCCTCGCGGAAGCCTTCGAGGGCCTGACGCACGCCGATTCGCGCGTCTGGAAGACGCTCTGGCCGCTGCTCGTGCGGCCCGGCTTCCTGACGCGCGAGTTCTTCGCGGGGCGCCGCCAGCGCTACCTGCCGCCGTTCCGGCTCTACATCGTCGTGAGCCTGCTGTTCTTCCTCGTGCTTGCGCTGGTGCCCGACCTGCAGATCGTGCGGATCGACGTCACGCCCCGGCAGGAGGAGAGCATCGAAGCGCGGCTTGCCGGGGTGGCATCCCGGGAGGTGGAGCCGGGCCTGGGCCCGGAGCGCAAGGCGGCGCTCGCGATCGCCCAGCGGGCGCTCGAGGCCCAGCGCGCACGCGAGACCAGCCCCGGGCCCGAAGCCACGGCCGGCGAGACGCCGATACCGGGCGTCTACTGCGATGGCCTGTCCTACGAGGGGCCCGGCCAGGCCTGGATCCAGCCGCGGCTCACCGCCGGGTGCAAGAAGACACTTGCGGACAAGCAGGCGCTCGGTCGCGCGTTCCTGCACAACGTGCCGCGGGCGATGTTCTTCCTGCTGCCCCTGATCGCCGCCTTCATGCTGCTGCTGTACTGGCGGCCGCGCCGCTACTACGTCGAACACCTGCTGTTCTTCATCCACAGCCACGCGATGGTCTTCCTGCTCGGCACGCTGCTCGTGCCGGTGTTCTGGCTGCTGCCGGGCGAGCTCCCGGTCCTGCTACTGGCCGCCGCCGCGCTCCTCTGGCTCGCCTGGTACCTGTTTCGCGCGATGCGCGTCTTCTACGGCCAGGGCCGCCGGCGCACGCTCGCCAAGTACCTGGTCCTGGGCGGTGTGTACCTCACCGCGAGCACGGTCCTCGCGGTGATCACGATCCTCTACAGCGTCGCGACACTCTGATGGTCGCCGCGCGCGAACGCGCGATCCTGCACGTCGACATGGACGCGTTCTATGCGTCGGTCGAGGAACGCGACGACCCCTCGCTGAAGGGCCGCCCGGTGATCGTTGGCGGCACGGGCGCCCGCGGCGTCGTGGCCGCGGCGAACTATGTGGTGCGCCGTTTCGGCGTGCACTCGGCGATGCCGATGAGCCGGGCGCTCGCGCTGTGCCCGCAGGCGGTGTGCCTCACGCCGCGCATGGCGCACTACAAGGACGTGTCGCGCGAGGTGTTCGCCGTATTCCACGAGGTGACGCCGCTGGTCGAAGGCCTGTCGCTCGACGAGGCCTTCCTCGATGTGACCGCAAGTCGCGCGCTCCATGGTGATGAAGTGGCGATCGCGCGCTGGATCAAGTCGACAATTCGCGAGCGCACACAGCTCGCCGCGTCGGTCGGCGTGGCGCCGAACAAGCTGGTTGCGAAGATCGCTTCCGACCTCGAAAAGCCGGACGGGCTCACGGTGATCCCCGCCGCGGCGCTGCCCGCGAGGCTCGAGGCGCTGTCCATCCGCCGCCTGCCGGGGCTCGGGCGCAAGAAGGGCGATGAGGTCGAGCGGGCGGGCCTCGCGACGCTCGGCGAACTGCGGCGCGCACCGGACGCGCTGTTGCGGCCGCTCTTCGGGCGCGATGCGCAACGCGTTCGCGAGCGCGCGGCCGGCATCGACGATCGGCCGGTGCTCGCCGAGCGCGAAGACCTCTCCATCAGCGCAGAGGAGACCTTCGACACCGACCTCGCCGACCCGGCCCGCATGGAGGCGGAGCTGCTCGCGCTCGCGGACCGCGCGAGCGGGCGGCTGCGCGCGAAGCAGCTCGCCGCGGGCTGCGTGGCGGTGAAAGTGCGGCGCGCCGACTTCGCGACCTTCACGCGCCAGCAGCAGCTCGAGCCTGCGACCCAGGACAGCCGCGTGATCGGCCGCGCGGCCTGCGACCTGCTGCGTCGCTGGCGGGGCGAGCAGCCGCGCGCCCGCGTGCGACTGCTCGGCGTTGGCGTGTCCGATCTGGCGCCCGCGACCCAGCTCGACCTGTTTGCCCCGGGTAGCGTGCCGCAGCCCGCGCCGCTCGATGCGACGGTCGATGCCATCCGCCGCCGCTTCGGGGCAGCCGGCCTCACGCGGGCGAGCAGGCTCAGGAAGTAGGCCGGGTGCGGGATTTTCGGCCATTGCGCGACAATGCAACGCAATAGCCGAAAATCCGAAAGCCCGGCACCCTTCTCGTCTACGATTTCCCCATGAATACGGCGCCTTCGTTCGACCTGTCGGGCCGCGTCGCCCTCGTGACCGGCGCCTCGCGCGGCATCGGCGAATCGATCGCGCGCGCGCTCGCCGCCGCGGGCGCGCGGGTGATCGTCTCGAGCCGCAAGCAGGACGCTTGCGAGGCCGTGGCCGCCTCGATCCGGGAAGCGGGCGGCGAGGCCACGGCGCTCTCCTGCCACATCGGCGAACTGGCGGAGATCGGGAAGGTTTTCGCGGCGGTGGAGGCCGCGCACGGCCGGCTCGACATCCTCGTCAACAACGCCGCGACCAACCCGCACTTCGGCCCGATCACCTCGATCGACCCCGGAGCCTTCCAGAAGACCGTGGACGTCAACATCCGCGGCTATTTCTTCATGTCGCAGGCCGCCGCGAAGCTGATGGCGAAGGGCGGCGGCGGCAGCATCGTCAATGTCGCCTCGATCAACGGCGTGATCCCCGGCCCGCTGCAGGGCGTGTATTCGATCACCAAGGCGGCGGTGATCTCGATGACGAAGGCTTTTGCGCGTGAATGCGCGCCGCAGGGCATCCGCGTCAACGCGCTGCTGCCCGGCCTCACCGACACGAAGTTCGCCGCGGCGCTCACGCGCAACCCGGTCGTGCTCGACAAGGTGCTGCCCCACGTGCCGATGGGTCGCGTCGCGCAGCCCGACGAAATGGCGGGCGCCGTGCTGTACCTCGTCTCGCCGGCCGCGAGCTACACGACCGGCGTGGCACTGAATGTCGACGGCGGCTATCTCATCGCCTGAAGGGCTGGATCGCGCTTCCGCAATTGAGGCATGATGGAGGCAATCCTGTTGCCTTCCGGACACACGGATGTCGCACGTCGAATTGCCCCGCGCACTCGAGGACTATTTCGCCCACGCCGAAACGGCGCAAACGCGCACCGGCCGGCGTTTCACCATCACGCTGCCCTACCGGGACGGTGAGCGGCTCGATCGCCTGCAATGGTGGTGGCAGGTCTCGGCGACCCAGGAAAAGCTGGGCGGCGAGGAGACCCTCGCGAAGCTGCGCGCCGAGGCCGTGGCGCGCTTCCGCCGCCATATCGAGCGCTGGCTCGAGAACAATGGCCAGCGCCTGCACGGCGACGGGCCGATCCCCCTGCTGGCGAAGCAGCCTTCCCTCACCGCCGCGCCGGAGGCCGTGCTGCAGGACCTCCCCGAGCCACAGGTGGCGAACGGCTGACGCGAAGCATAGGATCGCCCCTCTGCACTCGAGGAGAAGGACCATGTCTCGAGTCGACTGGCGCATCCAGGGATACGACGTCACCAACTGCAACTGTGCCTGGGGCTGCCCCTGCCAGTTCATGTCGCCGCCGACGCACAGCCACTGCCAGGCAGGCGTCTTCTTCCGGATCGATCGCGGGCACTTCGGCGAGGTGCGGCTCGACGGGCTCGCCTTCGGCGGCCTGTTCGCCTGGCCGAAGGCCATCCACATGGGCGGGGGGCAGGCACAGCCGATCGTCGATGTGCGGGCCGACAACGCGCAGCGCGACGCCCTCCTCAAGATCATGTCGGGCGAGGAAACCGAACCCGGCGCAACCATTTTCAATGTCTTCGCAAGCACCTTTGCGCAAGTGCACGCACCGATCTTCAGGCCGATCCACCTCGAGGCGGACCTCGAGGCGCGCACCGCACGGGTCGAGGTCGAGGGCCTCTTCGAGGCGCGCGTCGAGCCGATCCGCAACCCGGTGACCGGCACTCCCGTCCGCGCGCAGATCGTGCTGCCGGAGGGATTCGAGTACGATCGCGCCGACAGCGCAAGCGGCAAGGTGCAGACCCTGATCGGCGCGAGCATCCCGCTCAGCTGGGACGGCCGCCACGCGCATTTCGCGCGCCTCGACATGACGGGCGCGGGTGTCGCGCACGGGCGCGCGGCCTGAGCCGCGCTTGGCCGATCGCCCGACCCTCGTCACGTTCGCGGCCCTCATGGCGCTCGCCGCGCTCGCGTGGGCCTGGCTGTCCGTCACCCCGATGCCGATGCCCGCCACGAGCGGCGGCCTGTACACCCGCCACTACGCGCTCCACACCTTCACGATGTGGTTCGTGATGATGGTGGGCATGATGACCCCTTCGGTCGCGCCGACCGTGCTGCTCTTCGATCGCGTGAATCGCCGCGGCCAGGGCGCGGCGCCGACCGGCCGCAGCGCCTGCTTCCTCGCGGGCTACCTCGCCGCGTGGTTCGCCTTCTCGATCGTGGCCACCGCGCTGCAGGTCGGGCTGATCGCCGCAGGCTGGATCGACGACATGGGTGCGAGCGTGCGGCCGCTCGGCACCGCGGCCCTGCTCTTCGCCGTGGGGCTCTATCAGTGGCTGCCCGTGAAGGCCGCCTGCCTCGCACACTGCCGCGGACCCGCGCAGTTCATCGTGGCGGCCCACCGCCCGGGCCCCTGGGGCGCCTGCGTGATGGGCCTGCATCACGGGCTCTACTGCCTCGGTTGCTGCTGGCTGCTGATGGCGCTGCTGTTCGTCGGCGGGGTGATGGATCTCGCCTGGGTCGCGGCAATTTCGGCATTCGTCATCGCGGAAAAACTGCTGGCGGGGGGAATGTGGGTGCGCAAGCTGGGCGGCACCCTGGCGCTGTTCGCCGCCGGCATGGTTTTCGCGACCCGCTAGCCTGGCCGATACTGTGCCGATGCGGGACCCGACGGTAACGCTCCCGGCAAGGAGCACGGCACTCGAGCTGAAAGCGCGGCACCGGGAGATCCGGGCCGGCCATCCCGAGCCGTTGCGCCTGCGCATCCACCGGGCCCTGAGCTGGCTCATCCGCTCCGAGCAGATCCACGACGATGCAGACACCCGCTTCGTGCTGCAATGGATCGCCTTCAACGCCGCCTATGCCCGCGAGTTCGGCCGCGAGGAGACGGAGCGGGACCGGGCGCGCGGCTTCCTCGAAACGCTCGTCGTGCTCGATCGCGACCGGCGCCTGCACGAGGCGCTCTTCCATCAGTTCACCGGCCCCGTCCGTACGCTGATCGGCAACCGCTTTGCGTTCGACCCGTTCTGGAATGCCCTGCGCACGCACGATTCCAGCGAGCGCTGGAAGGTGGGTTTCTCGGCCAGCAGGAAAGCCGCGCTGGGCGCCATCCTCGCCGGCGACACCGCCCGCGTGCTCGGCATCGTGTTCGACCGGCTCTACGTCGTGCGCAACCAGCTCGTGCACGGCGGCGCGACCTGGGCCGGGCAAGTCAACCGTGCGCAGATCAACGACGGCGTCGCGATCCTCGGCACGCTCGTGCCGCTCGTGATCGCGATCATGATGGAGCACCCCGAGCAGGACTTCGGCGACGTGCTCTACCCGATGATCGGCTGAGCGCCGCGGGGGCGGCGCCCGGCCGCCGCAACCCTCAGAAATTCAGCCGTATCGCCAGGCCCAAGGTGCGCGGATCGCCGAGGAAGGCGCCAATCGAGCCCGACTGCAGCGGCGCATCGAAACCGACCTGGATGTACTCCTCGCCGGTGACGTTCCGGCCCCACAGTTCGAGCGCCCAGGAGTCGTCCCGCGAGCCGATGCCGATGCGCGCGTCGAGCAGCGCGTAGGCGTCCTGCGCCTTGAGCGGGTTGAGGTCGGAGCCGGTGTTGTAGTCCGAAAGGTACTTCGCGCCCACGTTCACCCGCCAGTCGAGCTTCGCCGTGAGCGGATGCTCGTAGGTCGCGGCAAGCACGCCCGTCCACTTCGGCGCGAACGACAGCGTACTGCCGGGCAGCCGCGGCGAGGCCCCCGCCGCCGCGGCATTGAACCCGCCGTAGCGGGTGTCCGCATAGTTGATGCCGCCCTGCAGGGTCAGGCCCGCGACAGGCGCATGCCAGAGGAAGTCGAGATCGACACCCTTCGAGGTCACCTCCGGGATCGACGCGACGATGAACTGCAAGCCGTTGTAGGTGTTGAGCTGGAAGCCGCGGTAGCGCTGGTGGAAGACGGCGCCGTTCAGCGCGAGGCGCTTGCCGAACCAGGCGGACTTCACGCCGATCTCGTACGAATCCACCGTTTCCGCGCCAAACGCCGTGTCGGCATCTGCGACCGAGTCCGTCACCGGCCCGCCGATGCGTTCGCGGTCGAGGTTGAAGCCGCCCGCCTTGTAGCCGCGCGCGTACGACAGGTAGGACATCACGTCGTCGGAGGCGCGGTAGATGAGCTTCGCGGTGCCGCTCCACTCGCCCTCGTCGAGCGACTGGCGCGTGCGCGCATCGTTGAACGCCGGATCCGCGAACGTGGCGCAGCCGAGTCCGTAGAAGCCCGGCAGGGCCGCGGCTGGCAGGGACGCCGAGATGATCGCGTAGCGCGCGCGCGCGGTGGCGCAGCCGGCGCCGGCCGGTGACGCCGCAGTACCGAGGTTCGTGTAATGGGAATCGAGGTCCTTCGCTTCGCTCGTGTAGCGCAGGCCGAGGCCGAGATCGAAGCGCTCGGTCAGCGCATAGGTATTGTTGGTGAAGAGCGCCCAGCTCTTCGAGCCTTGCTCATAGCGATCGAACGAGCCGTTGCCGGTGGCATAGGAGGTGCCGGGCGCGCGGCCGAACAGGGTCGGGATCAGCGCCGGCGCCATGCCGGCCGAGAGCGCGAGCCCGTAATACAGCTCGAACTGGCTGTCGAAACGCATCGAGTTGATGGAGTCGAGGTCTTCGTCGGCATAGAAGCCGCCGACGAGCCACTTGAGCCGTCCGCGCGCACCCGCGAGGCGCAGCTCCTGCGTCAGGGTTTCGAAGGCGTTGGCGTAACTCTTCGGGTCGCGATAGAGCAGGGCGGCGCCGCTGAAGTCGGCGTCCTGGCCGATCTCCGAGTCCCAGTGCCGCCAGGCGGTGATCGAGGTGAGGGTGGTGCCGCCCGGCAGCTCCCAGTCGGCCTGCGCCGAGACACCGCGATCACGGATGTCCTGCGGGGTGTCGCGATTGGCAAAGGCGCGGCGCGCGAAGGGCCGCGGCGGATTGGCGAGCCCTCCGCCCGAAATCGCGGCGACGATGGCCGCGCTCGGCCCGTCCACCAGCTGCACGCCGAGGCAGCAGGACTCATTGCGCTCGGACCAGTCGGCGATCAGGCGCAGTCGCACGGCGTCCGATGGCTTCCAGAGGAGCTGGCCGCGCGCCGTGTTGACGTCGCGGTCCACGTCTTCCCGCGCCACGCGAGGGGCCTGGGCGGCCACGTCGAGCCAGCCGTCATGCCGGCGGTAGCCGTAGAAAATGCGGCCCGTGAGCTGTTCGCCCGCAAGCGGACCGGTCAGCGAGAGCGAGCCTTCCGCGATGCCGCGGTTGCCGCCGATCGCCTCGAGCGTGCCACCGAGCCCGGCCTGCGGCTGCGCGGTGCGCACGCTGATCACGCCCGCGGAGGTGTTCTTGCCAAAGAGCGTGCCCTGCGGGCCCTTGAGCACTTCGATGCGTTCGAGCTCGCCGAGGTCGCCGAAGCCGACCCCGTTGCGCGGGCGGTAGACCTCGTCTATCACCACGCCGACCGAAGACTCGAGGCCCATGTTGTCGCCGACCGTGCCGACGCCGCGGATGCGGGCGGTGGTGCTCATTTCGTTCGCCGTCGAGGTAACGATCAGGCCCGGCGTCAGGACCGTGAGGTCCTTGATATCGCGCACACCGTTGTCGCGCAGCAAGGCTCCCGACAGGGCCGTCACGACGATCGGCACGTCCTGCACGCTCTCCGCGCGCTTCTGCGCGGTGACGACCACCTCATCGAGCGTACGCTCGAGCGCGGCGGCCGGCCCGCACGGAACCAGCCACATCGCGGCACATGCCGCAGCCGCACGCGACGCCCGTCGCACTGGATGCATCGTCATCTCTCCCCTGTTCGGCCATCCGGCCCCGCGGGCCGATCGACCGGCTAGCGTATGGCCCATCCCCGCGACCGGCAAATGAAAAATGGGCATGGGCATATAGGCAAGACGCAGGGCAGGCGATAGGCTGCATGGCTTGCGGGAAGCGGGTTTCTTCGGGGAGCAGGCGCGCATGGGCGAGACGAACTACGAAAAGCGCGGCAAGGTCGCCGTGATCACGATGACGAGTCCGCCGGTGAACGGCCTGGGCCATGCGTTGCGCGCATCGCTGCTGAAGTCCCTCGACAAGGCGCTCGGCTCGCCGGGCATCAAGGCGATCGTGCTCCTCGGCAGCGGCAGCGCCTTCTCGGCCGGCGCGGACATCCGTGAGTTCAACACGCCGAAGACCCTCGCCCCGCCCACGCTGCACACCCTGATCGCCGCCTACGAGACGAGCCCGAAGCCCGTCGTCGCCGCGATCCACGGCGCCTGCATGGGCGGCGGCCTCGAGCTGGCGCTCGGCTGCCACTACCGCATCGCGAAGCCCGACGCGCAGATCGCGCTGCCGGAGGTGAAGCTCGGCCTGTTGCCCGGCGCGGGCGGCACCCAGCGCCTGCCGCGTGCACTCGGCCTCGAGGCCGCGCTCAACATGATCGTGTCGGGCAGCATCGTGCCCGCCCAGCAGCTCGCCGGCACGCCGCTGTTCGACGAAGTCGTCGCGGGCGACCTGGCCGAGGCCGCCGTGGCCTTTGCGGAAAAACTCATCAGGGAGAAGCGCCCGCCGCGGCGGGTGCGCGACGAGAAGGTCCGTCACGCGAACCCCGAAGGCTTCCTGATGTTCGCGCGCAATTCGGTCAAGGCCGTGGCCGGCCCCTACCCTGCGCCCGGCATGTGCGTGGAGGCCGTGGCCGCCGCGGTCAACCAGCCATTCGACGAAGGTTTCGCCACCGAGCGGCGCTGCTTCCACGAACTGCTGCTCTCGCCCGAGTCGAAGGCGCTGCGCCATATCTTCTTCGGCGAACGCGCCGCGGCGAAGATCGCCGACGTGCCGGATTCCACGCCCGTTCGCCCGATCGCCCGGGCTGCCGTCATCGGCGCAGGCACCATGGGCGGCGGCATCGCGATGAACTTCATCAATGCCGGCATCCCCGTCACGCTGCTCGAGATGAAGCAGGAGGCGCTCGACCGCGGCCTCGCGACCATCCGCGGCAACTATGGCAGTGCCGTCAAGAAGGGACGCATGACGGAAGCCGACGTCGATGCGCGCCTGAAGCTCGTCACACCGGCGCTCGACTACGGCGCGATCGCGCAGGCCGACATCGTGGTCGAGGCCGTATTCGAGGACATGGCGGTCAAGCAGGCCGTGTTCGAGAAGCTCGATGCCGTGATGAAGCCGGGCGCGATCCTCGCGACGAATACCTCGACGCTCGACGTGAACCGGATCGCAGGCTTCACCCGCCGGCCCGGCGACGTGGTCGGCACGCACTTCTTCAGCCCCGCCAACGTGATGCGGCTGCTCGAAGTGGTGCGCGGCGCGCAGACCGCGCCGGACGTGCTCGCCACCGTGATGAAGCTCGGCAAGGCGATGAAGAAAATCGCGGTCGTCTCCGGCGTCTGTGACGGCTTCATCGGCAACCGGATGCTCGAGCAGCTCGTCCGCCAGATGCTCTTCCTGCTCGAGGAAGGCGCGTTGCCGAAGCAGATCGATGCCGCGATGGAGAAGTTCGGCTTCGCGATGGGCCCGTGCCGGGTCGGCGACCTCGCCGGCAACGACATTAGCTGGGCCATCAGGAAGCGCCGCTACGTCGAGAAGCCGATGGTGATCTATTCGCGGCTCGCCGACCGGCTCTGCGAGCAGGGCCGCTTCGGCCAGAAGACCGGCGCCGGCTGGTACGACTACAAGCCGGGCGATCGCACGGCGTATCCGTCGGACGCGGTCGAGCGGATGATCGTCGACTACTCGAAGGAGATCGGCGTGAAGCGCCGCGCGGTGAGCGACGCGGAGATCGTCGAGCGCATCGTCTACGCGCTCGTCAACGAGGGCGCGAAAATCCTCGAGGAAGGCATCGCGCAGCGCGCCTCCGACATCGACATGGTGTACCTGAACGGCTACGGCTTCCCGGCGCATCGCGGCGGCCCGATGTTGTACGCGGACACCGTCGGGCTGGACGTCGTCGTGCGCCGCATGAAGCAGTTCGCACGCAACCGCCACGGCGATCCCCAGGCCTGGGAGCCCGCGCGTTCGCTCGCCAAGCTCGCGGCCGCGGGCAAGACCTTCAGCTGACTCCGGGGACTGCCATGACAGACGCCGTCATTGTTTCCATCGCCCGCACACCGCTCACGAAGTCGTGGCGCGGGGCCTTCAACATCACGCACGGCGCCACGCTCGCCGGCCATGTCGTTCAGCAAGCCATCGCGCGCGCCGGGGTCGAGCCCGCCGAGGTCGAGGACGTGCTGCTCGGCTGCGCCTATCCCGAAGGCGCCGACGGCCTCAACATCGCGCGCCAGGCCGCGCTGCGCGGCGGCTGCCCGGTCACGACCGGCGGCACCACCATCAACCGTTTCTGTTCGTCGGGCCTGCAGAGCATCGCGATGGCCGCAGCGCGCGTCACCCTCGAGAAGACGCCGGTGGTCGTGGCCGGCGGCGTCGAGTCGATCTCCTGCGTGCAGAACGAGGCCAACCGCCACATGATCCAGGAGCCGTGGCTGCGCGAGCACAAGCCGGATCTCTACCTGCCGATGCTCGCGACCGCCGAGAATGTCGCGAAGCGCTATGGCATTTCGCGCGAGCGGCAGGACGAATACGGGGCGCGGAGCCAGCAGCGCGCCGCGGCGGCGCAGGCCGCCGGGCGATTCGAGGCCGAGATCGCCCCGATCACCGTGAGCATGGCCTGGGCGGACCCGAAGACGCAGTCGATGGGCACGCGCGAAGCGACCGTCTCGAAGGACGAAGGCATTCGCGCCGACACGACTTACGAGGGCGTGGCGAAGATCAAGCCGGCGGTCCCCGGCGGCGTGATCGCCGCCGGCAACGCGAGCCAGTTCTCCGACGGCGCCGCGGCCTGCGTCGTCATGGACGCGAAGCTCGCCGAGCGCCGCGGCATCGCGCCGCTCGGCATTTTCCGCGGCTTCACGATCGCGGGCTGCGAGCCCGACGAGATGGGCATCGGGCCAGTGTTCGCGGTGCCGCGCCTGCTCGAGCGCGCGGGCCTCTCGGTCGACGACATCGGCCTGTGGGAGCTGAACGAGGCCTTCGCGGTGCAGGTGCTCTATTGCCGTGACAAGCTCGGGATTCCCGACGAGCGGCTGAACGTCGACGGCGGCGCGATCGCGGTCGGCCACCCCTACGGCGTCTCGGGCACGCGCCTCGTAGGCCACGCCCTGCTCGAAGGCAAGCGCCGCGGCGTGAAGTATGTCGTCACGACCATGTGCGTCGGCGGCGGCATGGGCGCCGCGGGACTGTTCGAAGTCGCCTGACCAGGGCCCCAGGGACGGCACGATGTACCTGTCGTTCTTCGGACTGGCCGAGAAGCCCTTCTCGATCACGCCCGACCCGCGCTACCTCTACCTGAGCGAACGCCACGCCGAGGCGCTCGCGCACCTGCTGTACGGCGTCAGCGAGGCGGGCGGCTTCGTGCAGCTCACGGGCGAGGTGGGCACGGGCAAGACCACCATCGTGCGCTCGCTGCTCGGCCAGGTCCCGAAGAACGCCGAGGTCGCGCTGATCCTGAATCCGCGCATGACCGCGCCCGAGTTCATGCTGACGATCTGCGAGGAACTCGGCATCGGCCTGCCCGACCGCGCGGTCGCGAGCCTGAAGGACCTCGTCGACATCCTGAACCACTACCTGCTGCGCGCGCACGCCGACGGGCGGCGCGTCGTGCTGCTGGTCGACGAAGCGCAGAACCTCGAGCCGGCGGTGCTCGAGCAGGTGCGGCTGCTCACGAACCTCGAGACGCCGACCCAGAAGCTGCTGCAGATCATCCTGATCGGCCAGCCGGAACTGCGGGAGATGCTCGCCCGCCCCGAGCTGCGCCAGCTCGCGCAGCGCATCACCGGGCGCTATCACCTCGATCCGCTCTCCGTGGCGGAGACGGCCGCGTACACGCGGCATCGCCTGCGCGTCGCAGGTGCGACGACAGACATCCTGACGAACGGAGCCCTCGCGGAACTGCATCGCCAGTCGGGCGGCATACCGCGCCTCGTCAATGTGATCGCGGATCGCGCGCTGCTCGGCGCCTATACGCAGGATCGCCACCGCGTCACGGCGGCGATCATCCGCAGCTCGGCGGGCGAGGTGTTCGACCGGCGCATCGCGCCGCGCTGGCTGCCCTGGGCCGCGGGCACCGGCGCGGCCGCGGTGGCCGTCCTCGCGGGCCTCGCGCTGTGGCGAGCGGGACTGGTCCCGCGCGCGGCGTTGCCGGCGCCCGGCGAGGTGCGCGCCGCCGCAGCTCCCGCCGTGCAGGCGCCGGTGGCGGGATCGGCCGCGGCCGAACCGGCGATGGCGTCCGCGACAACGCCGGCCGCGCCGGCGCCCGAATCGCTGGCGGGCCTGCTCGCCCAGGATGCCGGTGCCACCCGTGCCGAGGCGGCCTACGCGCGCCTGCTCGCGCATTGGGGCGTGAGTTACACCGCGGGCGCCGGTGACGGCTGCGCGCAGGCCGCGCAGGCCGGACTGCAGTGCGTCGAACAACGCGGCTCGTTTGCCCAGCTGCGCCTGTTCAATCGCCCGGCCATCCTGACGCTCGGTGATGACCGGGGCGCCAGCCACCAGGTCGTGCTCGTCGCGCTCGGCGACGACGACGCACGCCTCGACATCGGCGGCAAGGAGCACCGCGTGCGCATCGCGGACCTTGCGCGCTACTGGTTCGGCGATTTCGTGCTGCTGTGGAAGCCCGTCGCGATGCCGGTGAAGGCACTCGCGCCCGGCATGTCGGGTGAAGGCGTCCTGCAACTGCGCCGCCACCTCGAGCGCCTCGCGGGCCTCGCGGCAAGGGACGATTCGAGCGACCGGTACGACGCCTCGCTCGTACAGCTGGTCGAGGATTTCCAGCGCGGGCGGCGGCTCGACGTGGACGGCATCGCCGGGCCGCAAACTCAGTTGGCGCTCGACACCGCGGCACCCGCGGCTGGCACGCCACTCCTCGTCACGGCCGCACCTGGGAGCTGAGCGATGTCGTTCATCCTCGACGCGCTGAAGAAGTCCGATAGCGAGCGGCAGCGCCAGACGGGACCGGCGCTGTTCGAGATCCGCCGCGCGGCCCCGCGCGCGGGTCGCCTGCCGGGATGGGCGCTCGTGTTGGGCGCCCTGCTGCTCGTAAACCTCGTCGCACTCGGCTGGTTCCTGGCGCGCGCACGTGCGCCGGTGGCCGCGGCGGCCCCGGCGATGGCGCGGCCGGCGTCCCCGGAGCCGCCCGCCGCTCCCCCTGCGGTTCCGCCCACGATTGCGCCCGCCGCTGCGGCCCAGGCTGCCGCGCCCGTGCTGCCGCCGCGACCTCAAGCCGCGCCCGAGGCGGTGGCGGCCGACACCGGCGACGAGCCCGGGAATCCGGCCGACCATGAGGCCGCGCTGCCGGCCGGCAGCGCGCGGGAGCCCGTCGCACAGGGAGACGCTGCAACGCCTGCGCCGGAGGACGTCCGCGTGGATCGCAGCATCGCGCCCACGGTCGAACAGCTGCCCGCTTCGTTCGCGAGCCAGCTGCCCACCCTGCACCTCGACCTGCACGTCTATGCCACGCGAGCCGCGGACCGTTTCGTGCTGGTCAACATGCAGCGGCTGCGCGAGGGAGATGCCACGCGCGATGGCGTGCGCGTCGAGGCCATCACGCCGACAGGCGTCGTGCTGAGCTTCCGGGGAACGCGGTTCCAGCTTGAACGCGAGTGAAACGCTCGACGGCGCGGTCCTCCGCGACGCCCTGCGCGCCGGCATCCAGCGGGTTTTCTCCAGCGCCGATCACCTGAACCGGATCAACGTGTTCCCGGTCCCCGACGGGGATACCGGCACGAACCTCGCGATGACCCTGTCGGCGGTGCACGGCGCGCTCGCCGGGGCGCGCACCACGCACGCCGGCGCGCTGCTCGTGCTCGCAGCCGATGCCGCCCTCGACGGCGCGCGCGGCAACTCGGGCGCCATCTTCGCGCAGTTCCTGCACGGCATCGCCGATTCGGCCGGGGAGCGCGCAAGCCTCGACGCCGCGTCCTGCGCGGCCGCCTTTGCGACAGGCGCCCGCTACGCACGCGATGCGGTCGTCGAGCCGCGCGAAGGCACGCTGCTGTCCGTCATCGGCGAGTTTGCCGCTGAACTGCAGCGGCTCGCTGCCGCCGATGCGTCACAGGGCGTGCCGTCGCTGCTGCGCACCGCCCTGCCGCGGCTGCGCGCGGCGCTCGAACAGACGCGCGACATCCTCGAAGTGCTGCGCGCCGCGGGCGTGGTCGACGCGGGCGCCGCCGGCTTCGTCGCGCTCATCGAAGGCATGTCCGCCTGGTTCGAGACGGGCGAGATCGATGACACCGTCCTGCCGCCGCCCGAACCGGGCGAGGCGATGGCGGCGGGCGGCAGCGAAGGCGCCGATCGCTTTTGCACCGAATGCGTGGTGAGCGGCGAGACCGTCGACCCGCGGCGGTTGCGCGAAGCCCTCGTCGTGCTCGGCTCGAGCCTCGTGGTCGCAGGATCGCGCCGCAAGGCCCGCATCCACATCCACACCAACGACCCGGCGAAGGTCTTCGAGGTCGCCGCGCAGTTCGGTGAGCTTGCGGGGGAGAAGGCCGACGACATGCATCGCCAGGCGCTCGCGGCACACCATGGACGCGCGATCACGGCCATCGTCACGGATTCTGGAGCCGACCTGCCCGAGGAACTGCTGGAGCGCCTCGATGTGCACGTCGTGCCCGCGCGCGTGCATTTCGGCGGCCGCAGCTACCTCGACAAGGTGACGCTTTCCCCTCGGGAGTTCTACCGGGAACTCGCCACGAGCGGCGTGCATCCGCAGACCTCGCAGCCGCCGCCCGGCGACTTCCGCCGCCTCTACGCATTCCTCGCTTCACACTATCAGCAGGTCGTTTCCATCGCGCTGGCGGCGCGGGTGAGCGGCACCTATGCGGCGGCCAAGGGGGCCGCGGAGCGAATTCCCGGCGGCAAGGTGCGGGTACTCGACAGCCGCAACGTCTCGCTCGGCCAGGGCCTCCTTGCGCTGTACGCCGCGGAATGCGCACTCGCGGGCTACGACGGCGCGCGTGTCATCGCCGCGACCGAGGCGATGCGTACCAGGACCTGGACCTGGGGCCTGCTCGCGGGGCTCGATTACGCGGTGCGCGGCGGCCGGGTTCCCGCGTTCGTGCGCACGTTGTCGCGCGCGCTGCGCTGCTCGCCCGTGCTGACCAACCACGCCGACGGCCGCATCGCCCCAGGCGGCGCGATATTCGGCCGGCGCGATCCCGTGGCGGCCTTTGCGCGCTACGTCGCGCGGCGGCTGCGCGCAAACGCCACCTACCGCATCGCCGTGGGACACGCCGACGCGGAAGCGGAAGGCCGCAGGCTGCTCGAGGCGCTGCAAGCCGCGGTACCGGCGATCGAATCGGCCTACCTTACGCCGCTCGGCGCGGCGCTCGGCGTGCACGGTGGCCCCGGCATGCTCGTGGTGGGCGCGCAGGAATACGCGCCGCCCGGGTAGGTCGCCTACTTCAGGACGAAAGTGACCTTCAGGCGCACGCGGTACTCGACCACCTTGTCGTTCTTCACGAGCACTTCCTGATCGGCGACCCAGGCCGACTGGACGCCCTTGAGCGTCTTCGTCGCACGCTTGATGCCGCTGGCGATGGCGTCGTCGAAACCCTTGCTCGAGCTCGCGATGATCTCGCTGACCTTGGCGACAGTCATTCCGTCCTCCTTTCCGTCGAGCCGGCATCGTAACCCAGTGCCGCGATGCCGTCGCGATCGAGGCGCCACACGGTCCATTCGTTCATCGGCCGCGCGCCGAGGCTGCGATAGAAGCGCTGCGCACCGGTGTTCCAGTCGAGCACCGACCACTCCATGCGGCCGCAGCCACGCGCGGCCGCGCGGCGCGCCAATTCGACGAGCAGGGCCCGCCCCGCGCCGGCGCTGCGCTCCTCAGGCAGGACGTAGAGGTCTTCGAGATAGAGGCCCTGGCGGGCGAGGAAGGTCGAGAAGCTGAAGAAGTACAGCGCGAACCCCACCGCGCGCCCGTCGCGCTCGGCGATCAGCGCGTGCACCACCGGGCGCGGCCCGGCGAGCTCCGCCGCGAGTTGCGCCTCGGTGGCCACCACCTCGTGCTCGAGCTTCTCGAACTTCGCGAGCCCGCGGATCAGCTCGAGCAGCAGCGGCGCATCCGCGGGTTGCGCGGGCCGGATCGCGAGGGTCATTCCGCGATGTACCAGCGTTCGCCCACGCGCTCGAGCACGAAGCGATCGTAGGGCAGGCCGCGCGCCGTCAGGTCATAGCTCGCGCGGTTGCCGCCGCGATCGTAGGCCGGCGTCGAGTCGTGGACGATGCGCAGCGCAGCGATCAGCGTCTCGCGCTGCGAGTCGCTGCGCTCGCAGCCCTTGACCAGCGCGGCGAGCGCCGCGGCCGAGGTCGAGCGGCGGAACCCGGGGCTCATGTATTGCCCGTAGTACTCGTCGCAGCGACCGGCCACCAGCGTGTCGGTCGCGGTCGACAGCATCGACAGGATCTGGGGCGTGTTCGCGGCGGGCGGTGCCGCGCCCGGCGCGGCGGACACCCCCGTGGCCGGCGCAACGGCACGCTGCGGCACCATGCCGATGGCCGGGCTGCGGCCGTCGAGCAGGTCCTCGACCTGTGCCTCGATCTCGCCCGGGACCGCTGCCTTCCACTCCTTGCCATAGGGCAGCAGCGTCACGAGCGTCACGACGCGCGTCTTGCCGCGGCCCTCGGGCTGCTCGCCCCGGACGACGACATGCACGCGCTCACCGTCCTTCACGGCCTCGAGGCCTTGCAGCTTCGAGAACGGCCGCCCCGGATAACGCAGCCGCGCACCGAGTGCCGCGATGAAATTGACGTCGGTGAGGCGCTCGATGTCGGCGAGGTTCGAGGCTTCGCCGAAGAGGCGCTGGCGCAGCGTGGGATCGCCCGCCGCCGCGTCCGCGCGCAGCCGTGCGGTAATGGCCGCGCGCAGGCGATGCAGGTCGTCGGGATGCAGCGCCTGTGCAACAGCCTGTGCGCTGCCCGACGCCACGGCGTTCAGGAACTCCAGGGCGGCGCGTTCCTGTGCGCCGCTCGTACCGGCCGCCGCGGCCTGCATGCCGAGGGCGGCGATGAGGACGAATACCTCGCCAAGGCGGAATGGGGTGCGCATCGCCGGATGATAGCCGCCCGCCCAGGATGTGACAGGGTTCGCGTTTCCGGCTGTCTGCCCCGCGCGACGCCCAGGGAATCCCCGGGAAGGACCGCCGTCACGGAATGTTGCGCAAAACCCCTGTAAATCCGCTCCATATATTACGGAGCGCGCCGTGGCGGAGAGCCCTGCACAACGAAACCGTGACGAGGCGGCCCACCGGCCTGGCCGCGCCCCCATGCCTTCGCCCGCCGGCCTGCTCGCCTTCACCCGCGACGAATCGCTCATCGAGGCATTGCGCGCCACCATGGACGCGCAGCACCAGGTCTCCATCGTGACGACCGACGGCGCACTCAGCGACCATCTCCTCGCGAGCCTGACCCGCGCGGTCCTGATCGACAGCGCCGCCAGCCATTTTCCGGTCGCGCAACTCACCGCGCGACTCAAGGCGCAGTTCCCGGACCTCGTGCTCGTGGTCGCGGGGACCGTGGCCGACCAGGGCGCACTCGCCTCGCAGATCACCGACGGAAGCGTGTTCCGCTTCCTGCACAAGCCGGTCTCCACGCAGCGCGTCAAGCTGTTCGTCGAATCGGCCTTCCGCCGTAGCGACACCGCCCCGGCGGCGATCGCAGCGGCCACGCCCACCCCACCCGTGCGCACTCCTTCGGGCCCACGCTCGCGCACCCCGCTCGTGTTGGCCGCGGTCGTCGCCGCGATCGCGGTCGCAGGCGGCCTGTGGCTGGCCAACCGCGACGCGACGCCAACCGCCGCCACGTCCCGCGCGACCCGGCCGGTCGCCGAGGCAGCCGGCCGCGCGCCCGCGCCCGCCGAGCTCGACCCTGAAACCCTCGGCGTGCTCGAGCGCGCGGATGCGGCCCTCGCGCGTGGTTCGCTCGTCGCGCCTCCCGGCGACTCCGCCGCGGACCTCTACCGGCAGGCGCTCGCGCGCGAGCCGGGTAGCGCGCGCGCCGGCGCCGGGCTCGACGCGGTGGTCGACCGCCTGCTCGGCACCGCCGAGCAGGCCCTCGTTGCGGAACGGCCTGACGACGCCGCACGCCTCGTGGACTTCGCGCGCGGCCTGCGCCCCGACCAGCCGCGTGTCGCGTTCCTCGCGGCCCAGGTCGCCAAGGAGCGCGAGCGCCAGTTGCTGGCGACCGCGCGCCGCGCCGCCGCGGGCGGCGATCTCGATCGCGCCATTGCCGTGCTCGAGAGCGGTTCCTCCACCGGTTCCGAGTTGCTCGGCGCCGCCAAGCGCGATCTGCAGCAGCGGGAAATCGAGAAGGAAGCCGCGAACTTCCTCGCGCTCGCCGACGCGCGCCTGAAATCGGGCGCCCTGCTCGAACCCGCGCAGGACAACGCGCGCTTCTACCTCGAGTCGGCGCGTGCCCTCATGCCGCAGGGCGCGGCGCTGCAACCGGTGGAACGCGCCCTGCGCGCCGCTCTCGTCGACGCAGCGAATGGCGCCATCGCAACGAGCGATCTCGCCGCCGCCGAGCGCTTGATCGCCGCGGGCGGCGAGAGTGGCGTGTCGCGCGAAGACCTTGCGGGCCTGCGCCGTACCCTCGAAGCGGCCCGCATCGAAGGCAAGGCAAGGGCGCTCACGTCGCTCAGCCAGGCCTTTGCCGAGCGCCTGCGGCAAAACCGCCTGGTCGAGCCGGCCGACGACAGCGCACGATCGGTCTACCTGCGGATGCGCGAGGCCGATCCGCAGCATCCATCCACCCTCGCGGCGCGCGACGCCCTCGGCAGGGAAATGATGCGCGAGTCGCAGGTTGCGCTGGCACGCTCCGACCTGCCCGGCGCGGAACGCTGGATCGCCCAGGCGGAGGCGCTCGGCATCACGGGCGCCGAAGTGACGAATGCGAAGCGCGACCTCGCGACGCAGCGTGCTCGCGCCGCGCGTGCGACGGACGTCGTCCCCGTGGGCCAGCTCAAGCTGGTCCGCATGGTTGAGCCACGCTATCCCGCCGACGCCCAGGCGCGGGGCGAGGCGGGCTGGGTGGACCTCGAGTTCACGGTCTCGCCCACCGGCACGGTGGTCGACATACGCGTCGTTGGCGCATCGAGCGCGGGGGTCTTCGACGAAGCCGCCTCCGACGCGCTCGCGCGCTGGCGCTTCAAGCCGGTCGAGCGCAACGGCGTCGCCGTGCCGCAGCGTGCCCGCCTGCGCATCCGCTTCGACCTGAAATGAGGGTCGCCGGGCGAATGTCACAGCGCATCCTCATCATCGACGACGACGCCCGCTACGGCGCCTGGCTCAGCGCCCACGTCGGCACCGTGCTGCCGGAGGCCAGTGTCGAGTTCGTCGGCATCCCGGAGTTCGAGCGGCGCCGCGCCAAGGTGAGCTTCCGCGAAACGGACCTGCTGCTGCTCGCCATGGACTTCGGCGACAGCCCCGAGGACGCCGAGGCCGATGGCCTCGACTGGTTGCGGCGCTTGCGCGACCAGACCGAACTGCCGCCGATCATCGCCATCGCCGCGGGCGGCAACGAACTCACGGCGGTGCGGGCGATGCGCCTCGGCGCGAGCGACTACCTGCCGAAGAACCTGCTCACCCCGGCGCGCCTCGGCACGTCGATCAAGATCGCGCTGCGGCTCGTCGATCGCCGGCGCAACAGCGAGCGGGCACGCAAGCGGGCTGGTGTCGCCTCACCCCGCGCAGCTGCCGCAGCCACGGCGCATGCCAACCGCGCCCGGCTGCCTCGCAACCTGATTCCGCGCTACGCGATCCTCGACATCCTCGGGGAGTCCGACCGTGCCGTCGTCTATCTCGCGACGAGCTTCGAGCTCGACTCGCTGGTCGCGCTCAAGGTCACGCGCACCGACGAGGAGGAACTGGCCGGGGACCCGGACGCGCCGTGCGCCGCGCGGCAACTGTTCGCGCGTGAATACGAAGCGCTCAGTTCGATCCACGACCCGTCGATCATCGACATCTACGACTATGGCATCCACGCGGGCCTCGAGTACCTGGCGATGGAATACTTCCCGCGCGGCGACCTGAAGTCGCGGCTGCAGCATCCGATGGCGGCCGCGGACGCGCTCGACTACGTGCGCAAGATCGCCCGCGCGCTCGCCGTGGTGCACGCGGCGGGACTCGTGCACCGCGACTTGAAGCCGCCCAACGTGATGCTGCGCGAGAACGACGAAGTCGTGCTGATCGACTTCGGCCTGGCGCGCGCCATGCGTGCCGAATCGACCACCACGCACACGGGCATGCTGCGCGGCTCGCCCTACTACATGAGCCCCGAGCAGGCACAGGGCGCGCAGCTCGATGCGCGCAGCGACCTCTACAGCCTCGGCGTGGTGCTGTTCGAGATGCTGAGCGGTCGCAAGCCCTTCACCGGTGCGACCGCCATCGAAGTGCTGCAGGAGCATGTGTCGGCGCCCATTCCCGCACTGCCCGCCGAGCACGCCGCGCTGCAGCCCCTGGTCGATCGCCTGCTTGCGAAAGTACCGGCCCTGCGATTCGCGAGCGCCGAAGAACTGCTGGCCGCGTTGCCGGGCGACGCGGGCGCGACAGCCGCGCCGGTCATGGTGGCTGAGGAGGTCGCGGCGCACGCGGCGCTGGCGGCCGCCCTGTAGGACGCGGGCGCCGGGCATGGGCGGCGCGCCCGGATAGCGAGGGAGCGGATGAATCAGCGCGCCACTGGCCCGCCACACGTAGCCCGCATCACGCAGCCGGCCTCCCGCCGCCCTCCGCCCGCCTCGCCAGCCACCAGCCCACCCCCGCCCAGGCGAGCGCGGCACCGGCGCCGAGCATCGCCACGCCGGCGACCGGCAAGCCACCCTGCTTGAGTGCATTCTGCAGCTGTGCGACCAACATGTCGGCGCCGCGATAGACCGGCACGTCGATCAGGTTCTTCGCCTTGTACTTCGCTTCAGTGCCGAGGCGACTGAAGAGCATCTCGCGCCCCGGGCGGATGAAGGCGTACTCGCCCCAGCGGCGCAGGACCATCACTGCGGCGAGGAGCGCGAAGCCGCCGATCGCCGCGAGCGAGAGGAACCCCGCGACCATGGCGAGCGGCACCGTGACGAGCAGCGCTCGCACGCCGAAATGGGCGGCGATCCGGCCGGTAAGGAAGACCTGCGTGATCACCGTCAGCGTCTGCACCACGTAATCGATGCGCGCGAAAACCTGCGTGCGTTGGGCGACGTCCGTAAACGTGTTGCGAACGATGTCGAGCTGCTCGAAATAGAGCAGCGTGTTGACGGTCGAAATCAACACGACGAACAGCGCGAGCATGAGCAGGTACGGCGAGCGCAGCACGAGCGAAAAACCCGCGAACGGATTGCCGCCGAGGCCGCGATCCGCGGGCGCGGGCTGCCCCGCTCCGCCCGCCTTCCAGATGGCGACCAGCACGCGCTGCGCGACGATCGCGCCGGTGAACATCCCCGCCCCGATGAACAACACGCCGGCGTTGCCGATGCGCTGCACGGTGAGGTCGGTGAGCAGCGGCCCGACCAGTGCCCCGGCCGTGCCGCCCGCCGCGATGAAGCCGAACAGCCGCTTTGCCTGCGCGCTGTCGAACAGCTCGAGCAGGAAGCTCCAGAACACCGATACCAGCATCAGGTTGAGCACGCTGATCCAGACATAGAACGCGGCGCCGACCGCCATATCCTCGGGATTCGCCCGGAATGCGAAACCGAAGGCCGCCAGCGAGAGCGCGACGAAGCCGTAGATGGCGGGCATCAGGATCGAACGGCGCACGCGCCCGACGAGCCAGCCGTAGAGCGGCACGATGGCGACCGCACCGATCGAGGTGACGACCCAAACATCGGCGACGCGATCGCTGCCGAGTATGGTCGCGATCGTCTCGCGCAATGGCCGCACGGCGAAGTAGCCGCCGAGCACGCAGAAGAAAAGCAGGAAGGCCGTGACGACAGCCGGTGCCTCGCGCTCCTCGACGCGCGCGACACGAGCGAGGAAGCGCGCGAGGGTCGAGTCCTGCCGGACCGCGTCAGCGCACATCGGCGCGCAGCCCGTCGAAGAAATGGTCCCAGTCGGGCGGCGATCCGTGTTCGTCGCCGACCACCTCGAAGGTCTTGCCGAGCGCCGCCTTGCGGCCGAGGGCGTTCACCAGGATGGCGGCGACGTCCGCGCGCGGAGTCAGGCCCAGCACCTTCGGGTCGCCCTGCATGACCTTGAAGCCGGCGACGCCGGCCGGCCCGTCGCTCAGCCCGCCTGGCCGGACGATCGTGTAGGGCACGCCCGCGGCGCGCAGCGCATTCTCGCCCCGCAACTTCCAGGCGAGCACGTTGTCGAGGATCTTGTTGAGCATGTGGTCCGGGTCGGTGACGCCCATGGAGGACTGCAGCACGAACTGCCGCACGCCCGCGGCACGCGCGCTTTCGGCGAGCGCTTTCACGGCCCCGTAGTCGATGAGCTCGGGCTTGTTGTCGGGCTCGCGCCGGCTGTTGGAACCGAGCACGCAGATCACGTAGTCGGCGCCGGCGACGGCGGCCGGCACGACCGCGGGGTCGCGCAGGTCGGCAACCGCATAACTGACCCGGTCGCCGAACAGCGCACGCGCCTTCGCTTCGTTGCGCACGAGTGCGCGTACCTTGAACCCGCGCGCGAGCGCGAGCTCCACCACTTCGCGCCCGGTGCCGCCCGTGGCGCCCGCCACCAGCAAGGTCCCGGCAGCCCGTGCATCCGCCTTGCCGGCGCCGCCGGCGCAGGCGGCGCCCACCGCGATCGCCGCAACCGCCAGCATTGCCACGAATCCCTTCCACCGGCCGTACTGCATGACGCCCCCCTTTGCCGCGAGCATAGCCAAGCTCGTAACATCGGCGCCATGCCCAGCCTCGAAATCAACGGTGCGCGCCACGAGCTGGACGCCGATCCGCAGATGCCGCTCCTCTGGGCATTGCGCGACCTCGCCGGCCTCACCGGCACGAAGTACGGCTGTGGCAAGGCGCTCTGCGGCGCCTGCACCGTGCATCTCGACGGCAGTCCGGTGCGCGCCTGCGTCACGCCGCTCGCGGCGGCCGCGGGCCGCCGAGTCACCACGATCGAGGGCCTCCCGGCCGACGGCAGCCACCCGGTGCAGCGCGCCTGGGTGGAGCTCGACGTCGTGCAATGTGGCTACTGCCAGTCGGGGCAGGTCATGTCCGCGGTCGCGCTGCTGGCCTCGATTCCTGCGCCGACCGATGCCGATATCGATGCGGCGATGCGCGGCAATCTCTGCCGCTGCGGCACCTACCAGCGCATCCGCGCGGCCATCAAGCGCGCCGCGGAGCTGCTCGAGGCGCCGCGATGAGCGCGCGGTCCGCGGGCCGCGACGGGCCGCACACGAGCCGTCGCATGTTCATCGCGGGCAGCGGCGTCGTGGCCACGGGCCTGCTCGTACCGTGGTATTTCGCGGGCCGAGGCGGACGCGTCGCCGGCGGACTCCTTGCCGATCGCGGGCCGGGGCTTTCGCCCAACGCCTTCGTGCGCGTCGCTCCCGACGACTCGGTCACCGTCTGGCTCGCCAACTCCGAAATGGGCCAGGGCATTTTCACGAGCCTCACGCAGATACTCGGCGAAGAGCTCGACGTCGACCCGCGCCGCATCCGGGTCGAGTTTGCGCCGGTGGATGCCGCCTTCAATCACCCGGCCATGCCAATGCAGTTCACGGGCGGCAGCACGAGCACGAGCTCGGGCTACGAGCGCTTGCGCAAGGCCGGCGCGACCGCGCGCGCCATGCTGCTGGCCGTCGCCGCGCGACGCTGGGGCGTTGCCGCCGATTCCCTCGAAACCGCCGACGGCCAGGTCATGGGCGCAAGGCGGCGCGCGAAGTACGGCGAGCTCGCGCAGGAAGCGGGCGCCCTCGCGCCGCCGAGCGAAGTCAGGCTCAAGGATCCGGCCGATTTCCGTTACATCGACCGTCCGCTGCGTCGGCTCGACAGCCTGCCCAAGGTCACGGGCCGCGCGCAGTTCGGCATCGACGTGATGCGCGCCGACATGGCCCATGCCGCGATCGCGCGCGCACCGACGTTCGGCGGCGGCGTGCGCGCGGTCGACGATCGCGCGACGCGGGCCATTCCGGGCGTGCTCGGCGTGCAGCGGATTGCCGCGGGCGTTGCGGTGCTGGCAACCAACACTTGGGCCGCGCAGCGCGGTCGCGACGCGCTCGTGATCGATTGGGCGCCGGCCAGCGGGTCGGACCTCTCGAGCAACGACCTGCGCAAGCGCTATCAGGCGCTGCTGCGCGAGCCGGGCGCCATCGCCAAGTCCGCCGGCGACGCGCCCGCGGTGCTCGCCGGCGGCATGCGCGCCATCGACGTCGAGTACGAGCTGCCCTACCTCGCGCACGCCTGCATGGAGCCGCTCAACTGCGTGGCGCACGTGACCGGCGACGCTTGCGAAATCTGGACCGGCACGCAGATGCAGACGACCGACCGGGCGGCTGCGGCCCGCCTGCTCGGCATGGCGCCGGAAAAGGTGCAGGTCCACACGACCTTCCTCGGTGGCGGCTTCGGCCGCCGCGGCAACCCACGCGCCGACTTCGTACTCGAGGCCGTGGAACTCTCGAAAGCGGCAGGTCGCCCGGTGAAAGTCACCTGGTCGCGCGAGGACGACATGCGCGGCGGCTGGTACCGCCCCTGCGGCCTCTCCCGCGTGCGCGCCGCCATCGACTCGGATGGCCTGCCCGTCGCGTGGCACCACGTAATCGCCTCGCAATCGGTGTTGCGCGGCTCGCCCTTCGAAGGCCTCATTGGCGACGGCAAGCCCGATCCGACGGTGGCCGAAGGGGCCGCCGACATGCCCTGGGCGATCCCGAACCTGCGTGTCGAGGTGCACGAGGCGTCGTCGCCCGTGCCGGTCCAATGGTGGCGCTCGGTGGGACACTCGCATACCGGTTTCGTCGTGAACGGCGTGCTCGACGAGCTCGCGCAGCTCGGCGGCCGCGATCCGCTCCAGCTGCGCCAGGCACTGCTCGCCGGCAAGCCACGGCATCTCGCCGTGCTCAACGCCGCCGCGCGACGCGCGCGCTGGGGCCAGCCGCAGGCGCCGGGACACCACCTCGGCATCGCGCTGCAGGAATCCTTCGGCAGCATCGTCGCGCAGGTCGCGGAGGTGTCGGTCGAGGGCGGCGCCGTGCGCGTGCACCGCATGACCTGCGCGATCGACTGCGGTTTTGCGGTCAATCCGGCGGGCGTGATCGCGCAGATGGAAAGCGCGGTGGTCTTCGGTCTTTCCGCGGCGCTCCACGGCGAAATAGGCATCGAGCGAGGCGGCGCAGTGCAATCGAACTTCGACGACTATCCGCTGCTGCGCATCGACGAAATGCCGTTCGTCGACACGATCCTCGTCGCGAGTGACGGGCCGATGGGTGGCGCGGGCGAACCCGGCGTGCCGCCGGTGGCGCCTGCGGTCGCGAGCGCGGTCTTCGCCGCGACCGGCCGGCGCATCCGGCGCCTGCCTATTTCATCCGCCCCGTGAGGTAGTCGACCGTCAGCTGCGTGAGGGCACGCACGCCCACGGGCAGCGCCGACTCATCGACGTAGAACAGCGGCGAGTGATTATCGGCGACTTCGTTCGCCGGCACACCGGGCTTCGCGACACCGACGAAGAAGAACAGGCTCGGCACTTCGCGCGCGAAGTAGGAAAAATCCTCGGACGGCGTCTGCAGGCCGATCTCGCGGATGTGGCCCTCGCCCGCGACGCGCGTGAGCGTCGGCACCGCGCGCAAGGTCAGCGCGGGATCGTTGCGCGTCACCGGGTTCGGCGTGGCGCCGAATTGCACCTCTGCGGTGGCGCCGCTCGCCTCGGCGATGCGCGTGGCGGTGCGCGTCACGCGCGCGAGCACGTCGGTGCGCTGCGCCGGATCGTAGGTGCGGATCGTGCCGCGCATCTCCACCGCTTCGGGAATGATGTTGCCGCGCGTGCCGGCGCGGACCGTGCCGATGGTGACGATCGCGGGATTCTCCGTGAGATCGACCTGGCGACTCACCACGGTCTGCAGCGCCGAGATGATCTGTGCCGACACGACGATCGGGTCGAGCCCTGCCCAGGGGCGCGCGCCGTGGGTCTGCCGGCCGTGCACCACGATGCGCAACCCGTCGGACCCCGCCATGAAGGCGCCGGGCCGGTAACCGATCGTGCCCGCCGGCAGGGTGGAGAACACATGCAGGCCGAACAGGGCATCGGGTTTCGTGCTGGCGAACAGCCCTTCCTTCAGCATCAACGGCGCGCCACCCTCCTCGCCATCCGGTGCGCCTTCCTCGGCCGGCTGGAAGATGAACATCACCTTGCCCGGCAGCTCGGCGCGCATGCCGGCGAGGATTTCCGCGACGCCCATCAGGATCGCCGTGTGGGCGTCATGGCCGCAGGCATGCATTACGCCCACCGTCTCGCCCTGGTAGGTGGCGGTCGCCGTCGAGCGGAAGGGCACATCGGTCTTCTCGGCGACCGGCAGCGCGTCCATGTCGGCACGCAACGCCACCGTGGGCCCGGGCTTGCCGCCCTCGAGCACGGCGATGACACCCGTCTTCGCGATGCCCGTCGTCACTTCGAGGCCGAGCCGCTTCAGGTGTTCCGCGACGATGCCGGACGTGCGCAGCTCGCGGTTCGACAATTCGGGATGCTGGTGAAAATCACGCCGCCAGGCGACGACGCGCGCATTCTCCTTCGCGACGAGCGCGGCGATGTCGGCATCGCTTGTCCCGGCCAGCGCAGAAGCGCTCGCCGCCCCGGCGGCCAGCGCGGCCGCGATGAGCATTGGAAGCGTTCTCATGGGCCCAAGCTTGACACATCCGGGCGGGGCAGGTGCAATCCGGGAAGCCGACAGGGGCGGCCGTTCGACGCGGGTCCATTGATGCATGTCGTCGATACAACCGTTTTCTTCTCGCCGACGAGTGGCGGCGTCAGGCGCTACCTGACCGCGAAGCACGCCTGGTACACGGCGCGCACGCCATGGCGCCACAGCCTGCTGGTCCCCGGCGAGCGGGAGCAACTCTCGCCCGGGGGCCTCTCGACACTGCGCGGCATCAAGGTGCCCGGCACGTTCAATTACCGGCTGCCGCTCGACCCGCAGCGCTGGTCGGCGATGCTCGCCGCGCTCGAGCCCGACCTGATCGAAGTGGGCGATGCCTTCCACCCCGCGTGGTGCGCGGCGCAGGTCGCGCAGCGGCGCGGCATCCCGCTCGTCGCCTTCTTCCACTCGAACCTGCCACAGCTCGTCACGCAACGCATGGGCACGACGATCGGCTCGGGCTTCGCGCGCTACGTGCGCTGGCTCTATGCGCGCTTCGACGCGGTGCTCGCGCCGAGCCACTTCATGCGCGACTACCTCCGCGAGCTCGGCATCGCGCGTGTCGCGTGCCAGCCGCTCGGGGTGGACATCGACACCTTCAACCCTGGACAGCGCTGCCTCGACCTGCGACGCGAACTCGGGCTCGCGGACGACACGCGGCTACTGGTGTACGCGGGCCGTTTCTCGGGCGAGAAGAACCTGCCGGTGCTGATCGAGGCCTTCGCACGACTCGGAAAGCCCTATCACCTGCTGCTGGTGGGCGGCGGCGAAGCGAAAGCCTTCGCACCGAACGTCAGCGCGATGCCCTACCGGCGCGACAGCGCCGAACTGGCGCGCTGGATCGCCTCCTGCGATGCACTGGTGCACGCGGGCACTCGCGAGACCTTCGGCCTCGTGATCGTCGAGGCACTTGCCTGCGGCCGGCCCGTGGTCGCGACGCGCGCGGGCGCCGTGCCCGAGCTCGTCGATGAGCGTGTCGGGCTGCTGGCCGAACCGGACAATGCGCGCAGCTTCGCGGATGCGGTGGCGTCGCTGTACGATCGCGACCTCGACGCGCTCGGCCGCGCGGCGCGCGCGCGCGCGCTGCGCCTCGGCTGGGCACAGGCCTTCCAGGCACAGATCGCCACCTATGAAGCGCTCGGCGTGCGCGCGCGCCTGTCGCTGCCTCAGGCCGCGAGCGCGTAGAGCGACACTTCCCCGTTCTCGCTCGCGGCCACCACGCGCCGGCTGTCGGGCGACCAGGCGAGCGCACAGATGGGCGCGCCGAGCAGGTGCGCGTCGAGTGCCTGCGTCGTGCTCGCAGGCCGCCATAGGGACAGTCGCCAGTCCCGCCCACCCGACACGAGATGCCCGCCCTCGCGCTGGAAGGCGAGCGCGGTGATCCGGTCGGTGTGCCCCTCGAGCTGTAACGGCCGTGTGCCCTCCGGCCCCTTGCCGCCGAAGTCCCACAGCACGACGGCCTGCCCACCGCCGGTCGCGAGCCAGCGGCTGTTCGCGCTCCAGCTCGTCTCGCGCACCTTCGCGGCGTAGCCCGACATCTGCGAATGGTGGCCGCCGGGGCGGCGCCAGAAATGCACGCTCGCATCCTGCATGCCGCAGGCGATCACCTTGCCGTTCGGGCTGAAGGCGAGCGTGAGCGGCGCGCCCTTCCACGGCAGCGCTTCGGTCGCGTACGCACCGGCCTCGATCGAATGCAGCCACAGGCCGCCGAACGCGGCGGCACCGAGGCGCTTGCCGCCATTCCAGGCGATCGCGGCCACCACGCCGCCGTGTTCTTCGAACGCATGCAGCCGCTCACCGGCTTCGGACCAGAGCTCGACGCGCTTGCCGGCGGCAGAGGCCAGCAGCTTGCCGCCCGGCTGGTAGGCGAGCTGCTCGACCCAGGCCTTGCCGGGAGACGAGCGATGCAGGAGCGCTCCGTCGGGCAGGCTCCATTCGGCGATCGCGCCGTCCTGCCCGCCACTCGCAACGCGAGCACCATCGCCGCGGACAGCGACGGCGAGCACGCCGATCTCGTGCTGCCCGATCGCGCGTCGTGCGCCATCGGCGGCTGCGACCAGGCTCAACTCGCCGGAGGCCGCGCCGACGATCAGTTGCGTGCCGTCCGGGCGCCAGGTGAGTGCGGTGGGGAAATCGCCGACGTCGACGGTCCACAGCGCGTCGAGCCGCGCCGGCGGAAGCCTGGCGCTCACGCGACCGCCGATTCGAAGCCTGCCTCGAGTTCCGCGCGATCGAGATTGCGGCCGATGAAAACGAGGCGATTGCGGCGTTGCGCACCGCCCCAGTCACGGCCCGGACGGCCATCGAACATCATGTGCACGCCGTGGAACACATACTGGCGATCCTCGCCGGCGATGCTCAGCACGCCCTTCATGCGAAAGATGTCCTGGCCTCGGCTCTGCAGCAAGTAGGAGAGCCAGTCATTGAGCTTCTTCGGATCGAGCGCCCGGGCATCGTCGATACCGATGGAGGAAATCCCCGCCGCGTGCGAATGCGAGGCGAAGGAGCGGCGCGCAACGGGTGGCGGGCTGAGGGAGAGGCCTTCCGCGGGGCTGTGCTCGAGGAAGAGCGCATAGGCGCCTGCGGCAGGAATATCGAGCGTGGCGAGGGCGCCGTCGTGGGCAAGGTCGAGCGCGTAGCGATGCGAGGCGGGGCGCAGCGCGCCGCCGCAGGACACGGCGACCGCCGGCTCCGCAAAGGCGCGCACCGCAGGCTCGATCGCGGCCTCGAGCGCCTCGCGGGTCGCCGCCGCCACCGGCAGCAGGGCCGCGGCCAGGGCACCCTGATCATGGCCATGTTCGTGATTGTGGTCGTGCGCGTGCCCATGCGCGTGGTCATGTTGATCGTGGGCGTGATCGTACGCCCCGCCCGCGCGCAACGTGTGCCGGCCGGCCGCGAACTCGTAGACACCCGCCCATTCGAAGGGATACTGCGGCTCGAGGAAGTCCTCGTCGACCGCGAGCGCGCGCGACAGGTCGAAAGCGCCGAGGCCGAGCAGGCGGTCGACCGGCACGTCCGCATTGCGCGCGCGATGAATCCGCGCGGTGCCGTTCATGCCGCGCACCTGCGACTCGATGCGGGCGAGCGCCGCCTCATCGACGAGGTCGGTCTTGTTGAGCACGATCACGTCGGCGAACGCGACCTGCTCGGCCGCCTCGCGCGCGCTCGCGAGCTGGCCCTCGAAATGCCGCGCATCGACCAGCGTGACGATTGCGTCCAGAACGAACTGCTCGCGCAACTCGTCGTCGAGGAAGAAGGTCTGCGCAACGGGGCCGGGATCGGCGAGCCCGGTGGTCTCGATCAGCACATAGTCGAACTTGTCGCGGCGGCGCATGAGCTGGCCGAGGATGCGCAGCAGGTCGCCGCGCACGGTGCAGCAGATGCAGCCGTTGTTGGTCTCGAAGAGCTCCTCCTCGGCGCCGATCACGAGCGCTTGGTCGACTCCGACCTCGCCGAATTCATTCTCGATCACGGCGATGCGCTTGCCGTGCTGCTCCGTGAGGATGCGGTTGAGGAGGGTCGTCTTGCCGGCGCCGAGGAAGCCGGTGAGCACCGTGACCGGGATGCGGGGAGTCGTCATGTCTGTGAGGTATCCGTCAACCGCGCGAAACGAGCCATACGCCGCCGAGCAGCAGCGCGCAGCCCGCGACGCGCGCGGGCGTCACGGGCTGTTGCGGGAATCCGAGCCAGCCGTTCTGGTCGATGACGAGCGCGGCGAGCAACTGGCCGAGGACCGTGACGGCGATCATCACCGTGGCACCGAGCTTCGGGCCGGCGACCGTCACGGTCGCGACGTAGAACGCGCCGAAGATGCCGCCGAACCACGCCCACCAGGGCGCGGCGGCGATGGCCTCGCGCGACGGCACGGGGGTGCGCATCGCGAGCAGGAAGGCGACGAGAGCGAGGATGCCGACCGAGAAATTCACCAGCGCCGCCGCACCCGCCGAGCCGACCTGCGTGCGCAGCGCCGCGTTCAGCCCGACCTGCACGGTGATGCCGATGCCGGCCGCGAGCGCAAACGCCCAGAGCGTGGCCTGCACCTCAGCGCCCCCGCAGCAACCGCAGCAGCCTGCGGCCCGGCGCCGTGGCGACGATCCGCGGCAGCCAGTACCACGCGAGCCGGCGCAACCGCGGCGGCTCGTGGCGCGGCAGGAGACCCTGCAACGCGAGCGAGACATCACGATGCAGGTAGACGCCGCGCGCGTGCACGACGAACTCGCCGCGTGCCGTGCGCACCGACCAGGCGCGTCCCGCCTCGCTGCCGCCGATCTCGGCGTACTCGAGGTCGTCCGGCACATCACCGACGGCGCCCGCGAAGGCGACTTCGGTCGCATTCGAGCAGGTGCCGACTTCGCGGCCCTGCAGGATCAGGTTGAGGGGACCGGCCGCGGGCCGCAGGGCCTGCACGCCGGAAAGGCTGACATTCATGCGGCTAGGATATCGCAAGCGACTGCACGAGGATGATCTCGCAGGCGCCGGCGCCGGTGTCGTCGCGCCGCAGCGAGGTGCGGGCGCTACCGCCGTCCGGGCCTTCGACGTCCACAAGTTCCCCCGTGATGCGCACCACTTCGCCGACCCGGACGCGGCGCAAGGTACGGGCGACCTCGGCGCTGGCCGGCACGATGTGCCAGTTCGCCGAGTGCGATTCGATCTCGCCGCGCGGCAGCGGCATTTCATCCGCGTGCCAGTAGTAGAAACGGTTCGACTGCGAGATGTCGAAGGCGGCGAGGATCGCGCTGTCCGACATCGGTCCCCAGCCGACCGCGAGATCCACCGGCGCCACCGGCGCGAGCGCATCGATGTAATAGCGCTCGCGCGCCAGTACCCGCACGGTCGCGCTGAATCGGGCTCGCGGCGTCAGCCGGTAGTCGTGGCCTGCATCGAGCGGCTCGATCGCACCCGCGGGGCCATCCGCATCGAGCGCTGCCTGCGAGGGATTCCCAGGCGCGAGCACGCCGGGACGCCGCTCGATCGGGCGCGCCTGCAGCCATTGGTAGCCCGCGAACAGCACGACCGCAGCGAGGAACAGGCCCTTCCAGCCCGCCCCCGCGGCCGATGCCCGGGACCGATCCGACTTGCGCATCGCGCCACTCACCGCGTGGGCGGCTTGCCCGCCGTCTCGAGTTCCCAGAGCGGCAGCGGCACGTCCTTGCGCAGCCAGAATCCGGCGCCGATTTCCCTGAATCGCCGCCGCAGGCGGGTGCGATACCACTCGCCTCGCCGCAGGTGCACGTTGCGGTCCGTGCGCGACTGGTCGCAGTTCTCCCGCCAGTCGGCGCGCGTGAGCGCGCTGAAGTAGAGGAGGCCGCGGCTCAGGCGCGCGAGGTTTGCGAGCGCGCTTCTCGCCGGCGCGTCGTCGAGGTACTGCAGGACGTCGTAGCAGACCACGAGGTCGAAGGGCTGCGCGGGCCGGTACCCTTCGATCGTCGACTGCGTCCAGCCGTACTTGCGGCAGAGCCAGGCGCTTACCTCGATCCCCGTGTATTCGGCCCGCGGCAGCACGCGCTTCAGCGGCGTGCGCAGCAGTCCCACGCCGCAGCCGGCGTCGAGCACGCGCTTCACCGGCAGCCCGATGTGCAGCGCGCAGGCGCCGATCAGCCGGCCGCGCGCATTCATCTCCGCGCGCGAGACCACGCGGCTCGCCGGGTCGCGGTAGAAACGCTGGTAGTAGTCGCGGTCGAAACGGCCGTCCATTGTGCTCACACTTCGCGCAGGTAGCCCCAGGTGTGCAGCCGGTCGTGGTCCTCGAACCAGCGCTCGCCGATGTCATCCCGATAATACATGTCCGGGATCATGATGTTCCTGATGCGCGAATAGGCCTGCGCCTGCGCCTGGCGCATCGTCGGCCCCAGGCCGCAGACGATCAGCACCACGCCCGAGGTGCCGGCGACGTACCACTGGCCGTTCACCTGCTTGACGTCCTCGATGTGCACCTCTTCCGGGATGCCCTTCTTGAAGAGGATCGCCGCGTTGTGCGACACGGAGCTGAAGGTGGCCTCGTCGTCGAACGGGAAGGGCGAGACGACGATGCGCACGCCGACCTGGAAACCGCTCTTGACCTTGAATTTCTGCGCCGTGCCCGCGGCAAGGTCGTGGAAGAATTCGCCGACCGGCGTCGTCATGCCCTCCTGCTGGATGCTGATCGTCGGGTAGCCGAAGCGCGCGGTGAACTCGAGCGGGTAGATGCCGTTGCCGTTGACGATGCAGTTGAGGTCGATGTAGCCGACATAGCCCTCTTCCGCGAGCTTCGGCTCCATCTTCTTCAGCGTCTGGTTGAAGAGGCGATTCGGGCCGCTCCAGAACATCACGGTGCCCATCTCGCCGGTCGAGGGGCCGATGTTGCCGGGGAAGAGCTTCTTGTGCTCGAAATTGACGTTGATGGGGTAGATGAACTCGCGGCCGTTGAAGAATGCGCCGACCGCGACCTCGACGCCCGTGACGCGCCGCTGCAGCTGGAACACCTTGATCTCGTCGGGGAAGGACTTCTTGTACGCCTCGAGCACGCGCACCACGTCCTGGCCATCCTCTTCGTCGCCGACGAACAGGCGTCGCTTGACGTTGCCGGCCTCTCCCGAGGGCTTGATGACGTAGCGCTCGGGGTTCGCCTTCACGTAGGCGATGGCCGCGTCGAAATCGCTGAACTCGCGGTAGGGCAGGATGTTGACGCCCGCCTTCTTGAGCTCTTCCTGGCCGAAGGAGCGATCGTCCTCGAGACGGTCGGAGTACGGCGTACCGCCGATCACCTTCTTGCCGAGCGCCCGCAGGCGCTGCGCCTGCTCCCCCTGGCCGAGGGTGTCGTCGAAGACGATCACATCCGCCCAGTCGACATCCGCCTTCCAGTCGAGGGTCTTCGGCACGAAGCCGTCGGCAATGTCGCGTTCCCGGGCATTGTCGATGTAATAGCGGACTTCGTGCCCCTCCTTGGCGACCTGCCAGGCTATGTCGCTGATCAGCGCGGAGAGCGAGACGAAGAGAAAACGCCGGGGCTCCATGGGGTCGTGACTATACCGGGCACCGCCCTTAAACTCGCGCCCATGCTGCGCCCCCTCGCCCTGACCCTCTGCCTCGCCGCCGGCGCCGCCCTGGCGCAGGCCGCCGACACCCCCGGCGACCCGGCCACCGGGACCGCCCGCTTCACGCTCACTTCCGCCGCGTTTTCGCCCGGCGGCATGCTCGAGCACGAACAGGTGTTCAACGGCTTCGGTTGCGACGGCAAGAACGTGTCGCCGGCGCTCGCGTGGAAGAACGCGCCCGCCGGCACCAAGAGCTTTGCGCTGATGGTCCATGACCCCGATGCACCAACCGGCAGCGGCTGGTGGCATTGGGTGGTCTACGACCTGCCGGCAAGTGCCCACAGCCTGCCCGCCGGGGCGGGTTCGGCCGACGGCAAGCTGCTGCCGGCGGGGACCGTGCAGGGCCGTACCGATTTCGGCTCGATTGGCTACGGTGGCGCCTGCCCCCCGAAGGGCGACAGGCCGCATCATTACGACTTCCGGCTGTATGCGCTCAAGGTGGAAAAGCTCGAAGTGCCGGCGGACGCCACCGCCGCACTGATCGGCTTCATGGTCAAGGCCAATGCCCTCGGCATGGCCGAGACGCAGGCGATTTACGGGCGCTGAATGGCTTCCGATCGCCGCAGCACGGCCTGGCCGTGGATCCTGGTGCCGATCTTCGCGTTGATCGTCTTCTTCGGCCTGCGTTCCTGCAAGGAACCGGTCGCGCCTCAGACCGACACGGTCGTCGGGTTGTAGTCGAAGAGGCCGAGCCCCTCATCGGCGGCCTTGCCGCCGGTCTTCTGCGCGTACTTTTCCGGCTCGTGCGAGTGGAACACCTTCACCGCGTTGCGTGACTCGCGCACCACGAAAGTCGCGCGCGGAATGCGAGCGGCCTGGTAACGCGTGAGCGCCTCATCCACCGTCGCGGCCTGCGCGAAGGCGCGCCCGAGCACGATGGCGTCCTCGATCGCGAGCACGGCCCCGTGGCCGAGGAAGGGCAGTATCGGGTGCGCGGCGTCGCCCAGCAGGGCAACGCGGCCCTTGCACCAGCTCGTGAGCGGTTCGCGATCGAACAGGCCCCACTTGAAGAGCAACTCGGGCGGCACCGCCGCGAGGAACCCGAGCACATCAGGGTGCCAACCCTTGAACTCCTGCACGAGCTCGTCGACGGTGGAGCGGATCGACCAGCCCTCTTCTTCCCAGGCCGTGCGTTCCGCGAAAGCGACGAAATTGAGCAGCTTGCCGCTGCGCACCGGATAGCGGTTCACGAGATGTCCCGGGCCGACGAAAATCCCGGACGGCGGGTCCAGCATGCGCTCGGGCACGCGGTCCATCGGCACAAGGCCGCGCCACGCGATGTAACCCGTGTACTTCGGGCCGTCGTCGCCGAAGAGCGCATGGCGCACCCGCGAACGCGAACCATCCGCACCGATCACGACATCCGCCGTGACCGTCGCCCCCCCTTCGAACTCGACCCGTGCCTGCCGGTCCGATTGCGTGACGCCGATGCAGCGCCGTTCGAGCTGGATGGCCTGGCGGTCCTTCGCCCGCACGGCGCTCGCCAGCGCATCGTGCAGGTCCGCGCGATGGATCAGGTAGTAACGCTCGCCGTACTTCTCGAGGAGCGAGTGGCCGCGGTTCGTCCATTGCAGCGCCCGGCCATCCTGGTAGTGGCGGACGGCCTGGTCCTCGGGCAGGTACGCAGCCGCATCGAGCGCCGGCCCGAGGCCGAGATAGCGCAGCGCATGGGCCGCGCTCGGGCTCAGGGAAAGTCCCGCGCCGACTTCCCCGAGTTCGGAGGCCTGCTCGTGTACCGTGACCTTGTAACCGGCGCGCTGCATGGCAAGCGCGGCGGTGAGGCCGCCGATGCCGGCCCCGACGATGGCAATGCGCAAATCCTTCATGAGGGGCAGTGTCCCTTAGGCCCGCCCGGCGGGCGAGGGGCCGTCACTTGTCTGGTTCAAGGGGCGGACAGGAGCCGCGTCGCGATGCAGCCGTATCCGGCTGGTGGCGCGCGTATTGTCGGAAGTTGACGAATCGCAGCCCCCTGACGCCGCGGTTGTTGCCCCGGCGATCTGGGGACACGGAGTACAGGGATGCGTACTTCGAAGGCCTTCGGGACAATGGGGCTTTTCCTCGCCTCCTCGGCGAACTGATCCAGAAGCAGCAGCAGGCGGGTCCGGCACGCGATGCACTTCGCAAGGCCATGGCCAGCCGCAACGGGGCGACATCGACGAGCCGCTCACGACACAGCCGCGCGGCCTCACAACCTGCCTCGACATCAGCGATCCCCTGGCTACGCACAAGCGCCATGCGCAGTATGTGCGCACGTTCGAGGCCTCGGGCGCGTGCGGCAGGCAGTTGGGGTTCGTGCTCGACCCTGGCCTGCTCGCCGGCCGCAAGCCCGACGCGCACCGCATGTACCGCGCGCTGCGGCCGCTCGACCAGCCGAAGGCCAACCCGTTGCTCGCGGAGATCAATGCGGCCCCCTAGCCGTGCGCCAGCCGCCCCCTGACCGCGCGGCGCCCCGCGGGCACGTATAATTGCGGGATGCCCCCCCGCCCCGCCGCCAAGACGCCCAAAGTCGGCTTCGTCAGCCTCGGCTGCCCGAAGGCGCTCGTCGATTCCGAGCGCATCCTCACCCACCTGCGCGCGGAGGGCTACGCAGTCGCGCCCACCTACGACGACGCCGACGTGGTGGTCGTCAACACCTGCGGATTCATCGACGCCGCCATCGACGAATCGCTCGACGCCATCGGCGAGGCGCTCGAGCAGAACGGGCGCGTGATCGTCACCGGCTGCCTCGGTGCGCGGCCCGAACGCATCCTCGAACGCCATCCGCGCGTACTCAAGGTCACGGGCGCCCATGCCTACGAGGACGTGATCGGCGCAGTGCACGAGCACGTCCCGCCGCAGCACGATCCGTTCCTCGACCTCGTGCCGCCGCAGGGCGTGAAGCTCACGCCGCGCCACTACGCCTACGTGAAGATTTCCGAGGGCTGCAACCACAAATGCAGCTTCTGCATCATTCCGTCGATGCGCGGCCGGCTCGCGAGCCGCCCGATCGACGAAGTGCTGCGCGAGAGCGAGCAGCTCGTGCGCGTGGGCGTGAAGGAGCTGCTCATCATTTCGCAGGACACGAGCGCCTACGGCTCGGACCTCAAGTACGCCAGGCGCACCTGGCGCGGCGCCGAGCGCGAGACGCGTTTCCTCGACCTCGCGCGCGGCCTCGGCGAACTCGGCGCGTGGGTGCGCCTGCACTACGTCTACCCCTACCCGCACGTCGACGACGTGATTCCGCTGATGGCGGAAGGCAAGCTCCTGCCCTACCTCGACGTGCCCTTCCAGCACGGCAGCCCCGCGGTATTGAAGCGAATGAAGCGCCCCGCGCATGCCGAGAACACGCTCGCGCGCATCCGCGCGTGGCGGGCCGTGTGCCCGGAGCTCGTGATCCGCAGCACCTTCATTGCCGGCTTTCCCGGCGAAACCGAGGCGGAGTTCGCGGAACTCCTCGACTGGCTCGACGAAGCGCAGCTCGACCGGGTCGGCTGCTTCACCTATTCGCCGGTCGAAGGCGCCACGGCGAATGCGCTGCCGGGCGCGGTGCCCGAGGAAGTGAAGGTCGAGCGGCAGGCGCGCTTCATGGAGCGTGCACAGGCGATCAGTGCCGCACGGCTCGCGAAGCGCGTCGGCACGCGCATGCGGGTGCTGGTCGACCGGATTGATGGCCAGGTCGCCGTCGCGCGCGGACCCGGCGATGCCCCGGAGATCGATGGCGTGGTGCGCATTCGCCAGGGTGGCAAGCTGAAGGTCGGCGACTTCGCCGACGTCGAGATCACGGCTGCGCGCGAATACGACCTCGACGCGCGCGTCGCCACTTGAGCAGCAGCTGCGTGCCGAGCAGCGCGTAGCCGGTCCACTTCGCCCGCCGCAGCACCGACAGCTTCGCCGCGAGCGAAGCGCCCGCCAGCACCCAGGTGATGCCGCGCGCGCCGGCGAGCGTGTCGATCGACGCGCGCAGCGTGCGCCGCTGCAGCTCGGCCTCGAGCTCAAGCAGCTTCGCGCGTTCTTCCAGGCTCGAGGGCTTCGCTGTCACGTTTGAGGGCATCGATCAACAGGCCAAAAAGGCGTTCGCGGCGCGAAGCGCTGCGCCGGAAAAGCACGCCGAGGGCGATGGCTGCAAAGGCGAGCACGATCGCGAGCGCGCCGAGCACGATGAAGCGGGTGTGCGGTTCGAACGAGAGCGCGGCCCAGAGGATTGCCGCGAACACCGCGAGCGCCGCGCACGTGCCGCAGGCGACCGCGAGGCCGAGCTGGCGCGCGAGCGCCGCCTTCTCGCGCGCAAGGTCGACGGCAAGGAGCTCGAGGCGGGTCTGCGCGATGCGCAGGCCCTGCGCGCCCAGGCTGAGCGCCTCCTCGAGCACGCGCTGGGTGGTCGGGGCCACGGGCCGCGCCGAGTGCCTCAGCGGCGCCGCGACAGCAGCGCGCCGGCGATCACGCCGGCCGCGGCGGCGATCGCCACAGCCGCCCAGGGATTGCCGCGCACGTAGCGGTCGGCCGTGTCGGCCGCGTGATCGGTCAGGGCGCGCGCATCGCCCTCGAGCGATGCCAGGCGTGAACGCGCGCTGCCGATCGTGGCCTGCACGCGCTCGCGCAGCCGCTGCGCCGCCTCGCCGGTCTGGCCTCCGAGGGACTGCAGCATGGCCTCGGCCTGCTCGATCAGGTCGCGCAGGTCGTCGCCCGCTGCACCGTCATTGGCCGCATCATTGCCCGAGCCACTCATGGCGTGATCCTCGCCGTCGATGGGGAACCCCGAGGTTACTCGACCGTGACGCTTTTCGCGAGATTGCGCGGCTGGTCGACGTCGGTGCCCTTCAGGATTGCCACGTGGTACGAAAGCAGCTGCAGCGGCACCGTGTAGACGGCCGGCGCCTGGAAGTAGCTGACATGCTTCGGCATCTGGATCACGGTCACGCCGTCGGACGGCTCGAAGCCCGCCTCCGGGTCCGCAAAGACGATCAGCTCGCCGCCGCGCGCGCGCACTTCCATCAGGTTCGACTTGAGCTTCTCGAGCAGGTCGTTGTTCGGCGCGACCGTGATGACGGGCATGCCGGCATCGACGAGCGCGAGCGGGCCGTGCTTCAGCTCACCGGCCGGGTACGCCTCGGCGTGGATGTAGGAGATTTCCTTCAGCTTGAGGGCGCCTTCCATCGCGATCGGGTGCAGGGCGCCGCGACCGAGGAACAGCGCGTGCTGCTTGTCGGCGAAGCGCTCCGCCAGCTTGTGGATCACGGGATCGAGCGTCAGCGTCTTTTCGATCAGGCCCGGGATCTCGACGAGGCGCGCGACCAGCCCGCGCTCGCGCTCGGCATCGGCGCCGTGGTACTTGGCGAGCGCGACGACCAGCATCGAAAGCGCGGTCAGCTGGGTCGTGAAAGCCTTGGTCGATGCGACGCCGATCTCGGGACCCGCGCGCGTCAGCATCACGAGTTCGGACTCGCGCACCAGCGAGCTCTCCGGCTGGTTGCACACCGCGAGCGTGGCGAGGTAGCCCGCCTGCCTCGCGAGCCGCAGGGCCGCGAGCGTGTCGGCGGTCTCACCCGACTGCGAAATCGTGACGAACAGCGAATTGCGCAGCACGACCGGATTGCGGTAACGGTACTCGCTCGCGATCTCGACGGAACACGGCAGCTTGCAGATCTGCTCGATGAAATAGCGCGCGACGGCGCCCGCGTGGAAGCTGGTGCCGCAAGCCACGATGTGCACGTGTTCGGTGCGGCGGAAGATTTCGCCGGCGGTCGGCCCGAAGGCGGCGTCGAGCAGCCTTCCGTTGGCCACGCGCTCCTGGAGCGTATCGGCCACCGCGCGCGGCTGCTCGTGGATCTCCTTCAGCATGAAGTGCCGGAACTGGCCCTTCTCCGCGGCATCGGCCGAGAGCTCGCTCTCGTGGGCGGGCCGGTCGGCTGCCTTGCCTTCGCGATCGAGGATACGCACCGCATCTCGGGTCACCTCGGCAACGTCGCCCTCCTCCATGAAGATGAACCGGCGCGTGACGGGCAGCAGCGCCGCAACGTCGGAGGCGATGAAATTCTCGCCCACGCCGAGGCCGATCACGACCGGGCAGCCCTCGCGGGCGAGGATCACCCGATCCGGCGCGGCGGTACTTACGACGGCGAGCGCGTAGGCGCCCTCGAGCTCGGCAACAGTGGCGCGCACGGCCTTGAACAGCTCGCCCAGTTTCGCGAGGTGGAAGTGGATGCGATGGGCGATCACCTCGGTGTCGGTTTCGGAGGTGAAGCGGTAGCCGGCGCGCGTGAGCTCGTCGCGCAGCTCTTCGTGGTTCTCGATGATGCCGTTGTGCACGATCGCGAGGCCATCGCGCGACACATGCGGATGGGCGTTGCGCTCGCTCGGCACGCCGTGCGTGGCCCAGCGCGTATGGGCGATGCCCAGCTTGCCGGCGACCGGCTCCTTGCCAAGGGCTTCCTCCAGCATCTTCACCTTGCCGACCGTGCGCCGGCGCGCCAGCTGCTGGGTGTCATCGAGCACCGCGAGGCCGGCCGAGTCATAGCCGCGATACTCGAGGCGGCGCAGCCCCTCGATCAGGATCGGCACGATATTGCGTTCCGCGACGGCTCCGACGATTCCGCACATAGGGGTCTGGCTCTCCGGTCAGGGTCGCGTATTTTGCCTGAATGTCCGCTGTCCTGCTCTGGCAATCTGGCGCGAAAACAGGGGGTTGCGTCATGAAAACCCTCGTCGAACCCTTCCGGATGAAGGTCGTCGAGCCGATCCGGATGACCCCCCGGGCCGACCGCGAACGGCTCATCGAAGCGGCCCATTTCAACTAGTTCGGGCTGCATTCGGACGACGCGGTGTTCACGCAGGGCCACGCCGACTTCCTCGTCGAAGTGTTCGAGGAAATCGCCCGGAAGAAGGCGCGCTTGCGCGGCTATCGCATCGTGCGGGAGCCGCGGCTGATGCGGCGCTTTACGGCGCGATTCGCGCGGCGCTAGCGCGCGACCGCGGTCGTGAACCCGTAGCGCGCGAACACGGCCTGGCTTGCCGGACGGCCGAGAAAGTCGAGGAAAGCCGCACCGGCCGGCTGCCCGCCGACCGGGACGGCGGCGGGATAGGCGATTGGCGCATGGCTGTCGGCCGGGAACACGCCGACGATCCTCACCTTCTTCTCGATCTGCGCATCGGTCGAATAGACGATGCCGAGCGGCGCTTCGCCGCGCGCGACGAACGCGAGCGCGGCGCGCACGTTGTCGGCATTCGCGAGCTTGCCCGCAACGCTGTCCCAGACGCCGAGCTTCGACAGCGCCGCCTTGGCATAGCGTCCTGCGGGAACCGTGGCCGGATCGGCTACGGCGAGGCGGCTGTCGCCGAGCGCCCTCGCGAGTGGAAAGTCGGGCGCGACCGCCAGCGCCACCTCGCTGTCGGCCGGCGCGATCAGGACGAGCGCATTGCCCGCGATATCGCGCCGGCTCGCGGGCCGGATCAGCCGGCGCTCGGCCAGATAGTCCATCCATTCCTGGTCGGCCGAGACGAATGCATCGACGCGCGCACCGGCCTCGATCTGGCGGGCGAGCGCAGAACTTGCCGCGAACGACAGCGTGACCGGCGTGCCGGTTTCACGGGTGAAATCCGCAGCCAGTTCCCCGAGGACATTGGTCAGGGAAGCGGCGGCAAAGACCGTGATCGCGGGTTGCGCGGCCGGCTTCGCATGGGCTGCGAACAGCGGTGTCGCGGCCAACGCGACCCACAGCAAGACGAGGCGGCGAGGCTGTGATGATCCCATGCTAGAGGACTTTCCATTCAAGGACGATGGCCAGGGCGGTCGGCAGCAGAAAGAGAATGGCGAACACCGGCAGTTCCTCTGCGACAGAGTATCCCGCTTTCGCGACCCCGACCCACATGTTGGCGCCGGCAGCCTTGCATGAAGGACCGTCGGGCGCGAGGGCCGCCCTCGAAAGCAGGAAACGTCGCCTGTCCATTGTCCCACGCATGAGAACTTGCGGCCAAGGCAGCTGCAGGAACCAACCGGGGGTCACTGCACTTCGACGAGCTTGGCCCGCAATTGCATGTCGTTCTTGTTGGACATTGGGAAGTCAAAGCTGTGATAGCCGGCCCTGATGATCGCGTCAATCAAGGCGCCGTTTCCGGAATGCGGCGCTTCCGGGGTTCTCCGAATGAAAAAGAAGGTCGCGCCGACGGCGGGATCTTTCGGTAGATAGATCCCGCAATCCCAACGGTCTTTCCACGCCGCAGCCGGGTTCTTTGGCGGAACCACACTCATTTCCACGCACTGGCTGTCGCCGACGAGATAAATAGCCTTGCGGTCCTCATAGCGCTGGACGTAGGTTCCCGCAGCCAGCGTGAAGGTGGCCGCCTTCTCCGAAACAACGTAATCCTCGGCTAGCGAGAACGTGGTGCCGTGGTCAACCGGCGTCAGGCTCCTGGGGTAGACGTGCTTTGCAACTGCTGCCATGGACAGTGCTGCCATTGCCAAGCCAAGAATAAGGCGACTCATAGGCGCTCCCGTGCAGGCCTGACGCTCGAGCCAAACTGCCCGCTGGGGATCAGCTTGAGCAAGGTGTTAAGCGTCACTCGACTCGACGAGAGAATGCAAGGCAGCGCTCCTTCCCTGGGTGCGCCTTAGCCCGTGAACTTGGCCACGATAGGCTTGTCCTGCGGCACGTTTGGCGAAAACTCCCGCGCATCGGCGAAAGCACTGGCGAACGCCGGTCGCTTTGAAACCGTGGAAAGGTAGCGCCGGAACGCTTCGTCGCGGCACAGGCCGTAGCCTCTCGCCCAAAGGATGGCATGGCCAGCCACGCAGTCTGCTGCCGTGAATCGCTCGCCACAAATGAAGGGCGCCCTCTCCAGGCGTCGGGTGAGCTGCGGTTCCACTTCCTCAGCAAACTTCTTGCGATAGCGGGCGACGGTGCGCGGGTCACGCTCGGCTTCCGGCAACACGTGCTCATGTATCCGCACTTGCCACAGCATCATGTCCATCCATGTCGACCCGAAGTGGAGCATCTGCAGGTAGTCGGCGCGCTCGCGCGATGCCTCAGGCGGCGGGGCAAGTCTCTTGTCTGGGTAGGAGTCCGCGAGGAAGGCGACCATCGCAGCGCTCTCGATCATTCGCTGCAACTCGCCGACGTCCCAGGTGATCTCCAGAACCGGAACACAGTGGTTGGGGTTCAGTTGCAGGAACTCCGCACTGTACTGCGTGGCGTCATAGAGCGCGACTCGCTCGACTTCGAAGGCGTCCCCGACGACCTCGTGAAGCATCCACTTCACTCGGGCGCTCCGGGCCGCAGGGTAGTGGTATAGCTTGAGGTGCTTGATGTTCATGGATGGCTACCAAGATCAAGGGAGCTGATCGCAAGAATGGGCGGCCGGTTCATGACGCCGCCCAGATGGCAAGTGAGGCACACGATTCTAGAGGAAGGCAAGAATCCGTTCCCGCAGAAGCTCTGTTTCTGCGGCTACGACATCATGCCCAGCACCGGCGACGAGCACGACCTCGGCTTGGCGCATGAGCGATGGGACACGCATCATCGTGCTTCTCGCATCGCCTGTTGTATCGTCCTGAGACGCTCGACAAACTCCTTGCCGAGTGGGGCGCCGATCATCACGGGGGCGATCCACACGAGCTTGCCCACGCGCAGTGGTGCATGTAGTACGTATTCGGCCGTGGCGTAGCATCCGCATGATTGGCCCGCCATGGCGATGCTGCCAGTCAGTCCGAGTCCATCAAGTACGTCATCCAGCCATCGCCGAAGGTCATTGACTGTGGAAATCGGGTGTGTGGGTATGCTCCGCCCTTCATCGGGCAGGTCTAACGTTTGAGCTGAGCGCGCCGTGCGATGCCGATAACACTTCTGGCGCAGTCCGCTGCGTCGCTTGCAGCGATTGGCACCACGATGACGCAGATTCCATCTCGGCACGGGACACCACATTCCCACCTCAGGTGCCGGATATATGACTGCAGGCACTTCTCCAACAGCCATCAAACCCGATCCGATCTCCTACTTGCGGGAGGAATCCATATACGAGTTGCTAGGCCGATTGGCCGGCTACTGCCCAGTTCTAGCGAAATCGTAAGCACGCAAGGCCCAGAACGGCAAATCTGGCTTCGGCCAGTTACTACGAAATAGCTCAATAGCTACCCAGTCGGATCCAAACGAAGCCCTAACCGCGCCGGTCGCTAGAGCCACCTCGACATCGGCCGGTCGTAGGCGCCAGTAAGTTGCATTCATCGCGGCGGCACCACAAAACACCGTGTTCTTCGTTGTTACGAATGCGGCGCCATATTCCCGGGGCGCGTGGTGAATCTCGTACTCGCCCAAGCGCTCAAGTGAGGCGGCTAACTCGCCAGCCACGTCGCTGTGCGCGGACAGCGCAAGAAAGAAGGCTTCTGCTTCTGGGTTCTGCAACATAGAGCAAGTGGCCTAACGCACAAGCTCAGCCGCGGATTTGCTGGAGCGAAGCGGAGGCAAATATGTCGGCGGGAGCGCCTTGTTGGGCCGCCGATACCAAGCGCTGGGCCAGGAAGTTTCGCCACCCCTCCGTGTATGCTCCGAAAAAGGCCGCAAGAAGCGATAGGACAATAATCGCGCCGCCGATAGCAAACGCCGGATGTACCCGTCGTTGTCGAACGGTATCAACTGTCACACAAATTCCCAAGCAGCCATAAACTCCCAATAAGATCGATAGGTTGCTTGGAAATATATCCACGGGCGCGCGCGAAATTACTGATGGAAGCATGCAGAAAATCGTAAGGAGCATTAGCCGGCCGTGGACGTCACGGCGATGCCTGAAGTGGAAGGCGAAGACCACCAGAAAAGAGAGTAACAACATTTCGACCAATTCAAAGCCGGTGACCGTTAGCTGTATAGGCGCGACGGCGGAATGCAGCCGTACTTCGCGCACTGACGCACGAAGCGTCGTCACGACACCCGAAACCACCACCAAAACCGCCCAGACGGCTCCGACGACTCCTAATGAACGATGCCAACGCACTCGCCTCGACACAATTAGTGCGGACTGCATTACCAACAACAAAACCCAGCCGGTCATCACCGCGCCGTGAATTTCGAGGAGCACCGGTAATGGCGCGCTATCGAATAGCGCCGACAAGTAAAATTGATGTGCGAACGCCGCAAACACCAATGCTAGAAATATCGCGCTGGCGCACAGATAAAAAAAACGATAGTTGTCGCGCGCTTTCATTCGGCCCAACGTTTGAGTTCAACCGCCTGCGGAAGCGGGCGAAGCCCGCTGTAGCAGGTCGGGTGCAAAGAAGGGTTAGGCCGCAGCAATTGAGGATGCTGCCGTCAGTTGACAATCGTTGCCTGGCGAGCCAAGAAGCGCCATCTGCCTTCCTCGAAGAGGAACACATTCGTGAAGCGGCGATTCAACGTCACGGCGCCGTGCTTGGCGCCGAGCTCACTGGTTGCAGTCGGTCGGACAACCTCACGACCCATCACGATCCCTACACTGCCTGTGATAGCGATGCCCTCGACGACTCGTTCGAAACGATCACTACCCATTGCACCTTGGGCAAGCATTGCGACCAGTGCAGGCTTTCGCATGACACGATTGGACGGGCCATTGATGATGTAGTTCGGGTGCATGAACTCCTGCTGCGCGCTTGCATCACCTTGAACGATGATTCGCATTTGCTCGGCATCCGCTGCGCGCAGCGAGCTCTCCGAAATTTCCTCGGCCATGGCGGAGGTACAGAGAGTCACTGCAAGTGCGACGACATAGTGCCGGCGTACGAAGCTCTTCATGACTGCGCTCCTTTCCAAGGTGGGCAGGAAGCTCGACCGCGGCCTAACGATTGCGATCAGCGGCCGCCCGCTGACCTTCACTGCGCGCCGAGGGCGCAGAATATCTTGTCGCGCTCTCGGCGCGTCCACACTGATGTGTCACGGGAGAGTTCCTTCGCAAAAGTGGACACCCTGTGGTTAGTGGACACTGTTCTCGAACTCGATGGGTGAACGATACCCGAGAGCTGAGTGCAGGCGGTAGCGGTTGTAGAAGCTGATGTGTACT